>ENA-OXEX01000434-OXEX01000434.1-human-gut-metagenome-genome-assembly--contig:-NODE-434-length-19803-cov-19.702299_pt1 | contig 19803 bp, 18 predicted proteins | sample MGYA00249364_ERZ652261 | MGnify/ENA primary metagenome ERZ652261 (study PRJEB26925, sample SAMN05826642) | human gut metagenome | biome: ENVO:2100002; feature: ENVO:00000062; material: ENVO:00002003... | reverse complement strand
GGTTGAAGAGGCCCGGGCCCAGTTCAACGTCACGGATGCAGATCGTTATCCCCAGTTGAATGCCTCATCCGGGATCACATACAGCGGTGGCCTGAAAGGCGACAAGCCGACCACACAGGAGTACGACGCGGGTCTGGAACTCAGCTATGAGCTCGATTTTTTCGGCAAACTTAAGAACATGAGTGACGCTGATCGCCAGAACTACTTTGCCAGCGAAGAAGCCCGTCGGGCCGTACACATCCTGCTGGTATCCAACGTTTCACAAAGCTATTTCAGCCAGCAACTGGCGTACGAACAACTCCGTATTGCGCGGGAAACGCTGAAAAATTATGAACAGTCTTATGCATTCGTTGAGCAACAACTGGTGACCGGGAGTACGAACGTTCTGGCGCTTGAACAAGCCAGGGGGCAAATCGAAAGTACCCGCGCCGAAATAGCCAAACGAGAAGGCGATCTGGCTCAGGCAAACAATGCCCTGCAACTGGTGCTTGGAACGTACCGCGCAGTTCCGTCAGAAAAAGGGATTAAAGGTGGGGAGATCGCACCAGTAAAATTGCCACCAAATCTGTCGTCACAAATATTGCTGCAGCGTCCGGATATTATGGAAGCGGAATACCAGTTGAAAGCGGCTGATGCCAATATTGGCGCAGCGCGAGCGGCTTTTTTCCCGTCCATTACCCTGACCAGTGGTCTCTCCTCAAGCAGTACGGAGCTGTCCAGCCTCTTTACGTCAGGAAGTGGAATGTGGAATTTTATTCCTAAAATTGAAATTCCTATATTTAATGCTGGCAGGAACAAAGCCAATCTGAAGCTGGCTGAAATTCGCCAGCAACAGTCCGTGGTTAATTACGAACAAAAAATTCAGTCAGCCTTTAAGGATGTTTCCGACACGCTTGCGCTGCGCGACAGCCTTAGCCAGCAACTTGAGTCACAGCAGCGTTATCTTGATTCACTTCAGATAACTCTACAGCGTGCCAGAGGATTGTATGCAAGTGGTGCTGTCAGTTACATCGAAGTGCTGGATGCAGAACGTTCCCTCTTCGCGACGCAGCAAACCATTCTCGATCTTACCTATTCCCGACAGGTTAACGAAATTAATCTGTTTACCGCGCTGGGTGGCGGTTGGGTAGAGTAAATTTATTTAATTAATCAGGAAATTAAAAATGCGTAATTCACTTAAAGCCGTATTATTTGGTGCCTTCTCTGTCATGTTCTCTGCCGGTCTTCATGCTGAAACACATCAGCATGGCGATATGAATGCTGCCAGTGATGCTTCGGTACAGCAGGTTATCAAGGGCACCGGTATCGTTAAAGACATTGATATGAATAGTAAAAAGATTACCATTTCGCACGAAGCAATCCCGGCGGTGGGCTGGCCTGCAATGACCATGCGCTTCACTTTTGTTAATGCAGACGACGCTATCAATGCCCTGAAAACCGGCAACCATGTCGATTTCTCGTTTATTCAGCAGGGCAATATCTCCTTACTCAAAAGCATTAACGTGACGCAATCCTGATTAACAGTCCGGAGCGAATACATCCAGTGCGCCTGAACATTCATTAAGGGATTACTGTGAATGAATGATCGGGCGCATATGCCAGGTGTTTTGATTTTTCAGCGAGAAATTGTATGGCTTCTTTAAAGATAAAATATGCTGCAATAATTATCAGCAGCCTCATAGCAGGAGGGCTGATATCGGTTACTGCCTGGCAGTATGTAAACTCATCACAAAAAACAGTACAAACAGAACAAAAGGCACCGGAGAAAAAGGTACTTTTCTGGTATGACCCGATGAAACCGGATACCAAATTTGATAAACCCGGAAAATCGCCCTTTATGGATATGGACCTGGTGCCAAAATATGCTGATGAAAGTGGCGATAAAAGCAGTGGCGGGATCCGTATCGACCCAACCCAGGTTCAGAATCTGGGATTAAAAACGCAAAAAGTCACGCGAGGAATGCTGAATTATTCTCAGACAATCCCGGCTAATGTCAGTTACAACGAGTATCAGTTTGTCATTGTGCAGGCGCGTTCTGACGGTTTCGTCGAAAAAGTGTATCCCCTGACGATTGGCGATCATGTGAAGAAAGGCACGCCGCTTATCGATATCACCATTCCTGAATGGGTTGAGGCACAAAGTGAGTTCCTGCTGTTATCCGGTACAGGCGGTACGCCAACCCAGATAAAAGGGGTTCTGGAGCGACTTCGTCTGGCTGGTATGCCGGAAGAGGATATTCAAAGGCTGCGTACAACCCGCACCATCCAGACCCGTTTTACCATTAAAGCACCTATTGATGGTGTCATTACTGCATTTGACCTGCGCACCGGCATGAATATTTCGAAAGATAAGGTGGTGGCTCAGATTCAGGGGATGGACCCGGTCTGGATCAGCGCTGCAGTGCCGGAATCTATCGCCTATCTGCTGAAAGATACGTCGCAGTTTGAAATTTCGGTACCGGCTTATCCGGATAAAACATTCCATGTCGAAAAATGGAACATTCTTCCCAGCGTGGATCAGACAACCCGTACGCTTCAGGTCCGTCTCCAGGTTTCTAATAAGGATGAGTTTCTCAAGCCGGGCATGAATGCCTATCTGAAACTCAATACCAAGAGCCAGGAGATGCTGCTGATACCAAGCCAGGCCGTTATCGATACCGGCAAAGAACAGCGCGTGATTACTGTTGATGATGAAGGCAAGTTTGTGCCGAAACAGATCCACGTTCTGCATGAATCACAACAACAGTCCGGCATCGGCTCCGGCCTGAATGAAGGCGATACCGTGGTGGTCAGTGGTCTGTTCCTCATTGACTCCGAAGCCAATATTACGGGCGCGCTGGAACGTATGCGCCATCCTGAAAAAACAGAAAGCAGTATGCCAGCAATGTCTGACCAGCCTGTAAATATGCATTCAGGGCACTGAGGAGACGACGATGATTGAATGGATTATCCGGCGCTCTGTCGCCAACCGTTTCCTGGTCATGATGGGGGCCCTGTTTCTCAGCATCTGGGGTACATGGACGATTATTAACACGCCGGTCGATGCCTTGCCTGACCTGTCAGATGTGCAGGTCATTATTAAAACCAGCTATCCCGGCCAGGCCCCGCAGATTGTAGAAAACCAGGTCACCTATCCACTTACCACCACCATGCTCTCCGTACCTGGCGCAAAAACCGTGCGTGGTTTTTCACAGTTCGGTGATTCGTATGTATATGTCATTTTTGAAGACGGCACCGATCTGTACTGGGCCCGTTCCCGCGTGCTGGAATATCTGAATCAGGTTCAGGGAAAACTGCCCGCCGGGGTGAGTTCTGAAATCGGTCCGGATGCCACGGGGGTGGGCTGGATTTTTGAATATGCCCTTGTCGATCGCAGCGGAAAACACGACCTTTCAGAACTGCGTTCTCTGCAGGACTGGTTCCTGAAATTTGAGCTGAAAACCATCCCGAACGTGGCTGAGGTCGCTTCGGTTGGCGGCGTGGTGAAACAGTACCAGATTCAGGTCAATCCGGTAAAACTGTCCCAGTACGGTATCAGCCTGCCCGAAGTGAAACAGGCCCTTGAATCGTCTAACCAGGAGGCCGGTGGCTCATCCGTTGAAATGGCCGAAGCTGAGTATATGGTCCGTGCCAGCGGTTATCTTCAGAGCATTGATGATTTTAATAACATCGTCCTGAAAACAGGCGAGAACGGCGTGCCGGTTTATCTGCGGGATGTTGCCCGCGTGCAGACCGGGCCTGAAATGCGGCGTGGTATTGCCGAGCTGAACGGCCAGGGAGAAGTTGCAGGCGGCGTGGTGATCCTGCGATCGGGTAAAAATGCGCGCGACGTTATCACGGCAGTGAGGTATAAACTTGAGACGCTGAAGGCCAGCCTGCCTGAAGGCGTTGAAATCGTGACCACCTACGATCGCAGCCAGCTCATCGACCGGGCGATTGATAACCTCAGTTCCAAACTTCTGGAAGAGTTTATCGTGGTGGCCATCGTCTGTGCCCTGTTCCTGTGGCACGTACGTTCTGCCCTGGTGGCGATTATCTCTCTGCCGCTTGGTCTGTGTATCGCCTTTATCGTCATGCACTTCCAGGGACTGAACGCCAATATCATGTCGCTGGGAGGGATAGCGATTGCCGTCGGTGCGATGGTGGATGCCGCCATTGTGATGATTGAGAATGCGCATAAGCGGCTTGAGGAGTGGGATCATCAGCATCCGGGTGAGCAGATTGACAACGCCACCCGCTGGAAGGTGATTACCGATGCCTCCGTTGAAGTGGGACCCGCACTGTTTATCAGCCTGCTGATCATCACCCTGTCCTTTATTCCTATCTTTACCCTGGAAGGTCAGGAAGGACGTCTGTTTGGCCCGCTGGCATTCACGAAAACGTACTCCATGGCGGGCGCGGCCGCGCTGGCCATCATCGTCATTCCGATTCTGATGGGATTCTGGATCCGGGGGAAAATTCCTGCAGAGACCAGTAACCCCCTGAACCGGGTACTGATCAAAGCGTATCATCCATTGCTGTTGCGGGTTCTCCACTGGCCAAAAACAACCCTGCTGGTTGCGGCCTTGTCCATTTTCACCGTTATCTGGCCGCTGAGCCAGGTGGGCGGTGAGTTTCTGCCGAAGATTAACGAGGGCGACCTGTTGTATATGCCGTCGACCCTGCCGGGTGTCTCTCCGGCTGAAGCTGCAGCGCTCCTGCAGATGACGGACAAGTTAATCAAAAGCGTTCCTGAAGTGGCCTCTGTATTTGGCAAGACCGGTAAAGCAGAGACCGCCACGGATTCCGCACCGCTCGAAATGGTTGAAACCACGATCCAGCTCAAACCTGAGGATCAGTGGCGTCCAGGCATGACGATTGACAAGATTATTGAAGAACTCGACAGGACCGTCCGTTTACCGGGGCTGGCAAACCTCTGGGTGCCGCCAATCCGTAACCGTATTGATATGCTCTCAACCGGGATCAAAAGCCCGATAGGTATCAAGGTGTCCGGAACGGTTCTGTCCGATATCGATGCAACGGCGCAGAGTATCGAAGCGGTCGCCAAAACCGTACCCGGCGTAGTGTCTGCTCTCGCAGAGCGACTGGAAGGCGGGCGCTACATTGATGTGGATATCAACCGGGAAAAAGCCTCCCGCTACGGAATGACGGTGGGCGATGTGCAGCTGTTCATCTCATCAGCCATCGGCGGCGCGACGGTAGGGGAAACGGTTGAAGGCGTGGCCCGGTACCCGATTAATATCCGCTATCCGCAGGATTACCGGAACAGCCCGCAGGCCCTGAAACAGATGCCGATCCTGACCCCGATGAAGCAGCAGATCACGCTGGGCGATGTTGCGGATATTAAGGTCGTTTCCGGGCCGACTATGCTGAAAACGGAAAATGCCCGTCCAGCCAGCTGGATTTACATTGACGCGCGCGGCAGGGATATGGTGTCGGTGGTTAATGACATTAAAACGGCGATCAGTCAGAAAGTGAAACTGAGACCGGGTACCAGCGTGTCATTCTCCGGACAGTTTGAACTGCTTGAGCATGCCAACAAGAAACTGAAGCTGATGGTGCCGATGACGGTGATGATCATCTTCATCCTGTTGTATCTGGCATTCCGCCGGGTTGATGAAGCCCTGCTGATCCTGATGAGCCTGCCGTTCGCCCTGGTTGGCGGGATATGGTTCCTGTACTGGCAGGGCTTCCATATGTCAGTCGCAACCGGAACGGGGTTTATCGCTCTGGCCGGGGTGGCAGCAGAGTTTGGCGTGGTCATGCTGATGTATCTGCGTCATGCCATTGAAGCGCACCCGGAATTGTCCCGTAAAGAGACGTTCACACCGGAAGGCCTTGATGAAGCCCTCTATCATGGTGCCGTACTGCGTGTCCGGCCGAAAGCCATGACCGTGGCGGTGATCATTGCGGGTCTGCTGCCAATACTCTGGGGAACCGGTGCAGGTTCAGAAGTCATGAGCCGTATCGCGGCACCCATGATTGGTGGGATGATCACGGCTCCGCTGCTGTCCCTGTTCATAATTCCTGCCGCCTACAAATTAATCTGGCTGCGCAGACATAAAAAAAGCGTGTCATAACCCTGTAAGGGCATCCTCTGTGGGTGCCCTTCTGTACTGATTCAGCCTGACGTCAGGGGTTATATCGATAATATACAGAGGTGAGTATGAAAAAAGTGGTCCTGGTGGCCCTGGTTCTCGGCCTTTCACTGCCCGCAATGGCGAGTGAAAAAGTGATTGATATGTACAAATCTGAAAACTGTGGCTGTTGTTCCCTGTGGGGCAAGGCGATGGAAAAAGACGGGTTTGAAGTACGAACTCACGTCATGAATGATCAGGCGCTGTCAGCCCTGAAAGAAAAGCATGCTATTCCTGCAGGACTACGAAGTTGTCATACCGCGGTTGCCGGTAATTTGATCATTGAAGGCCATGTGCCTGCGACAACGATACATAAGGCAATGCAGTCTGGTTCGGGTATATACGGTCTCGCCACCCCCGGTATGCCAGCAGGAAGTCCTGGAATGGAGATGGGAGCCCGAAAAGAGGCTTACGATGTCATCGCATTCTCACCGGATGGAAGTAAAAAAGTCTTCCAGCGAATCGAATAGTCAGCGGAACGGCTGATAACGGGACGCCGGTAGCAGGCACTCCTGTGCCGGCGATATTCGTGGTAATCGCATCCATGACATACCCTGAAGACAGAAGATGCTTCGGTATGCATAAGGAGAGTTACTGTGAAAAATGACAATGCAGTGCAACACAACAACCAGACTGCTTCTGAGCAGACATTATCCCCGGACGAGGGCCACGTATTGCCTAAGGTGAGAGATCCCGTGTGCGGGATGGCCATCCTGCCCGACAGGGCGCACAGCAGCATTCGATACCAGGACCATCAACTTTATTTCTGCTCCGCCAGCTGTGAGAGTAAATTTAAAGCCCATCCCGATCGTTATCTTACCGAAGATGCCAGTGAACATTCCCATCACCATCACCACGATCATCACGAAGTCAGCCCTGATCAGATAAAACAGCCTCACCACCAGGCGGAAAAAGAGAATTCTGAAGGTGTGTGGACATGTCCGATGCACCCGGAGATACGCCGCAGTGGTCCCGGAAGCTGTCCTGTCTGTGGAATGGCACTGGAGCCGCTCGTAGCTACGGCATCCACGGGGCCGAGTGATGAACTTCACGACATGACAAGACGCTTCTGGCTGGGGTTGTTGCTGGCGTTTCCGGTTCTGGTACTCGAAATGGGATCTCATCTGTTTCCCGACTTGAGGAATACAGTACCGCCACAGTACAACACATGGCTGCAGTTGCTTCTGGCCTCCCCTGTCGTGTTGTGGTGTGGCTGGCCATTCTTCGCCCGGGCCGGAATGTCGTTACGTAACCGCTCCCTGAACATGTTTACCCTTGTTGCAATGGGGACCGGCGTAGCCTGGGTTTACAGCGTCATTGCAACCGTCTTCCCCTCCTGGTTTCCTGCATCGTTCAGAAACATGGATGGCCTGGTGGCCGTTTATTTTGAAGCCGCAGCAGTTATTACGGTGCTTGTTCTGCTGGGACAGGTTCTTGAGCTGCGGGCACGGGAACAAACCTCAGGCGCCATTACTGCGCTTCTGAACCTTGCCCCCAAAACCGCCAGACGGCTGGATCATGACGGTCATGAAACGGATATTAATGCGGAAGATGTCCTGCCTGGCGATAAGCTCCGCATCAGACCTGGAGAGAGTATTCCGGTCGACGGTATCGTGATCGAAGGCAAAACAACCGTTGATGAATCGATGGTGACCGGGGAGTCTATGCCGGTTACCAAAACGAAGGGTGACCCTGTCATTGGGGGGACGATTAATCAGACAGGTAGTCTTATCATCCGTGCAGAGAAAGTCGGTGATGAAACGATGCTCTCACGAATTGTTCAGATGGTCGCTGATGCACAGCGTTCGCGTGCCCCCATCCAGAGAATGGCTGACAGCGTTTCAGGCTGGTTTGTTCCTCTGGTGATACTTATCGCGGTTGTTGCTTTCGTGATCTGGTCTGTCTGGGGGCCCGAGCCCAGGATGGCGCACGGTCTGATTGCGGCTGTGTCGGTCCTGATTATTGCCTGCCCCTGCGCACTGGGGCTGGCCACACCGATGTCGATAATGGTGGGGGTAGGCAAAGGAGCCCAGGCCGGGGTGTTAATCAGGAATGCCGAAGCCCTTGAGCGTCTTGAAAAAGTGGACACGCTGGTTGTCGACAAAACAGGCACGCTCACGGAAGGTTCGCCTACGGTGACAGGGATTATCAGTCTCAATCCGGGTGGGGAAGCATCTCTTTTACGTGTAGCGGCCGCAGTGGAAAAAGGCTCGCAGCATCCGCTGGGTATGGCTGTAGTCCGGGCAGCCCAGCACAGGGGGATCATGATACCCGCAGTCAGTGATTTCAATGCTCCGTCGGGGAAAGGTGTTTCAGGCGATGTTGAAGGTCAACGGGTTGTTATTGGTAATGAACTGGCTATGCAGGAAAACAGTATCGTTATTGATAATCAAAAGGCCGTTGCGGATACGTTGCGGATGGAAGGCGCTACCGTTATCTATGTGGCCACAGATGGGTACCTTGCAGGCCTGATAGCTATCTCGGATCCCGTGAAAGCAACCACGCCGGATGCGCTTAAAGCTTTGCGTCAGGCGGGGATCCGCATTGTTATGCTCACCGGGGATAACCAGCTTACTGCTGAAGCAGTCGCACGGAAACTGGGAATAGATGAGGTTGAAGCCGGGGTTCTGCCTGACGGCAAAAAAGCAGTGATAACCCGACTGAAAGCGTCTGGTCATGTGGTTGCGATGGCGGGGGACGGTGTAAATGATGCCCCGGCGCTGGCAGCGGCTGACGTGGGCATAGCTATGGGAACGGGTACAGATGTGGCAATTGAAAGTGCCGGAGTCACCCTTCTCAAAGGCGACTTGATGATACTGAACAGGGCCCGTCATCTGTCAGAGATCACCATGAAAAATATCCGACAGAATCTGTTTTTTGCATTTATCTACAACGCACTTGGCGTGCCTGTGGCTGCAGGTCTGCTTTATCCTGTGTATGGAATACTGCTGTCGCCAGTTATTGCGGCGGCGGCCATGGCTCTTTCCTCCGTCAGCGTCATTGTGAATGCGTTGCGTCTGAAAAGTGTCAGGCTCGGGAAATAACACTGAGTGAAGGGTCAGTTACGAACAGAAGGAGTCCAGTATGAAAAGTACCACCTATGCGCTTATTGCTGTCGCCGCGATCGCGGCATTTGCCCTCCTGCGCGAACACTGGTCACATGTGGCAGGTTACTGGCCATATCTGTTATTGCTGGTCTGCCCGCTAATGCATCTTTTCCACGGCCACGGAGGGCATGGAGATCATCAACATCACGGAAGTGAAAACGATAAAAAAAATTAATCCGGCAGACGGGGCCGCGTCGCGGTCCCGTTATCAGTCCAGGTATCGTTCGTAGTCTCTGACATGCGCAAAGGCATGCTGTTCGAGTTTGTTATCAGCGGGTGCCGCTGCCCGGAACGCCAGAGAGTTAACAGGGTTGTTATTGATGACCAGCTCGTAATGCAGATGAGGACCGGATGAACGTCCGCTGTTACCGGATAACGCAATAGCACCTCCCCGTGTAACCCTGGCCCCTTTAGTAACGAGTATTTTATTGAGGTGGAGATAGCGAGTTTTAACACCGGCTTTTCCCGTTACTTCAACAAAATATCCCATGGTACTGTTGTATTCGGCCCGGGTGATTTTTCCGTCGATGACGCTGACTATTTTCGTGTTCATGGGCATGGAATAATCAATGCCATTATGGGGACTCACTTTTCCCGATACCGGGTTAAGTCTTGCAGGATTGAAAGGCGAACTGAGTCTTGCTGTGGCCGGTAACGGATAATCGAGACTGCCTTTCCCGGAAGTATCGGAAAGGTTATAGAACTTTTTATCTGATATACGATACGCCGTGTAATTAAATGAACCGGACGTAAATTTATAGGCCACGACACGTGATTTTCCCGCTTTCTTTTGCAGTACGAGTTTTAATGATTCATTTTTTTTCAAATGCCGCAGATTAAACCGGGAAGGCAAGGAGCGCTGAAGAGTAGCGATCTCGTTCGATTCCAGCCCCGAGCGGGTGGCTGAAAGGTAGGCATTTTCTTTTACGACATCGGTAGAATACATTTACTGGAATTCGCCGTTAGCATGAACACTGCGGCGTATGCTAGGGGTTTTCAGGAGGCGTGTCATCTGTCAGTTAATCGGGAGCACCGTTGATGGTCGTCATTTTTGTAACATATCTTGTTTCCCGTTTGCTCCTGAAGCTCTGGGAACTGTATGACCAGCCCGACGGTGATGATTAACGGGACTGAAACAGGTTACGGCAGAGCAATATGGGGCTCATGTCCTGCTACGTAACCCGTCAGTAAAGCCCTGCTGCGCACCTGACGCTAAGCACTAACCCGCCTGCAGTTACCTGGTCGAATACAGCCCGCGAAGCTTTCTTGCCTGCGTCTGATGTGCTTCCGCACCGGCATTATTGACCTGCTCATGCACGAGAGCGGCTTTTTCTCCGGCATTCAGTTTGTTAAAAGAAGAAGACGAGGTCTTTGAATTTGCATCACTGCCGGACAGCATTTTTTTATGTTCCTCAATCATTTTCTGATGCGCATAGGACGCGCTGTTGTTCATAAATGAATGAGCAACAATGGCCCTTTCATGTTCATTCATTTCAGAGAATGAGGGCGTGTTGTTTTTATTAACCCTGTCCGGTAAGTTTTCATGCGTCGAGGAATTCACATGACTGACGGCTGAGGCATTATTAACAAATCGATGTGCTTCATGGGCAATATCACTGGACTGAGCAAAAGCTGCCCCACAAAATAAAGCTGTAAACGCAGTGGTCGTGATTAATATATTCATGTGTAATTACCTTCTGAGGTACATAAAAGATGTCCTTATGATCATATATAAAAATAATCAACCTGTGGGGAAGATGACGTAAATGTAATACAGCTATGTACATTACACGATTGTAATGAATTTGTTTCTTAAGGTGTGCTAGATTCATTTCATTGTAAGTGGATGAACCAGTAATTTAATTTAAATCGGTTCTCGAATTCTGTCAGTAACCATACTTTAAATAAGGGAATGCGCATGCTGTTGAAAACGTCTCGACGAACTTTCCTGAAGGGGTTAACCCTCTCTGGCGTAGCCGGAAGTCTTGGCGTATGGAGTTTCAATGCGCGTTCCAGTCTGAGCCTGCCAGTTGCCGCATCCCTGCAGGGTACTCAGTTTGACCTGACCATTGGTGAAACGGCCGTCAATATCACGGGCAGTGAGCGTCAGGCCAAAACAATCAATGGAGGCCTGCCGGGGCCCGTTCTTCGCTGGAAAGAAGGTGACACCATTACCCTGAAGGTCAAAAACCGTCTTAATGAACAGACGTCCATTCACTGGCACGGCATTATTCTTCCGGCCAATATGGATGGTGTTCCGGGGCTGAGTTTTATGGGCATAGAGCCTGATGATACCTACGTTTACACCTTTAAGGTTAAGCAGAACGGGACTTACTGGTACCACAGCCATTCCGGTCTGCAGGAACAGGAGGGGGTATACGGTGCCATTATCATCGATGCCAGGGAGCCAGAACCGTTTGCTTACGATCGTGAGCATGTGGTCATGTTGTCTGACTGGACCGATGAAAATCCTCACAGCCTGCTGAAAAAATTAAAAAAACAGTCGGATTACTACAATTTCAATAAACCAACCGTTGGCTCTTTTTTCCGCGACGTGAATACCAGGGGGCTGTCAGCCACCATTGCCGATCGGAAAATGTGGGCTGAAATGAAAATGAATCCGACTGACCTCGCGGATGTCAGTGGCTACACCTACACCTATCTCATGAACGGGCAGGCCCCGCTGAAAAACTGGACCGGACTGTTCCGTCCCGGTGAAAAGATACGCTTACGGTTTATCAACGGCTCGGCAATGACCTATTTCGATATCCGTATCCCCGGGCTGAAAATGACGGTCGTGGCTGCAGATGGCCAGTATGTAAACCCGGTTACCGTTGACGAATTCAGGATTGCCGTTGCCGAAACCTATGATGTCATTGTGGAGCCTCAGGGTGAGGCCTATACCATCTTCGCACAATCCATGGACAGGACCGGTTACGCTCGAGGGACACTGGCCACGAGAGAGGGGTTAAGTGCTGCCGTTCCCCCCCTCGATCCCCGTCCTCTGTTGACCATGGAAGATATGGGTATGGGGGGAATGGGACATGATATGGCAGGAATGGACCACAGCCAGATGGGAGGCATGGATAACAGCGGAGAGATGATGTCTATGGACGGTGCTGACCTTCCGGATAGCGGGACATCCTCCGCGCCCATGGATCACAGCAGCATGGCCGGTATGGATCATTCCCGGATGGCCGGAATGCCGGGTATGCAAAGTCATCCTGCGTCAGAAACGGATAACCCACTGGTTGATATGCAGGCGATGAGCGTCTCTCCGAAATTAAATGATCCGGGTATTGGTCTTCGAAATAACGGAAGAAAGGTTCTCACGTACGCGGATTTGAAAAGCCGCTTTGAGGATCCTGACGGACGTGAACCTGGCCGTACCATAGAACTGCATTTAACCGGCCACATGGAAAAGTTTGCCTGGTCATTTAACGGAATCAAGTTTTCAGATGCCGCACCGGTGCTGCTGAAATACGGTGAGCGGCTCAGGATCACGCTGATCAACGATACCATGATGACTCACCCCATTCACCTGCATGGTATGTGGAGCGATCTGGAAGATGAAAACGGTAATTTCATGGTTCGTAAACACACAATAGATGTTCCCCCTGGTACAAAACGCAGTTACAGAGTGACAGCAGATGCGCTTGGCCGCTGGGCGTATCACTGCCATTTGCTCTATCACATGGAAATGGGAATGTTTCGTGAAGTCCGGGTGGAGGAATGATGCGAATGAAGAGAAATTTGAAGGCCATACCTGTTCTGGTCGCCGGTTTGTTTACCTCACAGCTTTCTATTGCGGCGGGCTCCGTCTCTGCAGATCCCCACGCCGGGCACGACATGTCTGCCATGCAGATGCCAGCAGATGAGAATTTCACTGAGATGACGTCAATGGAGCCCATTGTAACTGAGAGCAGAACGCCAATTCCGCCTGTTACCGATGCCGACCGGAAGGCTGCATTCGGCAATTTACAGGGGCATGCGATTCACGACAGTGCGATTAATTATCTGGTTCTGCTGGATCAACTGGAATGGCAACGGTCGGATAACACCAACAATTTCAGCTGGAGTGTTAACAGCTGGATTGGAGGCGACACAGATCGGATTTGGCTAAAGAGTGAAGGTGAACGAAGCAATGGGGAAACGGAGGCGGCTGAAGCGCAGTTACTCTGGGGACATGCGGTTGGCCCATGGTGGGATTTGGTTGCGGGTGTCAGGCAGGATTTCAGACCTGCTTCTGCCCGGACCTGGGCTGCTGTCGGTTTTCAGGGGCTGGCACTCTATAATTTTGAGTCTGAAATTACGGGTTTTGTCAGTAATGGCGGAAAAGCAGCCCTTCGTCTGGGAGGAGAATACGACGTTTTACTGACTAACCGGCTCATACTCCAGCCATCCTATGAGGTGAATTTCTACAGTCAGGATGATGAATCGCGGGGTCGCGGCAGGGGACTGACTGACACAGAGCTGGGGCTCCGGCTGCGCTATGAAATACGCCGTGAGTTTGCACCCTATATAGGCGTTTCCTGGAATCAACTTTACGGGAAAACATCCGATATGGCGAAAAGAGAAGGTGAGAAAGACCATCAGGTAGTATTCCTGGCGGGAGCCAGAATCTGGTTTTAACGCACTGATATAAAACACTCAACTAAACAGGTAAATAAAATGTCGATTTTAAATAAAGCCATTCTTACAGGTGGCCTCGTTATGGGCGTTGCTTTCTCTGCTATGGCCCATCCGGAATTAAAAAGCTCTGTGCCACAGGCTGATTCAGCCGTAGCGGCCCCGGAAAAGATTCAGCTTAATTTCTCGGAAAATCTGACCGTGAAATTCTCAGGTGCAAAATTAACGATGACGGGTATGAAAGGCATGTCATCACATTCTCCGATGCCGGTCGCGGCAAAAGTGGCGCCAGGCGCTGACCCTAAATCGATGGTCATTATTCCGCGAGAGCCTTTACCCGCTGGCACTTATCGTGTTGACTGGCGCGCGGTTTCTTCAGATACGCACCCTATTACCGGTAATTACACCTTTACAGTGAAGTAATATTATGAACGACCTGATTATGATTGTTATTCGTTTTCTTCTTTATCTGGATTTGATGGTAATATTTGGATTGCCATTTTTTCAGATATATGGAATAAGCGGTGTCAGACATGAAACCTATAACCTGACTAATTTCAGGTCGTTTATAACCTTTGCTGTTGTTACAGGCATCATTCTTACTGGCATTAATATGCTCCTGGTATCTAATGCCATGAGTGGAGTAACTGACCTCAGAGAATTATCCATCCATGTTATCGAGATGGTGATAGAAGAAACTGATGTGGGTATTAGCTGGATTGTCAGGCTCTGTGCCCTGTTTACCACACTCGGTGCTTTGTTCCTTTACACTAATAAGAGAGTATTGTCCTGCCTGCTGATGACGATGAGTGGGGGCGTGGCGCTGGCTACACTTGCCTGGGGAGGACACGCCGTTATGCATGACGGTCTGCATTACTATCTCCATTTACTGAGCGATCTGACCCATCTCGGCGCTGCAGGTGCCTGGACAGGTGCTCTGGTTGCATTTGCTATCCTGCTGATGCGCAGAAACGAGCATAATGCACAGAGCGTCATTGTGATATCTGACTCCCTGGCAAAATTTGCCACGGCAGGAACGGTGATTGTTGTAGCCCTGATCCTGAGTGCGCTGGTCAACTATCTGTATATTGCTGAGGGTAACTTAACTCCCTTATTCAACAGTTCCTGGGGGAGGATATTGCTTGCCAAGACGGCTCTGTTTGTTCTGATGCTTCTTCTGGCTGCAGCAAACCGGTTTCACCTGGGTCCCCGGCTTGAAGTTATGGTCAGGGAAGGGAATTATGATCGCAGCGTTGCCCTGATGCGAAACAGCATCCTGACAGAATTCGTTGTTGCGATTATCATTCTGGGCGCCGTAGCGTGGCTCGGAATGCTTGCTCCGTCTCAGGTCAGCTAGGGGACAGCCAAAGCTCATGCGTGAGATTTTTACTTTCATATCAGCGAGTTGACCATGCAGCGTATTTTAATCGTTGAAGACGAACAAAAAACAGGTCGTTACCTGCAGCAGGGACTGGTTGAGGAAGGCTATCAGGCCGATCTCTTTAATAATGGCCGCGATGGTCTCGGGGCCGCGTCGAAGGGACAGTATGATTTGATAATACTGGACGTGATGCTGCCTTTCCTCGACGGGTGGCAAATCATCAGCGCACTGAGGGAGTCCGGGCACGAAGAACCGGTCCTGTTTTTAACCGCAAAGGACAACGTGCGGGACAAAGTGAAAGGACTGGAGCTTGGCGCAGATGACTACCTGATTAAGCCCTTTGATTTTACGGAGCTGGTTGCACGTGTAAGAACCCTACTGCGCCGGGCACGCTCGCAGGCCGCAACAGTCTGCACCATCGCCGATATGACCGTTGATATGGTGCGCCGGACCGTGATCCGTTCGGGGAAGAAGATCCATCTCACCGGTAAAGAATACGTTCTGCTTGAGTTGCTGCTGCAACGCACCGGAGAAGTGTTACCCAGGAGTCTTATCTCGTCCCTGGTCTGGAACATGAATTTTGACAGTGATACGAATGTGATTGATGTCGCCGTGAGACGTCTGAGAAGTAAAATTGATGATGACTTTGAGCCAAAACTGATCCATACCGTTCGCGGTGCCGGATATGTCCTGGAGATCAGAGAAGAGTGAGGTTCAAAATTTCCCTGACCACACGCCTGAGCCTGATTTTTTCTGCGGTGATGCTTACGGTATGGTGGTTATCAAGTTTTATCCTGATTAGCACCCTTAATGGCTATTTCGATAATCAGGACCGCGATTTTCTGACAGGTAAACTTCAGCTCACCGAAGAGTTTCTTAAAACAGAGACGTTCAGGAACAAAACGGATATTAAGTCATTATCAGAAAAAATAAACGATGCGATGGTGGGGCACAATGGCTTATTCATTTCTATAAAAAACATGGAAAATGAAAAAATTGTTGAACTCTATGCCAAAAATTCTGTTGTTCCAGCGGTCCTGCTTAATAAGTCGGGTGATATTCTCGACTATATGATCCAGACGGAAGAAAATAACACCGTGTACCGCAGTATCTCGCGGCGGGTTGCCGTGACGCCGGAACAGGGTAAAAGCAAACATGTCATCATTACGGTTGCCACGGATACTGGGTATCACACCCTGTTTATGGACAAACTCAGTACCTGGCTGTTCTGGTTCAATATCGGTCTGGTCTTTATTTCTGTTTTTCTGGGCTGGCTGACCACACGTATTGGTCTGAAACCGTTACGGGAAATGACCAGTCTGGCTTCCTCCATGACTGTACACAGCCTGGATCAGCGTCTAAATCCCGATCTGGCTCCGCCGGAAATCTCTGAGACCATGCAGGAGTTCAATAATATGTTTGATCGCCTGGAGGGGGCATTCCGGAAACTGTCAGATTTCTCGTCTGACATCGCGCATGAGCTGCGCACACCAGTCAGTAATCTGATGATGCAGACGCAGTTTGCACTGGCTAAGGAAAGGGATGTTTCGCATTACCGCGAAATTTTATTCGCTAACCTGGAAGAACTGAAAAGGTTGTCACGAATGACCAGTGACATGCTTTTTCTGGCACGTTCAGAGCATGGTCTGCTGCGGCTGGATAAACATGATGTGGATCTGGCAGCCGAACTGAATGAATTACGTGAGTTGTTCGAGCCCCTGGCAGACGAAACAGGAAAGACAATCACGGTTGAAGGAGAGGGCGTTGTTACCGGAGACAGCGATATGCTCCGACGTGCTTTCAGTAACCTGCTTTCCAATGCAATCAAGTATTCTCCCGATAACACCTGTACAGCGATACACCTTGAGCGTGACAGTGACTGTGTGAACGTGATGATTACGAATACGATGTCCGGCCAGGTTCCCGCTAATCTGGAACGTTTGTTTGACCGGTTCTATCGCGCAGACTCATCAAGGTTCTACAACACGGAAGGCGCGGGGCTGGGATTATCAATTACAAGGTCGATCATTCATGCTCACGGCGGCGAGCTGTCAGCAGAACAGCAGGGGCGGGAAATTGTGTTCAGTGTGCGTCTGTTAATGGATTAATACCGTTATTCAGGAGAAACCCGGAAGGTGACAAAAATGTCATCGTTCAGTCACGCGATAAACAGAGTCGGTTTTTTATAATCAGCCATAAATCAGGACAGCGTGATAATTCAATCGCCCGGTTCCTGGCGTGATGATCAACCAGCCCTGAGATCAAATGCTTTCTCTGTTATAAGCATTGATTGTTCGGGTATGAAAACACCGGAGACCCAACCATGAAAAAGATCCTTGTATCCTTTATTGCCATGATGGCTGTCGCTTCATCTGCCTGGGCTGCAGAGACAATGAACATGCATGACCAGGTAAATAATGCCCAGGCGCCTGCCCATCAGATGCAATCATCCGCTGAAAAAAGTGCAGTTCAGGGGGAGAGCATGAAAATGATGGATATGAGCGGTCACGATCAGGCCGCAATGTCCCATGAAATGATGCAAAACGGCAATTCTGCTGCCCATCAGGACATGGCTGAAATGCATAAAAAAATGATGAAAGCCAAACCTGAGAACACCCAAAAAACTGCTAAGCCATTTTCCGAAATGAGCGAGCATGAGAAAGCCGCTGTTGTGCATGAGAAGGCGAATAATGGTCAGTCTTCCGTTATTCATCAGCAACAGGCGGAAAAGCATCGCAGCCAGATCACCCAGAATTAACCCGCAGCTCCACTTGTCAGACCCTCATTTGACGCCGAAGTCACTGGCTTACGCTCCCGTCCGGGAGCGTTTTTTTTATAAGCGAAATGAATAATAATGAAAGAGTCCAGTTCCAGATACCGATACAGTTCCCCCAGGTGTTCGCGCCGGGTTGTATCACGGCCAGAAATATATTCCTGCCAGAGTTCTGCTGAAAGTTTAAGTCTGACGCCGATGATTCTGAGCAATTCTGCGGGTGGGGACGATTTTTTATCCGGGGCAAACCCGATGTTTTTCAGATAACAGAGAAGAACGGCAAAACCAAATCGGCTTGCAGGTTTACGGTGGGCATTAATAAAAGCCAGATCTTGCGCACTGAAATACGCCATTCGGATCAGTGTTAACTCATCGTCCGGTAATGCCAGTAATGATTCTCTTTCCGACAGCGAAAGGATCTGCCTCCTTGCCATATAGTTTCCCTCATAAATTATTCGATGCGGTATTTTTAACAAAAGTGGTTATCGCATAAGGGTACACCCTGACGCCACAACCAAAACGTGACGGCACGCGATGAATGACATAACCTATATGCGATAGAATAAATGCAATAACTTAAATGCGATAATGTGGTGAAAAAATGTTCATCAGAGCTTATTTAAGGGCATCGACGGAAGAGCAGTTCGCGGATCGGGCAAAAGAGATGCTGGAGCAGTTCGTTCAGGAGCGGGGACACAAAATATCCAGCTACTACCGGGAGAACATCAGCGGTACAAAACTTGATCGCCCGGAACTGGAGCGCTTACTGATGGACAGTCACCAAAATGATATTTTGCTCGTCGAGCAAATTGACCGCCTGACCCGTCTGAGTAACAGCGACTGGATGACGCTGAAAAAGCAGATAGAACAACACGAGCTGCGGATTGTCAGCCTGGATGTGCCTACCTCATGGCAGGCGCTGTCAGATAAAGAATCTTCGCAGGCTGATCCAATCACCCGCGCCGTGATAACCGCCATCAATAACATGCTTATCGATCTGATGGCCGCGATGTCGCATAAGGACTGGCTAAGCCGCCGCCAGCGTCAGAAGCAGGGAATTGAACGGGCGCATACGCTGGGTAAATATCGGGGTAAGCAGGTGAATCCGGAGCGACATCAGAAAGTTCTGTACTACCGCCAGATTAAGAAACTGAGTATTCGCGAAACCGCAGATGCAACGGGGTACAGTGCTTCACAGGTTTGCCGGATACAAGCGCTTTATAAAGATAATGAATCTACCTGAAAAGCTTGAATCACGTTGTTTATTTGCGGTCATGGCCTAATAGGGGTCCGCTTGGAAAACGGACAATATCCTACGCTAAGACTGTTTTTTGTACAGACTGCTATCCACTGAGCGTAATGAGCGGTATTTACCCTGTCCCAACTTGAGGTTTGTTCGCCAGACGTAATCCCCACTCAGATTTATGTGCTCCCATCCCAGCGGGGACAAATGAGCAATAAGCTGTTCATTTAGCGGGATCCCTTTTCGTCTCAAAGAATCTATTGCTCTTTCTATATAAACCGTATTCCACAGTGAGATCGCCGCAGTCAGCAACGTCAGTCCGCTGGCCCGGTAGCTCTGGTTTTCCAGTCCCCGATCTCTGATTTCCCCCAGTCGGTGCATAAAGATTGCTCGCGCAAGGGCATTGCGAGCCTCACCTTTATTCAGCCCCGCCTGTATTTTAACGAGGAATATACATGCGACGTAATGCACAAAAATGGGTGATGCTGCCAACTTACTGATTTAGTGTATGATGGTGTTTTTGAGGTGCTCCA
>ENA-OXEX01000430-OXEX01000430.1-human-gut-metagenome-genome-assembly--contig:-NODE-430-length-19893-cov-6.823168_pt1 | contig 19893 bp, 15 predicted proteins | sample MGYA00249364_ERZ652261 | MGnify/ENA primary metagenome ERZ652261 (study PRJEB26925, sample SAMN05826642) | human gut metagenome | biome: ENVO:2100002; feature: ENVO:00000062; material: ENVO:00002003... | reverse complement strand
TCTACACTATCCTCTTCGTCGGCAGCGTCAGATGTGTATAAGAGACAGATTACATAGTTGACGGTTCAAGTGGTACAGAGGGCACTGTAAAGGATATAAATCTGTTTTATACAAGGCTTTTGACAATAGATAACAAGATGGTTATGATACCAAACGGAAAGCTCGCTGATTCGTGTATCACAAATGTATCTATGATGGATAAGAGGATGCTTGATTTGAGAGTAACAGTATCCTACAGCACAGATTTAGCATTTGCAAAGAGTGTGCTGGAATCTGTTGTCACATCAGCAGATACGATGCTTCACGATGAGCCGAGCAATGTGTTTGTGAGTGAGCTGCAGGATTCGGCAATAGAGCTCGGTGCGAGAATCTGGGTGAAGAACGAGGATTACTGGAACACAAAATGGCAGCTTACAGAAGAAATTAAAACAGCATTTGATAAAAATAACATCGAAATTCCGTTTCCACAGATGGATGTTAATATTCAGAAGAGGAGCATAGACTCTGACTTTTAAAGCCGGATGTTGCAGAATATTACTTTAACAGATTTTTTGTGGTAAATATACTTATAATTTAACTATAATATGTAAAAATGTGGTATACTATCATCATCGCATTTTAGGAGGAATAATTGATGACAATTCACGATTTGGCTGAATACGAGATTTTAGATGAGCACAGAGTGGAGGATGTCCAGTCGGATGGATTCATTCTGAGACACAAAAAAAGTGGTGCAAGGATTGCCATTTTATCAAATAATGATGATAATAAGGTATTTTATATAGGCTTCAGGACTCCGCCGGAGGATGAGACGGGGGTACCGCATATTATTGAGCATACCACACTCTGTGGTTCAAAGAAGTTCCCTGTAAAGGATCCCTTCATCGAGCTGGCAAAGGGCTCGCTCAATACATTTTTAAATGCCATGACATACCCTGACAAGACAGTTTATCCTGTTGCCAGCTGCAATGATCAGGATTTTAAGAATCTCATGGATGTGTATCTGGATGCAGTGTTTAATCCGAATATCACAAAGTACGAGGAGATTTTCAAGCAGGAGGGCTGGCACTACGAGCTTACAGGCAAGGATGATGAGCTTAAGATAAACGGAGTGGTGTACAATGAGATGAAGGGAGCATACTCATCGCCTGACGAGGTGCTTTCAAGCCAGATTTACCGCTCACTGTTTCCGGACAATACCTACAGCAAGGATTCTGGCGGTAATCCGGAGTATATTCCTAAGCTTACGTATGAAGCATATCTGGACTTCTATCACAAGTATTATCATCCATCCAATTCATACATTTATCTGTATGGTGATATGGATGTTGTCGAGAGACTTGAGTGGCTGGATAAGGAATATCTGAGCCTGTATGATTATAAAAAAGTTAATTCAGAAATTAATAAACAGCCTGCATTTGATGAAATAAAGAATGTTGAGGCACAGTATTCAATTACCATGGATGATTCACAGGAGAATAAGACTTATCTATCTTATAACCGTGTGGTAGGGGATACGCTTGATGAGATGCTCTATCAGGCATTTGATGTGCTTGACTATGCACTTGTCAGCTCACCGGGAGCACCGGTGAAACAGGCATTGATAGATGCGGGAATCGGTGATGATGTGTATGGCTCATACGATGCGGGCATTCTGCAGCCGGTATTTTCGTTTGTGGCAAAGAATGCCAATGCATCTCAGGCAGATGAGTTTGAAAGTATTATAGAAAACACTCTTAAAGAAGTTGTTAAAACAGGAATTAATAAAGAGGCATTGCTTGCGGGAATCAACAGCAGCGAGTTCAAATTCAGGGAGGCTGACTTCGGACAGTTTCCTAAGGGACTTCTTTTTGGATTAAATTGCTTAGACAGCTGGCTGTTTGATGATATGAAGCCTTTTATACATCTGGAGTGTCTTGGTACCTTTGCAAAGCTTCGAAAGGCTGTAGATACTGATTATTTTGAAAAGCTTATACAGGAGTATCTGCTTGACAATACCCATGGTTCATCTGTCACAGTAAAGCCGAAGCGTGGACTTGGCAATGAGAGGGAGGAAGCTTTGGCAAAGGAGCTTTCCGATTACAAGGCATCTCTTTCAGATGAAGAGATTAAAAAGCTGATTGAGGATACAGAGCATTTAAAGAAATACCAGGAGGAGCCTTCGTCGGATGAGGACCTGCGCAAGCTTCCGATGCTTACAAGAGCGGATATGAAAAAGAATGCTATGCCTTTTTCAAACATTGAGGATGAGCTTTTGGATGTAAAGGTTGTGCGTCATGACATAGAGTCAAACGGCATTGATTATATATCATTTTTATTTGATGCAGGTGATTTTGCCCAGAGTGAGCTTGGCTATCTTGGCTTCTTCACAAACGCACTCGGGCTGGTGAGCACCGAAAAGTACAGCTATACCGATTTAGCCAATGCTACCAACATATATACCGGCGGAATCAGCACAGGTACTGCAAGTCACCCGGATATTAAGGATAGAAATAATTTCGTGTTTAAGTTTGAGGTGAAGCTTAAGGTGTTGGAGAAAAATCTTGACAAGGCACTTGAGCTTATGGAGCAGATGCTTCTTTCATCGGATTTTACAGATACAAAGAGACTGGGTGAGCTTGTAGCGCAGATTAAGGCAAGGCTTCAGGCTAACCTTAGCAGTTCCGGTCATCTGGTTGCAGCTATGCGAAGTATGTCGAGCTTCTCGCGCTACGCACTTTATCAGGACGAGCTAAAGGGAGTTGCTTTTTACCGCTCTATATGCCGCATAGAAAAGGAGCTTTCCGAGTCACCAAAGAGTGTGTCAGATAAGCTTGCTGCAATAGCCAAAAAGCTGTTTGCAAGAAACAGAATGCTTATCAGCTTTACCGGAAATAACGAGGCATACGGCAATGCAAAGCCTTCGTTGGAAAAAGTTATAGCTGGATTTAATAAAATGAGTGCTGTAGGCAATCAGGCAGAGGTTCATTTTAATACAGCAAAGGAAGCATTTATCGATGCATCACAGATACAGTATGTGGCAAAAACAGGTGATTTCATCTGCGAGGGCTATGAATACACCGGGGCACTGAGACTGCTGCGCATCATCTTAAGCTATGATTATCTCTGGATAAATGTCAGGGTAAAGGGTGGTGCTTACGGCTGCATGAATACATTCCTTAGAAGCGGAGAGAGCTACTTTGTCTCATATAGAGATCCTAACCTTTCAGACACACTTGATGTCTATGACAGGATACCTGAGTATATAAAGAGCTTTTCGCCTGATGAGAGGGATATGACCAAGTATATTATCGGTACCTTCAGTGCACTTGATACGCCTATGAATCCGGAAGCAAAGGGCAGCAGATCACTGTCGGCATATCTCGAGGGTATTACCTACGAGCAGATTCAAAAGGAGAGAAATGAGATACTAAATGCACAGCCGGAGGATATCAGAAGGCTTGCAGACCTTGTAGAGGCAGTACTTAAGAAGGACAGTATATGTGTCATCGGCAATGAAAATATGATTAAAGAGTCGGCAGGACTCTTTGAGAATGTTGAAAAGCTTATATGATTAAAGGGTCACAAGGTATCATCGATGCATGCTTGCATGCAATTCGATGTATACCTTAGTGACCCGCACTACACCGAGAAAGTAGCAATTTGCTGCCCAAATGCAGCAAATTAGCGGATTTCGAGGTGGAGTCAGATTACGGGAATGCGTAGCATGTAGTAATCTGATTAATCATAAATGAGGGGCAAAATACCTTTTGACCCTCATATCCTTATAAATACAGATTCACATAGGAGGAAAAATGATACAGAATTTCAAATCGGGTTTTGTTACAATAATCGGTAGACCAAACGTGGGCAAGTCAACACTGATGAACAGGCTTATTGGTCAGAAAATTGCCATCACATCAAACAAGCCTCAGACCACAAGAAACCGCATCCAGACAGTATACACGGATATGGAAAAGGGACAGATAGTGTTCCTTGATACTCCGGGCATACACAAGGCCAAAAATAAGCTGGGCGAGTATATGGTCAATGTGGCGGAAAAGACATTGAATGAGGTGGATGTTGTGCTGTGGCTTGTGGAACCGACCAACTTTATCGGGGCGGGAGAGCAGCATATTATAGAGCAGCTTAAAAAGGTTAATACACCTGTTATATTGATTATCAACAAGGTGGATACAGTGGAAAAGGAAAAGGTGCTTGAGTATATAGACACCTACCGCAAGGTATACGACTTTGCAGAGATTATTCCTACGTCAGCCTTAAGAGGGCAGAATACGGATGATGTTATTAATTCTATATTTAAGTATTTGCCTTATGGCCCACAGTTCTATGATGAGGACACCATCACAGATCAGCCGGAGCGTGCAATCTGTGCTGAGATTATCAGGGAAAAAGCGCTCCATGCTCTGAATGACGAGGTGCCGCATGGCATTGCAGTAGGAATTGACCGCATGAAGACAAGAAAGACAAAGAGTGGTCCTATTATAGATATGGATGCCACAATTGTTTGCGAGCGAGACTCCCATAAGGGAATCATTATAGGAAAGCAGGGCAGCATGCTCAAAAAAATCGGTACCAATGCGCGCTATGAGATGGAAAGACTGCTTGACTGTAAGGTGAATCTGAAGCTGTGGGTCAAGGTAAAGAAGGATTGGAGAGACAGCGACTTCCTCATCAAGAACTTTGGATACAAAGAGGAAGAATAGTATTTTGAAAGTAAGATTAAGATGTCACAGAGTGTAGTGTTGACCGGTATGGTGCTTTCAGCCATGCCGGTAGGGGATTTTGACAAAAGAATAACGATTCTCACAAAGGAACGAGGAAAAATCACAGCCTTTGCAAGGGGCGCAAGACGTCCAAACAGCCAGCTTATGGCAGGAAGCAATCCATTTTCGTTCGGTGAGTTTGAGCTGTTTGAGGGTAAAAGCGCATATTCTCTTTCAAAGGTCACAATCAGCAACTATTTCAGGGAGCTGACACAGGATTTGGAAGCAGTATACACCGGGTTTTACTTTCTGGAGTTCTGCGGATATTTTTGTCAGGAGAACAATGACGAGAAGGATATGTTAAAGCTCCTTTATCAATCACTCAGGGCTCTTGAATCACCGGCATATAAAAATGAGCTTGTCAGGGTAGTTTTTGAGCTTAAGGCTATTACGATAAATGGCGAGGGTCCATCGCTGTTTTCGTGTATACACTGCCATTCAAGGGAAGGACTTAATGTCTTTTCGGCAAGACGCGGAGGGGTGTTTTGCGACAACTGTGGCACGCAGGTACAGGGCAGGCATATACTAAGCGATACACTTTATACCATGCAGTATATTGTTTCAGCTGATATCACGAAGCTGTACACATTTGCAGTGTCAGACGATGTGCTTGAGGAGTTGAGAAGCATAATGAAGGAATATCTTTCAATCTATGTGCATCATGATTTTAAATCAGCAGCTTTTCTGTGATAAATTAAAGCATGAAATTAAATCATGAAATAATTAATAGATATTATGCATGTCGTTGCCCTTTAAAATATGATACTTGAAATCATATATACAAAAGGGTATAATATTATAGATTATATTTTAGGAGGCAGCTATGAATAAAAAGCTATCAATGCTGTTGCCTGTTATTGCGACATGCGGTTTGCTTGCCGGGTGCGGTACCGATTATTATACCAAGGACAGCACGGTGTTTGTTGCAAAAAACGGCAGTGTGGTATCTACAGATGTCGAGGACTTTGATACAGCTGCATACAAGCAGGATGACTTACAAAGCTATGTGGACAAGTCAATAGACGATTACAATAAGAAGAATGACGGTTCAATCAAGCTCAAAAAGCTGACTGTCGAGAAAAAGAAGGCATCTCTTACCATGAGCTATGCGTCAACCGATGAATACACTGATTTCAATGGGACAAAGCTTTTTTCAGGAACGATTGCGGAGGCTCTGGCAGCCGGATATGACTTCAAGACCGATTTCGCGGCGATAGATGATGGCAAGGCAAAGAAATGTGAATCATCTGAGTTTCTGGATGAAACCGGCTATAAGGTCGTTGTTTACGAAGGCAGCTCAAATTTGCACGTGAAAGGGAAAATATTATATGCATCTGTCGACAAAGTAAAGCTTGTAGATGACAAAACAGTTGCGATTGGTGACAAGTACAGCCTGCTTGCATCACAAACCACAGGGACAGAGAGTGCCACAGAGAGCACAGAAGCAGTAAAAGCCGATGCGACGGAAGGAACGGAAAACGGAGCGGATGATAGTGTCAGTGATGATGATATATTAAACTCGGTCAAGCAGGACAACGAGGTCACATTTGACTTTGACAGTGAGGAGGACAATTCAGCGCCGGTGTCATATATCACATATGTTATATATAAGTAGATTAAGGCGTGAATTGTTATTTAATTATAATTAAGAATACAAGTAACTATTCAGTACAGCTGATTCTAATGCGCCTGCAGCTTGCAGCTGTGAAGGTACTGAACAGTTACGAATACAAATAAATCATAAGTAAGATAGAGAGGAAACAAGAATTATGGAAAAGACCATGGACAAAATCGTACAGGTAGCAAAAGCAAGAGGATTTGTATATCCGGGCTCAGAAATTTACGGAGGTCTTGCAAATACATGGGATTATGGAAACCTGGGCGTAGAGCTTAAAAACAACGTAAAAAGAGCATGGTGGAAGAAATTTATCCAGGAGAATCCTTATAACGTAGGTGTGGACTGCGCCATCCTCATGAATCCTCAGACATGGGTTGCATCAGGACATCTCGGCGGCTTCTCAGATCCGCTTATGGATTGTAAGGAGTGCCACGAGCGATTCAGAGCCGACAAAATCATCGAGGATTTTGCGCAGGACAATGGTATTGAGCTTGAGACATCAGTTGATGGCTGGACAAACGAGCAGATGGTAGATTTCATCAAGGAGCACAATGTTCCATGTCCATCATGCGGCAAGCACAATTTTACAGATATCAGACAGTTCAACCTCATGTTCAAGACCTTCCAGGGTGTTACAGAGGATGCTAAGAATACAGTATATCTTCGTCCTGAGACAGCACAGGGTATCTTTGTAAACTTTAAAAATGTACAGCGTACATCCCGCAAAAAGATTCCGTTCGGTATCGGACAGGTTGGTAAGTCATTCCGTAACGAGATTACACCTGGTAACTTCACCTTCAGAACACGTGAGTTCGAGCAGATGGAGCTTGAGTTCTTCTGCGAGCCGGGAACAGATCTTGAGTGGTTTAAGTATTGGAGAGGCTTCTGCCGTGACTGGCTCATTTCTCTTGGAATCAAGGAGGATGAGATGAGACTGCGTGATCATGATCCTGCAGAGTTAGCCTTCTATTCAAAGGGAACTACAGATATCGAGTTCTTATTCCCATTCGGATGGGGCGAGCTTTGGGGCATTGCGGATCGTACAGATTATGACCTTGGACGTCATCAGGAAGTTTCAGGACAGGATCTTACATACTTTGATGACCAGAAGAATGAGAAATATCTGCCATACGTTATCGAGCCGTCACTCGGTGCTGACCGTGTAGTACTCGCCTTCCTTTGTGCAGCTTATGACGAAGAGGATATCGGTACACCGGAGAAGCCGGATGTAAGAACAGTATTCCATTTCCATCCTGCACTTGCACCTGTAAAGATTGGAGTACTTCCACTGTCAAAGAAGCTCAATGAGAGTGCTGAAAAGGTATTTGCACAGCTTTCAAAGACATACAACTGTGAGTATGATGACAGAGGAACAATCGGAAAGAGATATCGCCGTCAGGATGAAATCGGAACACCATTCTGCGTGACATATGATTTCGACTCAGAGGAAGACCATTGCGTGACAGTACGTGACCGTGACACAATGGAGCAGGAGCGTATCGCAATTGATGAGCTTGATGCTTATTTTGCAAAGAAATTTGAATTCTAATTTTGTGAGAAATGACGAAAAATTTTACGAAAAAAAGCTAAAAAGAAGCGTATAAAGTTTTTTCGGAATATAGATTTGTTAAAACATACAAAATTAGGAATTAAGTAACAAAAAACATATCAGAAATCAAATTTCGTGATATAATATAGATGACAAATGACAACCAAAGATATAGTAAGCTATTCTTTGGTTGTTTTGATATATGGAGATTGTGAATATGGAAGCAAAAGAATTAAAGAAGCTGAGCAGAAGTGAGCTGCTAGAGATGCTTTTAGACAGAAGTAAAGAGGTTGAACACTTAAGAAAAGAGCTTGACGAGACAAAAAAACATATTCAGACACTTGAGCGTGAGGTAAAGACATCGGGTGATATCAATGCTGCAATTAATAAACTCACGTCAGCAACAGAGGAAATCCAGAAATTTGCTGCTGTAATATCCATGGCTTCAAATAATCTGACAAGAAAATAATATAGAAGCAATATTTTGTGGTTATGAAATGGATTATTGGACAAAAGAATGATAGAAAAAATATATAAAAAGGCAATATATGCTTTGGCAAGAGTTGCCGTAAAGTACATTGAGCTAAGAAAAAAAAGAGAACAGAAGAAAATTAAGCAGAATAAATCAGCTAATCTTATAAATTCGACAAAAAGCTACACAGATGCTGAATACAATAAAAAGGTAGTTGCAGAGATTAATCATAACAATACTGCAGCTGTTGCAGAAAGCAAAAATAATATTGATGTAGTGGATTTAAGTAAAGATGAGGAGCTGAAGGATGTCGAACAGAAACCACTTACCAATGAGGATAAGCTTGATTTACTTTTGGCACATATGATGGAAACATCTGTTAAGTCATCTGAAAAAGTAACGCAGGTACATAAGCAGACCAAAAATGTTGATGAAAATATATCACAGGAAATAGCGGAAATAATTCCGGCCAAATATGTAACACCGGCGCCAGACATAACTACTGATATAGAAAAAAATATTGAAATAGAGAAGGAATATCAGCAGACTAAAAAAGGAAACCGGCCGGAGGATATATCTGTACATATAGAAAAGGAAATATCAAGGAAGGTTTCAGAAGAAAACAGAGTTGAGAATAAAAGTGCTGAGAAGACTGAAGATACATCGGGCTATCGCAGTATCATGACAGACGACTATGACCGTTATAGCGATGATCTTGGCATAAAGGAGCTGCGTCAGGAACTGAGAAGAGTGAAGTATAACAACAAATTTGCAGCAACACTCTTCAATACCGTAGGAACACTTGTGGTAGTGGCAGCGGCAGCAATATTGGTCGCAAATCTGTGGCTTCCTATTTTGAAGGTGACCGGAACATCTATGTCACCGACGTTACAGGAGGGACAGGTGCTTATGGCATCAAAGGGGCATGACTTTAAAACAGGAGATGTCATAGCTTTTTATTACAATAACAAGATACTTGTAAAAAGAGTTATTGCGATGCCGGGTGACTGGGTCAATATATCAGAGGATGGCACGGTTTATGTAAACGATATCGCAATTGATGAACCGTATCTCAATGAAAAAGCTTTAGGAGACTGTAATATAGAGCTGCCTTATCAGGTCCCTGAATCCAAGATTTTCGTGATGGGCGATAACAGAAGCGTATCACTTGACTCAAGAAATACAGCTATAGGCTGTGTCTCAGAGGAACAGGTAGTCGGCAGAATTACATTTGCCATCTGGCCATTGTCTAAAATTGGCAAAATTGACTAGTGTTATTTGGAACTTTTTGGCAAAAAAGTAGAAAATCCCGATTTAAAGGCTCGTGTGACCGTTGTGTGACCAAAAGGGTGTAATATATTAGCTGTTGAATAACGATTAAGTAAAATGAATTATATATAACTCTATGAAAGGAGGATGCAGAATGGATAAGGATATGGAACGTCTCGGCAAAGAGCGGCTTAAAAGAGTGAGAAGACGTAGACAGCTTGCTACATTTATTATATCGATGGCTGTTATAGTGCTGGGCATTACTGCGTACAGACTTATACAACCTGCATCAGCAGCAGATCAGAATCAGAAGGATTATACCATAGATAATGTCACAGAAAACTATGTTAATCTTCAAAAACTGCAATCAAATGGCTCATATACCAAAATGTCAAGTGAGGGCAAACCGGTGGACTGGAACGGCGAGAAGTTCAAGCTTGAGGTTCAGCTGGACTTTGGAATCGGAAAGAATGATACGGTAGATGCCAATGGCAATACTGTTAAGAATTATTATTATGTCTATGATCCATCGGTGACTATTCCGGATGAGCTGTGCAATTACTGGAAGACAAAATGTGATGACAACGGAGATACGGAACAGTTTCAGTACAGATATATCAAGAATGAGGATGGTACATATGCAATTCTTATCAGGTTTGCAGATGGTTATATTGAAGGTAAAAGCAGCGATATAAAGGGCTGGGCAAAGGCAGAAGCTTTTGGTGAGGGCAAGACCAATGATTCTGGTGATGTGGATATCTATATCGGTGGTGATGTCACCATAACAGTAGACAAGAATAATGTCCACTGGAACGGAAATGATTCCTTAAACTACGATATTTCTGTAAAGAAGAGAAATACAAACAATAATAATATTGCTATTGATGAAAATGGTAATTATTATGTTGAGTTTACTGTGGATGTATCTTCTAAAAAAGGTACACCTGATGATATCGAAATCACAGATGAATTTAACGGCAATGGTATGAGGGTTGATACTACCGGATTTACCTACAGCATAAAGAAAAATGATCAGGATGCTGAAAGCAGTTATACTGCAACAGCGACAGGAAAGAATGACCCGGCAGATGCGGGAAAGGCAACACTTACTGCAAAGCTTCCAAAATTAAGTGCAGGTGAGAACTGTTCTATTACATACAGGTATTACCTGACCAATGCCGGGAATTTGGGAAATAATGCTACATGGCAGGCAACTAATTTCGTTACAGGTAAATCAACAGAACAAAATTCAAAAGAAACTGTTATAGATACATCAAGCAGCTACGTAAAGTATTACAAAAATCTTATAGAAAAATCCGGCAAATATGATAAAACTAATAACCGGATTATCTGGACGGTTACAGTAAATAAAACCTGTGAGGATATTGCGGGAGCTGTCCTGACAGATGATATGTTTGATAAGATTACAGACATTGATATATCACCTAGTGACGGGTATACAATTAACAAAGACAGCAGTGGCAAGGTGACATCGGTTACATTTAATTCCACAGATGGTAACAAGAACTGCAATAAGTATACTGTCAAATACTATACAGATGCATTGCAGACATTTGATGACCAGAAATTTAATAATAAGGCTACTCTCGCTAAGGATGATAAGTCATATGACAGCTCTTCAAGTGTAAATGTTCCAAAAACAAAGCAGAATATTACAAAGAAGCTTGTTGATGCTCAAAAGACAGATAACAGTCTGTATACTTTAAAATGGGAAGCTAAGTTTACAATTCCGGCATCGGGATTTCCTAAGAAGTTTGGCATAGCTGATACAATGTCGTCCAAACCTCAGAAGAATTATCATTACATGACGTATACCCAGATGAATGATTTTGTAAGTCAGGTTAAGGAAAAGTTTGATGGATATATCGGTGACATTACTGTTAAATATCTGGATAAGAATAATAATTCAAAAACAGCAAAATTTAATGAAGTATCCGAATCTGATGACTACAGATTTACCTCGGTAAATATTAGCTTTAATAAGGATTATCCGACAAGCAGCAGTGAAAAGACCGTCGTATTTACATACAGCACAACCGCCGATACGACACCGAGTGGAAGAGTTGAATATGTGAATAAGTTTGAAGCTTTAAATTCAAGTGCATCTGCATCTTATAGCCATACGACATCAAAGATTGAAAAGACTGATGGAAATGGTAAAACAGGTCAGACATATTTGAAAACCACAGAAAGTGATGGAACACTCACATGGCGCGTTGATGTACTTATGGATGCTGATGCTACAGAGTATACTATCACTGATAAGCTTCCGGAGGGTGTTACACTGCAGAGTGTAAAGATAATGCTAGCCTATACTAATCAGGAGGGCTTTACATATCCTGACTTTGAAGGCACATTGCATACCGTAACTGACGGCGACTGGTTCACAAAAGGAATTCAAACCGGCACAACGCTGGATAAAAACACAAATACTGTGGTTACAAGGGTTATAAAGCCTGATAAGACCAATACAACTATACATGGCTGGAATGAGAACTCTCACATATATGTAGTATACAAGTGCACGATAGATGATTTTGAGAATTTTGAAGCCGGTAAAACAGTGGCTTATAAGAATACAGCCACAGCATCTTCAAATACAAACAAAGAAATCGGATCGGCTTATCAGACACAGACCATGTCAAAGCCTGACGAATCAGGCAGTGATAATCCTACTGAGGGGGATAAGGTTATTTCCAAGAACTACAAGTGGGATGAAGACAATCACAGGCTGCGTTATACGGTTATAATAAACCCTGATGGCAAGGACTATCTGCCTGATAGCGATACATTGAAGCTTAAAGATGTGCTTAAATTTACGACACGTACATATGGTAATGGTATTCAGACATTATGGTATATTGATTTAATGCCGGCTACAGTTAAGTTTAGAGAAGCTATTAAGCAAAGCGATGGAACTTATAAGCCGGGAGAAACGATAGATGAATGTAAGTGGAATTACAGTACACAGGATGGTACCTATGAATGGAGTGCTTATTCATATAGAAACATAAATGCAGATGTACCTGATGGCAAAACCATTATGCTTACATATACTTATCAGGTCAATGCACAGGTTATTGGTACTCCTGGTGAACACAGTCCGATTATAATGGATGTCAGCAATACAGCAAAGCTTGAGGGCATCGAAAAGGGAGAAGACAGAAAGGATAACCGGACAGTTTACAAAGAGTCAAAATCATCTGCCGGAGTAATTAAGAGCAATACATTTACCTTGTATAAGGTAGATAAGAATGATTATGGAAGGCAGCTTGAGGGCGCTGAGTTTGAATTGTTTGGATACACACCGGATGGCTCTTATACGCCGTTAGGTAAGTATACCACCGATAAGAACGGCAGAATTGATATCAGTATGAGTACTGACAATCTGGAGTATAATACACAGTATTACATAGTTGAGACAAAGGCACCGGATGGTTACATACTCTCGGCAGAGCCACACAAGGAGTATTTCTATTTCAGTGCAGATAACTCAGCACATCCTGTTGTAGCTGAAAACAGCTCATTACAGGGAAGTGATATGGCAAAGGTAAATACACCGTACTATTATGAGGATGTAGCAGTTGCGACCACCAGCATCTCAGTCGATAAAAAATGGACTGATTCAAAGAATAATCCGTTAGATAAGACTGATGGAAAGATCTTTCTGCAGCTGCATCAGGTGGATTCGGCTGATAATGATAAGAAGTATGGCAGTCCGGTTGAGGTGACAGCTGATTCGGCAGGTGAATGGTCATATGTATTTGAAAATCTGCCATTGCAGGATGTAAATGAAAATGGTATTCTGACCGGTACCACATATAAATATTATGTGACAGAGGTTGGAATAAATCAGAACAACAGTATGTCAGGCTATGATGTTTCATATATATTTAAGGATATAAATGGTACACAAATGTCAAAGACCGATGCAAACGTTGCACCGGGCAGTGCCAATGCAATAGAGTCCGGTACTGTTGAGATTACAAACAAACTCATAGAGTATGAGCTTCCGGAAACAGGTGGAAGCGGTAACAGATGGTTGTATATGTTAAGTGGAGTTGTGCTTATGGCAATAGCTGTAATAACACTTTTCTATAAAAACATAAAACATTATAAAAAGGAGAATGCAATATGAAAACGATCAAAAGAAGCATTGCTTTAGTTCTTGCAATGATACTTACACTTGCAATGAGCGTTACAGTATTTGCTGAGGGCGAAGGCGCCAAAAAAACATTTACCATCACGGTTAATGAGGCAAAGGCAGGCCACACTTATGAGGCTTACCAGATTTTAAAGGGAGATCTTTCAAAATCACAGACAACACTTTCAAACGTTGACTGGGGTACCGGTATCAAGGCTGACAAACAGACAGATCTTGCTAAGGATGCAAAAGCTTATGTAGAGAAGCTTTCAGGAATGCAGTCAAACTCTTCAGATCTTAAGGCAGAGGCGCAGAAAATTGCTTCAGCTTTAAGCACTATAGTAGCAGGTTCTGTTTCGGTAGCACAGGACAATGCAAAAGCTGAGATTACAGGACTTGAGCCTGGTTACTATCTCATCAAGGATAAGGATAGCTCTTTAACAGGAGACGAGGCTTACACAGAGTATATCCTCAATATCGTTGCTGATACAACAATCACACCAAAGACAGATGTACCTTCTGTTGAGAAGAAAGTAAAAGATACAAACGACACAACAGGTGATACAACAGGATGGCAGGATTCAGCCGATTATGATATCGGAGATGTGGTTCCATTCCAACTTACAGCTACATTACCTGCAAATGTTGAGTCATATAAGTCATATTACCTCAAATTTGATGATACTCTTTCACAGGGACTTGATTTCAATGAAGGAACAGTTTCTGTCAAATTAGGCAACAAGGATGTTACATCATTCTTTAAAACAAATTATGACGTAGCTGGCAAAAAGCTTACTTTTACATGTAACAACATTTTAGCAGAAGGATTTGAAGCTAAAAATGGTGAGACGATTGTAGTTGAGTACAAAGCAACTCTCAATAAGAATGCTGTTATCGGTTCAAAAGGAAACCCAAATAAGGTAAAGCTTGAGTTCTCTAACAACCCTAACAATGGTGGTGAGGGAGACAAAGGTGAGACTCCGGAGGATACAGTAATCGTATTTACATACAAGGTTGTAATCAACAAGGTAAATGAGAAGAACGAAGCACTCGATGGTGCAGAGTTTACTCTTTACAAAAAGATTAAAGGTGAAGCAGACAAAGAAATCAAAGCGGTAATTTCCGGTGATAAGAATGATGTCTTCACATTCAGCGGTCTTGATGATGGTGATTACGTACTTAAGGAGACAAAGACTCCTGATAGCTACAACACTGCAAAAGATATTGCATTCACAATCAAGGCAGATCATTCAATTGTGTCTGATGCTCCTGAGCTTAAGTCATTAAGCGGAGATAAGGTGACCGGTAATATTACACTTAAAGCTGATAAAGCTGAGGGCAGCTTAAGCACACCTGTACAGAACTTTAAGGGCTCAGTCCTTCCTGCAACCGGTGGTGCCGGACGTGTAGCAATTTATGTAATCGGAGCTATATTAGTAGTCGGTGGCGGAATTGTTCTTGTAACAAAGAAGCGTGTTAAATAATATCATTTTATGATAAAATATATCTGCCATGAGCCACTTTAGTGGTTCGTGGCAGTTACAATAGGCATAATTATATTATGCAAATGATAACAGTAAGGAGAGTGCTATGAGAAGAAAATTATCAACTATTTTGTTTGTCATAGTGTTTCTTGCAGGACTGTCCTTACTGCTATATCCGACAGTGAGTGATTATTGGAATTCATTCCATCAGTCAAGGGCAATCGCAAGCTATGTCGATGCAGTAGACAATACAGATGAACAAAAGCTTGAAGAAATGAGGCAGGCGGCAGAGGCTTACAATGAAAGACTTTTAAGCAAGCAGGACAGATATGATATGTCTGATTCGGACAGAGCAGAGTATGAAAGCCTACTTGATGTATCTGGAACAGGAGTCATGGGCTATGTTGAGATTCCGTCCATCAATGTCTCATTGCCGATTTACCACGGCACAGATAATACAATACTTCAGATAGGTGTTGGCCATATCGAGGGCACATCGCTTCCGGTTGGCGGAGCAAGCACACATTGTGCTGTTTCAGGACACAGGGGACTTACATCATCTAAGCTATTTACGGATATTGACCAGATGGCGGAGGGTGACACCTTTAAGCTGTATGTGCTTGGCGAGACACTGACCTACGAGGTTGATCAGATAAGGATTGTTTTGCCTGATGAGCTTAATGACTTAAAGATTGAGGAAGGGCAGGATTACTGTACACTTATCACATGTACACCGTATGGAGTGAATTCCCACAGGCTTCTTATCAGGGGGCACAGGATTGCAAATGATGCACAGGGACTTATTGTCGAGGATGTAAAGCAGGTACAGCCGTTACATGAAGCCATAGTGCTTGGCATTCTGTTTCTGGTTTTGTATATTATAATTTGTAAGATACTTAGTAAAACGATATTGTATAGATTCAGATAGAATCAGGAAGGAGGAAAAATGCACAATAGTTTAAAAAGAGCTGTCAGTATAGCTATAGCAGCGATAGCCTTGTTTTCTCTGCCATGTGGAAGCATTTTTGCAAGGACGCATATTGATATTGATAAGAAATGCTCTATAACAGTTGATATCCCTGATACATGGGAGGATTTGTATACTGTGGATTTTCCCGTAGAGCTTTATAGAGTGGCAGATGTAGATGAGAACGATGTATACACTGCAACGAAGCAGTTTGATGAGCTGGCTAAATCTATATCAGATGTCAGCAGTAAAACTACCGCAGATGACTGGGAAAAGATGGCAAAGACAGCTGCGGACATTGCAGACAAAGGTTCTTTGACAGCAGATGAGGTAATAGATGTTTCAAACGGAAGGGGAAACGTCACAGGCGTTAAGACGGGACTGTATCTGGTGTATGCAAAGCCGGCTGATTCGGCAAGATTTGGATACACATTTGTGCCTTATCTGGTTTCGGCTCCTAATAATGAGTTTGCTATGACAGGAAGCGGCTCAGATTCATGGATATATGATGATATCGATATCGAGCTGAAGCCTGAACAGACCGGGCTTATGGGAAGCTTACAGATTAATAAAACATTAAAGACATACAATACAGCACTTGGTGAGCCGGTGTTTGCATTTGATGTTGAGGCCTACGACAGGGATGGTAATGTGGTGTTTTCCGATATCGCATCAATCAGATTTGACAGTACAGGGGCTAAGAGCGTAGTTATTGACAATATTCCGGCAGGGTCAAGGGTGATAGTAAAGGAGGTATATGCCGCTGGCAGTTATCAGGTGACTTCCTCAGACAGCATTGAGACACAGATTGTGGCCGGTGAGACCGCAGATGTTGATTTCACAAACGATTACAACGACAAATTGATTTATAGTACCGGTGTCGTAAACCATTTTGAGTATGACGGAACCGGATGGGAATGGGTGCAGAATTAATGAAAAAATTATCAGAGTCTTGTAAAAAACTTAATAGAAATCACCGTATTCTTGTATGTGCAGCCTTTGCTGCTACACTCATTGTCTGTGGTGTTTCAGTTAAACCGACACTGGCATATTTTACAACCTATGCTACGGCAAAGGGCGGTATCTCAGTAGATATCGGTCCTACAACTGATGTCAAGGAGAAGTTTAAGGACTGGAAGAAAACTATTGAGATTGAGAATACAGGAAAAGCAGACTGTTTTGTCAGGGTAAAGGTAATTGCAGCAAGCCAGTTTGATATACAGGCATCAGGCTCAAACTGGAGCCTTTCAGATGATGGTTACTGGTATTACAGTCAGGTAGTGCCGGTTGGTGGTAAAACCGAGCCGATTGTTGCAGCTATCACAGTTAGTGAAAAGGTAAAGACCAGCTTCAATGTAGTTGTGGTTCAGGAGTGTGCTCCTGTCACATATGATGAGAATGGCAATCCGTGTGTCGCACCTGATGCAAAATGGGATGCGACAGCACAATATGATAAAGAGGAGGGCGAAGAGTAATGAAGAGAAAACTTCCAATTATACTTGTAGCATCCTCTGCGATAATGCTTGCAGCATCGACGATTGGATCTACAAAAGCGACTCTTACATATATGAGTGATAATTATCTGGCTCAGATTGACATCAAATCCATCGGTGTTACTTTGACTGAGAATGGCAATGATGTGAGCTGGCGTGATTATAAGCATAAGGATGATGACTGGAGCGAGGCAACAGGAGTGCTGCTTGGAGATATGCTAAAGAATGCCGGAGATGAAAAACTGATTCTCGACAAAAAGTACGATGAGAAGCTTGCTGTCAAAAACAGCGGCTCGATAGATGAGTATGTGAGAGTGACTGTGCAGCATTACTGGGCAGACAAGGAGACAGGTGATAAGCTTTCAAACCTTGATCCATCAAAGATACAGATTGGCTTTACAAACGATGGCTGGACAGAGGATAAGAGTGCTGAGACTACAGAGCGAAATGTATTTTACTACAATTCTATTTTAAAAAAAGGTCAGACATCCACTGATTTTACAGACAAAATCAGTATATCCGGAGATATTGCAGCCATTGTGGATCAGACATCACAGACTGATGATAACGGACTTACAACCATCACTACTACCTATGAATATGATGGTGCGCAATTTGTGCTGGAGGCAACTGTTGATGCAGTACAGACACACAATGCAAAGGACGCAATTAAGAGTGCGTGGGGTGTTGATGTAAATATATCAGATGACGGGACACTTAGCTTAGAGTAAAGGAGGACAATATGAAAAAATTTATCGCATTATTATCATGCATGTTGTTTATCCTTGGTTCGATAGGCACTGTATTTGCAGATGAGAATACTACTACAGCCGGCTCATGTGAGTTTACCGGCAAGGAGATGGTCAGTTCGTTCGATTCAAATAAAATAGCAGCCTCTGTCTCACAGATGGAGCCGGGAGATTCTGTCACATTTTCCGTTGATATAAAGAATAACAGCAGTATTTCGACGAAATGGTATATGTCCAATGATGTATTAAAGAGTCTTGAGGATACACAGGCTGTGGCTGAAAATGGTGGATACTCATATATTCTTACTTTTGTAGGACCGGATGGAAAAGAGGACACTATATACAGCAGCACCAGCGTAGGTGGTGAGAAGGAGACAACAGCCGGAAAAGGACTCAATGAGGCTACAAACTCTCTGGATAAATTCTTTTATTTAAAGACATTAGAGCCGGGAGAGGGAGGCAGTGTGAAGCTTTTAGTAGGACTTGACGGAGAGAGTCAGGGTAATATATATCAGGATACACTAGCAAAGCTCATGATGAACTTTGCAGTAGAGGATAACTCAGATCCAACTTTATCAAATCCACCTACATTTACAACTACAACAAGCAAAGTAAAGACCGGAGATATCTGGTCAATAGCGTCAGCTGTAGTGTTTGTGATTGGTATTATTTTGATGATACTGGCTTTCGTAAGTGACAGAAAGGGGGTTAAGCAAAATGAAAAGATTGCTTAAATATTTTCTTGCAGCTCTTGTTGTCATAACCGGTGTTTTCTCACAGACAGCAGATGCAAAGGCATTTTCATATACATACACTGTTTCCTTCTCAGCCGGAGGTCAGGGAAGCATAAACGGTGGTGTGCAGGTACGAAAGGCATCAGGCAATGGAGCTTCGGTTTCTGTTTCTACTAAAGGAGACAAAATAATTGTCACAGGTCTTGAATATGGAGATGTCATCAGCTGTGATGCACAGGGCAGTGTGGCGCTTAATGAAAACAGCAAGTACTACGTAAAGGGAATCAGATTAAGCGGCCGTGACAATAATACGGTTGCACAGTCGGCTTTTCTCGTATCGGGAGATCAGGACTATGTTGTAGCATACGGCATACCGGGCGAGCTTGCTGAGTATACAGTCAACTATGTGGATAAAGATGGCAATAAGCTTGCAGAAAGCCGTACCTATTATGGTAATGTGGGCGATGAGCCGGTTATAGCTTATCTGTATATAGATGGATATATTCCGGACAGCTATAATCAGACAGGCAAGCTGTCGTCGAATGCGTCAGAAAACGTGTTCAACTTTGTATATTCAAGGGCTGCATCAAGCATGTCCGCTGCCGGAAATGGAGCAAATGACAATAC
>ENA-OXEX01000392-OXEX01000392.1-human-gut-metagenome-genome-assembly--contig:-NODE-392-length-21253-cov-6.865789_pt1 | contig 21253 bp, 28 predicted proteins | sample MGYA00249364_ERZ652261 | MGnify/ENA primary metagenome ERZ652261 (study PRJEB26925, sample SAMN05826642) | human gut metagenome | biome: ENVO:2100002; feature: ENVO:00000062; material: ENVO:00002003... | reverse complement strand
GAGATCAGCCTCGGTCTCGTGGGCTCGGAGATGTGTATAAGAGACAGCCCTGTATGAGCCGCGCGCCGGGTTTAACCAGTACGGCGAGGAAACGGTCCGCATCCGCGGCGTGTACGATTCCGCCGTTGGCGCGGGCAGCCCGATTTTAACCCGACTCACGCAGTGGAAAATTGTGCCGAAGCGGGCCGCGGATCTTAAGGATGCGCCCGTAGCCTCTCGGAGTTCTGTCAATAACTGTACGCAGGCCGATCTTTCTCAACCCCTCAGCCGACGTGCAAGACGGGCGTTAACCGAACGCATCAAATTCATCCGCCCTGGCGCTACAGCGCCCGTCGTCTTCGCGAGCGACCCGCAGAACGGGGTTCCGGAGAAGGTGATCGATGAGATACGGCTCGCCACCGGGATAGCCATCAGTCGGGCAGAAGCCCTGCATCTGATGGCGGGAGGCATTAGCCGCTTTAACGATAAATGGTGCCGGGGCGCAGCTGACGGATCGCTATTTCCGGCACCGTGTTCTTACCAGCAAAAGGCGCGGAAAATCCTTGAACGTATTGGGTATTTAACGGATCTCTTCGCTCAGAGAGCCCGCTAATCTCCATCCATATCATGTACATACCGTGAAGGGTTCTGATTTTTCGCTTCACTCTTTTTATGAATACGTGCTACTGTATGTTTATACAGTGTCTCGTGGTGGAGGTTGTGTGGACAGAGAGTTGAACGAGCAGGTCATGATTGAACGAGTCGAGCTGATTGCGCGACTGACGACGGAAGGAACGTGTCAGGAAAGAGATCGTGAGATTGCCCTGAATTTGATTGCTGAGATTGCGCGGGGAAATTTAATCAAGAACAACGCATTTACCGTTGTGTTCTCAGCATCGCCTGTTCCGGAACGAATCAAAAAAGAGGGCAACGTTCGGGTGAACATTACTCTCGATAAAGATCAGCAGATTGGCCATGCCGTCGTTGAGGCCTTTCAGTGCGAACTGACCCGCAGAATACGATCCCTGTTTCCGTCATCGCGGGTGAATGTGAAAATCGGATCGGTGACGGGGGTCGAGCTCCAGGGGCTTGAAAAAGAAGCCGATCGCGAGGCGCTGGACGCTATCCTCCGGGAAGTCTGGGAAGACGAGAGCTGGCGCTAGCCCCGGCGTCATCGCCCGTACCAACACCCTCATTCCTGTTTTGCGCTTCCGTTGAACCACGCTTCGCCTCTCGCGGACGATCTGTTGTGCCCGCGATTGTCCATCCGTCAGCGATAGCGAAAAGCCTGCTGGCCCGGGAAACTCTAGGGTACCTGGAAACCGGATGTTGGGAGCGTCTGATGAAAATCTATGCAATGCAGGGGGACACGCTTGATGCCGTTTGCGCCCGCTTTTATGGGCGCACGGCTGGCGTCGTTGAAGCCGTTCTGAAGGCCAATCCTGGCCTCGCGGAGTTAGGCGTTATCTTGCCTCACGGCACGCCGGTAGAGATGCCGGAGGTGAATAGCGCCCCCACAAAAGAATCCGTAAACCTATGGGACTGAGCCTGGAGAAAATCACCACGTTTATCGCCTACTGGCTGGCCGTGGCGCTGGCCTGGTTCGGGGCGATGTCTCCTGAAAAAGTCGCGCTGTACGTGGGGAGTCTGTGCGCCATTTTTACCGCGCTGACGAATTACTGGTTTAAGCGAAAAACCTGGCGCTATCTCCAGTCTCTTGGCCTCGATAAGAAGAGCATTCGTGAACTCAATCATTAAGCGTTGCAGCGTCGCCGGCGTGCTGGCCCTGGCGGTGCTGATGCCTGACTTTCGATTACTGAAAACGTCCCCGGAAGGATTGGCGTTGATTGCCGATCTCGAAGGATGTCGCCTCTCGCCCTACCGGTGTAGCGCCGGCGTATGGACGTCCGGCATTGGCCACACGGCAAACGTTGTGCCGACGCGAGACATTACCGAGCGTGAGGCCGCGGTAAATCTGGTCGCTGATGTGCTCAACGTTGAGCGGCGTCTGGCGGCGTGTGTACCGCTAGAGATGCCGCCCCGGGTCTATGACGCGCTGGTGAGTTTTACCTTTAATGTCGGCGCAGGCGCCGCCTGCCGTTCGACGCTGGTGTCCTTTATCAAACGTAAACAGTGGCCGCAGGCATGCGGGCAGCTTACCCGCTGGGTGTACGTCAACGGCGTCAAAAATGTCGGTCTGGAAAACCGTCGCGTCCGCGAGAAGGCCTGGTGCATGAAGGGGCTGCCGTGAGAACGCTCATGCTGGCGCTGGCCGGGCTGCTGGCCATCACGCTGTGGCTTCGTCATGACAACCTGAACCTGTCCCGTTCCTTAGCCACGGCCAACCGGGTCGCCAGCGAGCAAAAAACGGCCCTCGCCACGCTTAACCAGCAGCTGTCCCTGTCGCAGCGGATGGCCAGAGCAAATGAAAACGCCCAGGTCAGGCTCCGTGAGGAACTTGTCACCGCGGGCGAGGAGAGGGCAAGACGGGAAGCGACTATCGGGAGATTACTCAATGAAAATGAAGCGTTACGCCGCTGGTATACCGCTCAGCTGCCTGATGCTGTCCGCAGGCTGCACACCCGCACCGCCTGCGCCTCCGCAGCCCATTGTTTACAACGCCTGCCCGAAGGTGAGCCGCTGCCCGATGCCGGGAAGCGAACCCGCCACTAACGGCGATCTCAGCGCGGATATTCGCAGGCTGGAATACGCCCTTATCGCCTGCGCGCTGCAGGTTGAAACCATCAAAGACTGTCAGGATAAACTCGATGCACAAACTCAAGAGCCTGCGTCAGGCATTAATTGACGCGATCCCCCAACTCAATGCCAACCCGGAGCGCCTGCAGATGTCGATCGGAGGCGGCAATATTGACGCCCGCCAGGCCTCCTCGCTCTCCTTTGAAAAGCAGTATGCGCTGAACGCGAAGGTTAGCGGCTTCACCGGCGACAGCGAGGGATTTTTCGTCCCGGTGCTGGCCTGGCTTCGGGAAAACCAGCCGGATATTTTTACCCTCGATGAAGGACGCAAAAACGGTTACACCTTCGCGATCGTCTTAAACGATGACGATACGATGGATATCACCATCAGCGTGCAATTAACCGAGCGAATTCTTGTTTCCCAGGATCAGGGCGCTCTGCACGCGACGTATTCCCCCGAGCCGCCGCTGCCGGAGCCCGTCACGCGGCCGAAGGCGCTGTACGTCAACGGCGAGCTGGTCAGCCAGTGGGAGGACTGATTTCCCCGCGCTGAAGGCCGCCTGGCGCCTGCTGTCTGGACCGCTTGTTGTATCATCCCGCAGAAAACCCCGTCTCGTTGCTGCCGTTCATCCTGAACGGCATTCTCTTCTCATGAATACATTAACTTCCATGAACGGCATCGCTCGCGCGATCCGCAATCTTATTCGTATCGGTGTTGTGACCGATGTTGACCTCAACAGAGGGCTTTGTCGTGTCCAGACCGGCGGGATGAAAACCACCTGGCTGAACTGGCTAACCTGTCGTGCGGGACGTTCGCGCTTCTGGTGGGCTCCTTCCGAGGGAGAGCAGGTGCTGCTGCTCGCCATCGGCGGCGAGCTTGATACCGCCTTTGTGCTGCCCGGCATTTTCTCTGACGATCATCCGGCGCCGTCCGGGTCACCTGACGCGTTCCACGTCTCGTTCCCTGACGGCGCGGTGATTGAGTACGAACCCGGGCGCGGGGCGCTGACGGTTGCAGGCATTAAAACGGCCGACATTACCGCCTCTGAATCGCTGACCGCCACCGTGCCGGAGGTGAGGGTGACGTCAACGTCCCGCATCACGCTGGATACGCCTGAAGTGGTGTGTACCAACAAGTTAATTACTGCCTCTCTTGAAGTGCAGAAGGGCGGCGTGATGGCCGGAAATATTGAGCATTCCGGCGGTAAATTCACCTCAAACGGGGTGCAGGTGGATAACCACGCGCACGGCAGTGTGCAAAGCGGCGGAAGCTGGACTAAGGGGACACAATGACTGTGCGTTACAGGGGGATGAACAGGCAGACCGGACTGAGCATTTCAGAGGTTGAACACATCCGGCAAAGCGTGCGCGACATTCTGGTCACGCCGATTGGCTCGCGGGTCATGCGGCGGGATTACGGCTCGCTGCTGGCGACGATGATCGACAGGCCGCAGAGCCCGGCGCTGCGTCTGCAAATCATGGCCGCCTGTTATTCCGCCATCCAGAAATGGGAGCCGCGGGTAAGCCTGACGGCCATCACTTTCGAGCGTTCGGAGAACGACGGGACGTTGTATGTCGATATCACCGGCACGCGCCCGACCTCCGGGCAATCCTTATCTATCACCATTTCACTGAGTTAAACGCTATGGCTATTGTTGATCTGAGCCAGCTCGCCGCGCCTGATGTCGTGGAGGAGGTGGATTATGAAACGCTGTTGGCAGAACGAAAGGCCACCTTTGTCTCCCTCTACCCGGAAGAGGAGCGAGAGGCGATTGCACGGACGCTGACGCTGGAATCCGAGCCGATTGTGAAGCTGCTGCAGGAAAACGCCTACCGGGAAGTTATCTGGCGCCAGCGGGTTAATGAGGCTGCGCTGGCCGTGACGCTGGCCTATTCTTCCGGTCACGATCTGGACGTTATTGCGGCAAACAATAATACCGAACGCCTGACCATCACCCCGGGCGATGACACTACCATTCCGCCAACGGCTGCCGTCATGGAGTCTGATGCCGACCTGCGGCTGCGTGCCCAGCAGGCATTTGAAGGGTTGAGCGTCGCGGGGCCGGTTGGAGCCTATGAATATCATGGTCGAAGTGCCGACGGACGGGTCGCTGACGTTTCGGTTGAAAGCCCTCAGCCTGCACATGTGACGATTTCGGTGTTATCCCGTGAGGGTGATGGTACCGCTCGTCCTGAACTACTGGCGGTTGTTGAAAAAGCACTTAATGCTGAAACCGTCCGCCCCGTAGGCGATCGTGTAACGGTCCAGTCGGCAGAAATTGTGCCTTACCAGATAAACGCGACGCTCTACGTTTATCCCGGACCAGAGTCTGAACCCATCAGGCAAGCAGCGGAGCAGAAGCTGCAGAATTATATCAGCGCACAGCATCGCCTTGGACGCGATATCCGTCTGTCGGCCATCTATGCAGCACTTCACGTTGAAGGCGTGCAGCGCGTTGAGCTGGAATCTCCCCACTCTGACATTGTACTGAGTAAGTCGCAGGCCTCGAACTGTACCTCGTATCAGATAGCGATCGGGGGTTCGGATGAGTGAAAGGCTATTACCCGTTGGGTCATCACCGCTGGAAGTCGCCGCTGCCGCAGCGCTCTCGAATATTGAACGAGTGCCGGTACCGCTACGCACCTTATGGAACCCAAGCGCGTGCCCGGTGAATTTACTTCCCTACCTGGCATGGGCGCTGTCGGTAGACCGTTGGGATGAGGCGTGGCCGGAGAGCACGAAGCGCAGCGTCATTATGTCCTCGTTTTTCGTCCATCAGCACAAAGGAACCATCAGCGCATTGCGTCGTGTGGTGGAACCGCTTGGTTTCTTGATTGAGGTGCGCGAGTGGTGGCAGCTCGGTGAGGAGCCAGGCACGTTCCGTCTGGTTGTCGGTGTGCTTGATAACGGCATCACTGACGAAATGTATCAGGAGCTTGAACGGCTCATTGAGGATGCCAAACCGGCAAGTAGACACATGACCGGGCTGGCTATCAGCCTGAGCTCAACGGGAGAGTTTTATGTTGGCGCAGGATGCTATCACGGCGATGCGCTGGCTGTTTACCCCTATACCACCGAGGAACTTATTGTCGGTGGTGATTATTACCCGGCCTCGGCCATCCATTTGATTGATAACCTGAGAGTGAACGCATGACCGCAAAATATTTTGCCATACTGACGAATCAGGGCGCGGCGCGGCTAGCTAACGCGACGGCACTTGGTACGCAACTCAACCTGACGCAAATGGCGGTAGGCGACGCCAACGGAACGTTGCCAACCCCCGATCCGGCGCAGACGAAGCTCGTTAACCAAAAACGCATAGCGCCGCTGAACCTGCTCGCTGTTGACCCAAATAATACCAGCCAGATCATCGCTGAACAGATTATTCCCGAGAATGAGGGCGGTTTCTGGATCCGAGAGATCGGTCTCTATGACGACGACGGCATTCTGATCGCCGTGGCTAACTGCCCGGAGACATACAAGCCTCAGCTGCAGGAAGGCAGCGGTCGCACGCAGACCATCCGCATGATTCTGATTGTGTCGAGCACATCGTCAATTTCCCTGAAAATTGATCCCTCAGTTGTGCTGGCAACGCGTCAGTACGTTGACGATAAAGTTATCGAGGTTAAAGGCTACGCTGATGATCAGATGAAAAAGCATATTGCTGCTGATAATCCGCATAAACAGTACCCATTAATCGCCAATGCGTTAAAAGAAATTGCCGATGCGGGGTTGAGCGCTGAGGTTCTCAAAAACCTTGGTTTGAAAGAAGCGGCTAAAAGGGATGTTGGGACTGGCGCTAACCAGATTCCAGATATGGCATCATTCTCCAGTTCACAGAGTTCGCCGGGCTTTCAAAAGCTACCTTCTGGTTTGATCCTACAGTGGGGCATCGTTAGCGGAGGCTCAAGCTATACGGTTACTTTTCCAGTGAGCTTCCCCATAAGGACACTCATGTTAATGGCAATCCCACATACAACTTCAGCGGCAGGAGTTACCTCAGTAGGCGTAGCAAACTGCTCTGATTTGGGGACATCTCAGTTCTATATCGTTGTTGGGAAAGTTAGCCAAGGTGCAATGATTGAATACGAACGCGCCTGTTACTGGTTCGCTGTTGGTATATAGGAGACAAAATGATTTATTTTTCCAAGTCGTCAAATGGCTTTTTCCTGGACAGCATAAACGACAATATGCCTGCTGATATCGTCGAAATTAACGCTGATTTATACAACGCCCTAATGGCGGGACAGCAAAATGATGGGAAGGTTATCGAATCAGATGATGATGGATATCCAATTCTTGTATCGCCCAAAGTTGACCACATTGCACAGGCAGAGAATCAGCGAGCGCAATTGCTGGCAACGGCTGATAATGTTACGGCAGACTGGCGGGTTGAGTTAATGCTGGGTGATATCAGCAATGAGGACAAAGCAAAATTATCATCATGGATGGACTATAAGAAGGAAGTGAAAGCCGTCGATACGTCGACGGCTCCTGATGTTAGCTGGCCTGTTAAACCGGCGGTGTAGGCCATTTGATATTTGGCGCAGCGTCAGGAACGACCGCCTGCAATTCCTTTATGTAGGTCAGCCATTGTATCAGGCTGGCCTTATCTTTATCACTGATAATGCCTAACTGTAGTTCGGTCTGCCATATATTGATCGTTGTTTGCGCCTCTAAAAGTAACGCAACTTTTTGTTGCTCCGCCGCTTCCACGTCCGCCGCGTGCTGCGCTTTAGTATCAATCACCCACTCATTACCATTCCACATGTCATGATATGTTGCAGGTGCCAGCGTGGTAGTGCCGTTAGGGTAATCCCCCGGTGCTGTGATGACAATCGCTTCGCCTGTTTCAGTGCTGTATACCGTTTCACCACGGTGATCAGCCATATATTCCCAGGCTGTAAAATCTGCCTTCCGGCATATGGTAAATCCCTCTTTGTCTTCGCCCGGAGAGTCAATGCATGATTTAGCCGGAATGCCGACGCCGACCGGCAAATATTCAACCGATGAGGAAAGATATTCGCGCGTCTCACCATCGTAGTTAAACACGGTGATTTCCCCTGCCACCGTTGCGATCATGTCCTGATTTAATTCAGCTTTAGCCATCATGCAGCCCTCACGATGTAGTTAAATGCGATGTTTCGCGCACGAGTTTCAGTTGCAGTGCGGACTGCGCGTGATGCATCAAAAGACCAGTTACAGGCACCATATCCAACACCAGGGCCGGGAGCAGGAGACAAACCAACGGAACCTAGCTGGTCGATTTGATTAAACGGACCAGTGTACATCGTATCTTGAAATAGCTGGGTTCTTCCCAACGTCCCGACAATATTTTGAATAGCATCCCCCTGAGCCGACAGTAAGCTACGCCCTGAATCAACTCCACGTCCATCATCCCAGCCACGGATAAACTCCCCGCGTAAGTCTGGAAGTTTCAAGGTTGGATAAGCCAGAGCCAATTTCGGATACTGAGAGGCCGCGAACGCCGCTCCGTTGCATTTAAGCCACCCCGTCGGTGGATTTGCTGACGGCCACGGAACGGGGACGCCAACCGGTAAAGCCGAGCCTCCTCCTAAACCAAGGTTTTCGAAAATGCGTGTTTATCCATTAAATGGCATGATTTCCGGTTTTGACGGAGAGAAATACCATGCTTATTGGATACATACGCGTGTCAACAAATGAACAAAACACCGCCTTACAGCGTGACGCGCTGCAGCGTTCAGGATGTGAGCTGATTTTTGAAGATAAAATCAGCGGTAAATCGACAAACAGACCGGGACTTAATCGTGCCCTCAGACAACTTAATGCGGGAGATACTCTCGTTGTATGGAAACTCGATCGTCTCGGGCGCAGTATGCGCCACCTTGTTTCAATGACCGAGGAACTACGCCAGCGAAGTATTAATTTCCGCAGTTTGACTGATAGCATTGATACCTCAACGCCAATGGGGCGTTTCTTCTTCCATATCATGGGGGCGCTTGCTGAAATGGAGCGTGAACTCATTGTCGAGAGGACGTGCGCCGGGCTAGCCGCAGCGCGGGAACAGGGACGAATTGGTGGCAGACGCCCTAAATTGACGCAGGATGAATGGGCTCAGGCTGGCAGGCTGATTGCTGCCGGGGAATCCCGACAGCGCGTTGCGTTAATTTTTGATGTGGGTATTTCCACGCTTTATAAAAAATTCCCCGCCACGATAGTTGGACAATCGTTGTGCCAGCGGCCGCTGGACAGGGATGGTTAGCTCATAGCAAGCCCAGCCGCGACAATATCACTCACCAACTAACCAAGGAGTTAAACGGATGAGTGATTTTCACCACGGCGTGGAAGTTATCGAAATCAACGATGGCACCCGCACCATTTCCACCGTCTCGACGGCAATCATCGGCATGGTCTGTACGGCCAGCGATGCTGACGACAAGACATTTCCTTTAAACGAGCCCGTGCTCATTACCAACGTGCAAAACGCGATTGCGAAAGCCGGCAAGGCGGGGACGCTGTCCGCTTCTCTGCAGGCGATCGCCGACCAGTGCAAACCGGTTGTCGTGGTCGTTCGCGTAGCCGAAGGTACCGCTGAAACCCCGGAAGAGGCGCGCAAGCAGACCGTTTCCAACATCATCGGTACCACAGATGAAAACGGTAAATATACCGGCCTGAAGGCGCTTCTCACGGCGAAAACGGTAACCGGCGTTAAGCCGCGTATTCTCGGCGTGCCGGGGCTGGACTCTCAGGAAGTGGCGACCGCACTGGCAGCTATGTGCCAGAGCCTGCGCGCGTTCGGCTATGTCAGCGCGTGGGGATGTAAAACCATTTCTGAGGCGATTAACTACCGCAAAAACTTCAGCCAGCGCGAGCTGATGGTTATTCATCCTGATTTTCTGGCATGGGATACCACCACGAACGCAACGACGACGGCCTGGGCTACCGCCCGTGCGCTTGGCCTGCGCGCCAAAATCGACCAGACAATTGGCTGGCATAAAACCCTGTCAAACGTTGGCGTCAGCGGCGTTACCGGCGTAAGCGCCTCTGTCTCCTGGGATCTGCAGGAACAGGCTACCGATGCGAACCTGCTCAACCAGGCTGGCGTCACTACGCTGATTCGCAACGACGGCTTCAAATTCTGGGGTAACCGAACCTGTTCAGACGATCCGTTATTCGTCTTTGAAAACTACACCCGTACCGCACAGGTGCTGGCCGATACCATGGCGGAAGCGCACGCGTGGGCGATGGATAAACCCATCACGCCAACGCTTATCCGCGACATCGTTTCCGGTATTAACGCTAAGTTCCGCGAGCTGAAAACCAACGGCTATATCGTCGACGGCTCCTGCTGGTATGACCCTGACTCGAACGATGCAACCACCCTGAAAGCGGGGAAACTGTATATCGATTACGACTACACCCCTGTCCCGCCGCTGGAAAATCTGACCCTGCGCCAGCGCATCACCGATACCTATCTGGCAGACCTGTCAGATTCGGTTAACAGCTAAGGAGCTGAAGCATGGCGTTACCACGCAAACTTAAGTATCTGAATATGTTCAACGATGGCCTGAGCTATATGGGCGTTGTTGAGTCTGTGACTCTACCGAAGCTTACCCGCAAGCTGGAGAAGTATCGCGGCGGCGGTATGCCGGGCTCGGTCTCTGTCGACCTCGGCCTGGACGATGATGCCCTGGCGCTGGAGTGGACCGTTGGCGGTCTGCCGGACGCCGCGCTGTGGGCGCAGTATGCCTCTCCGGGCGCGGACAGCGTGCCGCTGCGCTTTACCGGCTCTTATCAGCGCGATGATACCGGCGAAATCTCCGCCGTCGAAATCGTCATGCGCGGCCGTCATAAAGAGTTTGATGGCGGTGAAAACAAGCAGGGCGAGAGCGGCACCACCAAGATGTCCACCGAGTGCGCTTACTACCAGCTGACCATTGATGGCAAAGAGATCATCGAAATCGACATCATCAACATGGTGCTCAAAGTCGATGGCGTCGATCGCCTGGCAGAACACCGTAAGGCCATCGGCCTGTAACCCTTTAACCGGCCGGGATTACCGGCCGGTGAATTAACTTTCTGAAGAGTAACGAAATGGAAAATATCAACGAGACCGCCATGAACGAAAGTGAAAACCCACATATCGTCACGCTTGATAGCCCCGTTCAGCGCGGTGAGCAAAAAATTGAAAAGGTGACGGTTTCTAAACCCAATGCGGGGACCCTGCGCGGCGTATCGCTGGCGTCGCTGGCACAATCTGACGTTGATGCGCTGATTAAGGTGCTGCCGCGAATGACCTCGCCAGCGCTGACCGAGCATGAGGTTGCGCGCCTGGACGCCTGCGATCTGCTCTCTTTTGCAGGTAAGGTGATCGGTTTTTTGTCACCGGCTTCGGCTCGCTGAAATTTCCCGAAAATGTGTCGGTCGACGATCTGATGGCGGATATCGCGGTGATTTTTCACTGGCCGCCGTCAGAACTGTACTCCCTGAGCGTGACCGAACTCCTCTTATGGCGCGAAAAAGCGCTGCAGCGAAGCGGAAACCACCATGAGTAATAATGTCAGTCTTCAGGAGCTGCTTAAGGCAGTCGACCGGGCAACCCGACCGCTTAACGCTCTCCAGAACGCCAGCCTCACTCTCGCGAGCGATATCCGCGATGCGCAGACGGCGCTGGGGGCGCTCGATGAGCAGGCGGGGCGCATTAACGGCTTCAGAAAAGCAAATGCCCGGCTCGCCTCGACGGAGCAGTCGCTTGCTCAGGCGAAACAGCAGGCCGCGGCGCTGGCGGTGCAGTTTAAAAGCACGCAAAACCCCAGCCAGGCGCAGGCTGATGCGCTCACTGCAGCCCGAAAATCGGCGGCCGACCTTAAGCATGAGTACAACAGCTTACGCTACTCGGTACAGCGTCAGCGCGCTGAACTCGCTCAGGCGGGAGTCAACACGCGCACGCTCTCGTCTGATGAGCGTCGTTTACGAACTCACATCAGCGAAAAAACGCAGCAGCTTAACCGACAGCGGGATGCGCTGGCCCGCGTCAATCAGCAGCAGGAGCGGCTGAGTACCGTTCAGAATCGCTACGAGTCAGGCAAACGCGTTACCGCGCGGGTGCGTCAGCTTGCGAATGCGGGCGTGGGCATGGCAAAAGCGGGCTTTGACCAGACGTCCCGGTTTATGGCGCCTGGCATCAGCTTTGAAAAGCAGATGTCGGCCATTCAGGCAAACCTTGGCCTGGCGAAGGGGGATTCCCGGCTTGAGGCGATTCGCCAGCAGGCGCGGGAGGTCAGCGCCAGGACCGGAGTACCTGCAGATACGGTCCTCCGGGCACAAACCGAACTGACTCGTTCAGGCTATGACGCCGATGGGCTGCTTGCGGCCACCGCGCCAACGGTCAACCTCAGCCTGGCGGGGAGTGTCGACGCGGCTAAAGCGGCCGATATGATCGCCAGCACGCAGGCCGCGTACAGCCTGGCCGATGCGGACGCGGGACGCATCGCAGATGTGCTTACGCGCGGTTTTACCTCTTCGAATACCAGCCTCGCTGAGATGGTGGCGGCCGTCACCGCCGCTGCGCCAGCTGCGGATGCCGCCGGTATGGGGCTTGAAGAGACCACCGCGCTGCTTGGCGTTCTGGCGGAAAAAGGGATGAAAGGCGCCGCCGCCGGGGACGCGCTCAGCGCGATGTTGCGCCATGTTCAGACTCCGGATGCCATAAAAGCCGCGGGGGCGCTGGCTTCCGCTGCGGGTGATGGATCGCTTGATGAAAAACGCCAGCAGTTGCAGGGGGCAAAAGGCAGTACCGCGATTGCGGCGTCCGTGCAGACCGATAATCTTGACGGCGATATCAACCGATTCCAGGCCGCGTGGAGCGGGTTGAAGATTGATGTATTTGATAAAGCGGATGGCGCTCTGCGCAACCTGATAACAACCGCAACCGGCTGGCTTGGCACGGCCTCCCTTTGGGTAAATGCCAACCCTGAGCTGACGCAGACCCTCGCCAGCATCGTTGTCGGCGCACAGGCGTTTGCTGGCGTACTGGGTGGCGTAGGCACGGTTATCGGCCCGGTTCTGACGGGCGTCAATATGGTTGTTACCGCAGCCGGGATGTTGGGAACGGTATTCAGCGTGGTGGGCGGCGCCATCATGACGGTGCTGGGTGCCCTTAGCTGGCCGGTGATTGCCCTTGGCGCGGCGATTGCTGCCGGCGCCTTACTGATTTTTAAATACTGGGAGCCCATCAGCGCCTTCTTTGGTGGGGTGATGGAAGGGCTTTCGACGGCTTTCGCACCGCTGGGTGCGCTGTTCTCACCGGTGATGGCGGTGTTTGACTCTATCTCGGAGAAGCTGGGCGGTATCTGGCAATGGTTCACCGACTTGATTACGCCGATCAAGGCGACGCAGGAAACGCTGGATGGCTGTAAAAACGCTGGCGTGATTTTTGGTCAGGCGCTGGGCGATGCGTTAATGGCACCGCTCGATCTCTTTAATAGCCTGAGCGGCAAGGCCAGCTGGCTGCTGGAGAAGCTCGGTATTATCAAAAACGAGTCGGGCGATCTCGACGCCGCTGCGGCAAAAGCAGAAGCGGCATCCTCACCGGCGGGCAGCGCTTATATTCCGGGCGCGGGGATCTCTGGCGGCAGCCTGGGGTATCAGCCGACCATCGCTACTGGAGGACGCTCTTACGTCGATCAGAGTAAAAGCGAATATAACATCACGCTGCAGGGGGGCACGGCCTCCGGAACGGATCTGACGCGTCAAATCCGGGAGACGATAGATAATATTGAACAGGATAAAGCGAGACGGCAGCAATCCAGCTTTATGTATAGTTGAGGAGAGAGAAAATGTTAATGGTGCTGGGTCTGTTTGTCTTTGAACGACGAACCTTACCGTATCAGTCAATGATATTCACAAAAGACTACCGCTGGGCATCCAGCGCTCGCATCGGGAAACCCAAAGCCTGGCAGTACCTTGGCGAAGGTGAGACATCCTTTAGCCTCTCCGGCTTACTTTACCCGGAACTCACGGGAGGGCGGCTTTCCCTCAAGGCGGTTGAACTGATGGCAAATGAGGGGCGGGCATGGCCGTTGATAGACGGTACCGGCATCATTCACGGCATGTTTATCATTGAGAAAGTCACGCACACGCATTCGGATTTTTACAGTGACGGTACCGCTCGAAAAATTAATTTTACTCTGGAGCTTAAACGCGTGGATGAATCGCTGATGACGACGTTTGGCGACCTGCGAACGCAGGCCTCAGAGCTGGTGGAAAGCGCACGGAATAGCATTGGAGGGCTGGTGGGATGATCACCGAAATGAATATCCGGGCGGGTGGAAAAATCGCCCCTGATTTTATGCTTAAGCTTGACGATCGTGATATCACGCAAAATTTCAGCCATCGTCTTATCAGCCTGACCATGACCGACAAACGGGGGCTGGAAGCCGATCAGCTGGATATTCTGCTGGATGATTCCGACGGGCTGCTGGACTTGCCTGCCCGGGGGGCAAGGCTGTCCTTATGGCTGGGATGGGAGGGAACCCCGCTCGAGGAGAAAGGGGACTTTACGATTGATGCGATTCATTTCCGGGGCGCGCCGGACACGCTGACCATCCAGGGATTCAGCGCAGATTTTCGTGGAAAGCTAAACGTGCGGCGCGAACAGTCGTGGCATGACACGACGATTGGCGCGATAGTCGATACCATCGCTCAGCGTAACCAGTTGACCGCCAGCGTCGCGTCGGGGCTTGCATCCATCGCCATCTCTCATATTGACCAGTCTCAGGAGACAGACGCGGCCTTCCTCTCCCGCCTTGCTGAACGTAATGGAGCATTTGTTTCAATCAAAGCCGGGAAGATTATCTTTATGAAAGCGGGCCAGGCCGTGACGGCCAGCGGCACTCCGCTTTCCTTAATGATGATTGAACGTGGGGATGGCGATAAGCACCTTTTTTCCGTCACTGACCGTGAAAATTATTCCGGCGTAACGGCCAAATGGCTGCAAACGCGTGACCCCAAACAACAAAATACTCAATTGAGTATTAATCGTCAGTCCGGAGGGCAGCAGACAGAAGCACTGCAGCACCCGGATGCCGCCGCACCGGTAGCGGGAGCAGCAGGCAAGGAGCAGAAACCGCAAGAGAGGCTGGTGGGATCGGCGGAGAACGTATTTGAGCTCACCACTGTTTATGCCTCTGAAGAGCAGGCGCTCAGGGCTGCAGAGGCGAAGTGGCGCGCGCTTCAGCGGGGAACCGTAGAGTTTTCCATCCAGCTTGCCCTGGGACGCGCCGATCTGTTCCCCGAAACGCCGGTGCTGGTAAACGGTTTTAAACGCGTCATCGACGAGCAGGCTTGGATCATCAGCGAGGTGGTGCATACCCTCAACGATAGCGGATTTACCACGCAGCTTAAGCTTGAGCTGAACGTCAGCGACGAAAAATTTACTGTTGATAGTGAGTAATGTAGTTGCTATTGGTTTTGTTTTGGGTATTATTGATTCACAAAATGTGAATCAAGTGGAGGGGTACATGTTTCATTGTCCTAAGTGCAAGCACTCTGCGCATGCGCGTACCAGTCGCTATCTAAGTGAAAATACCAAAGAGCGCTATCACCAGTGCACCAATGTGGACTGCAGCTGTACGTTCGTGACGATGGAGTCCGTGGAGCGCCTGATCGCGACCCCGGGCGCCTCTGAGCGTGTCCGAACGGCTTCGCTGAACCACGGTTAGCGGCTGCGTCACCGGCTCAAAAAATCAATAAAAAAGCCACTCAATAGAGTGGCTTAATCATATGATTCTAAAACTAAAATTTGGTGGCCCCTGCTGGACTTGAACCAGCGACCAAGCGATTATGATTCATAAAATCGGCATGCTTCTAATCGTTCGCTATTGACGCTTATTGTATTTTTAATTGTCTATAATCAATCAGTTATGATGTTGTTTTTGTTTCTGATTGGTTGTCTCGTCTCCTCATTGTACTATCGTTACCTGACCCATTACCTGACCCAAAATGGGCATCGGGTCAGGTAACGCTTATCCTCAGAAAGGTAACCTCATGGCCGCTAATCTTACCGAGACTGCTATACGTGGATTGAAGACAAAAAGTACGTCGTACTACGTGTGGAGCAACAGTGCTCAACGTGGTACTGGCAGGCTTGGCGTTAAGGTTCAACCTTCAGGCAGCAAAGTTTTTTATTTCCGTTATTACGTTGAGAAAGGGAAGAAAGAGAAGTTCATCCAGTTGGGCATCTGGCCTGAGATGAAACTCGTAACAGCCAATGAGCTGGCGAAAAAGTATGGTGCCTGGCTTGTTGAAGGAAAAGAGCCCCAACAAGAGCTTGAGCAACAACGCCTGGCCGAAGAGCACATTATGCAGATCCATCGCTCTCAAGGATCGTTTGAAGAGCTGGTGCATGGCTACGTTAACAAGATGAAGCTCGACAATAAGCGGACCTGGGCTGATGTTCTGAAGCGTCTTGAAAAAGAGTGCTACACGGTTATCCCTCGAGAAACCAAAGCGAAAGATGTAACACCTCTGCAGATCAAAACCATCCTCTCAGGCATTATCCAGCGTGATGCGGTGGTGCATGCTAATCGGATTCGCTCGTATCTGATGGCGGCATTTAACTACGGCCTGAAAGCTGATAACGATCCGATTAATACCAGCGTGGGTATCACGTTTGGTCTTGAAGTTAACCCGGTCTCGGCCATACCGAAACAGTCTTCGGCGGAAAAAGTGGGTGATACATGGCTAACACTGGAAGAGTTGCGTGTTGTCATGGAACAGTTCGCCGGGGCCACCAACGTTGGGCCGCTGATGCAGCATCTGATTCGCTTCTGTGTTTATGCTGGTGGGCAGCGTCCGTTTGAAATGATTGCCAGCCAGTGGAGTGCTATTGATTGGCAACAAAAGACGTTGCTGGTCATAGCCGATGTATCGAAAAACAAGCGTGAGCATCTGATCCCGCTGACTGAATCGGCACTACAGGAATTAGCCTCAGTGAAAGAACTGACTAAGGAAAGCAACAGTCCCTATATCTTTCCACTCTCGACCAATGGAGATCGACCGGTACGCACTGATAGTCTGGCGCGTTCCATCATGTATTTCCGGGCTTTTAATCCTGAGTTTAAAGTTTTCACGGCGCGAGATTTACGTCGCACCTGTAAAACGTTGATGGGGGAGGCGGGGATCAGCAAAGAGATCCGCGACCGTATCCAGAATCACGCTTTGAATGACGTCAGCTCGAAACACTATGATCGTTATGATTACTTGCCTGAAAAGCGCAGGGCGCTTGAGATTTGGGAAGATAGGGTCAACAACTATCAGCGACAGCAGGAAAACAACGTTGTGAACTTGTTTGGGCGGAGGTAAGGACTCGTTGGGCTAAATAGCTGCGCGGAATAGTGCTCCACTTTTGATGAGTCCTTGCAGGACAAGGGGTTAAGCATTATACCCACTCAGCCGCGTTACATCTGGCTTGTGGTTTGCTGCTCTTGTGGTAACTGCCATACGTCAATAGGTGGCAGTTGTAGCAGTATTAGGCGCAGCTATTTAGAGCCTGTGGGGTGAGCACAAACCTTTACTTCAGGGCAATATAGGCAGGTGTATCAGGGAAATACAGCCCTATGATGCGACTGGTTAGCGACATCTTGCCAGACTAACGGGCGAGGCCAACGGCTTTCGCCTGTGCCTGATTTTGTTTGAGTTGTTGCTCAATTTTTTGCACAGAAACACCGGTTTCAATTGCGGTTGAGCTGGCGACGGCACGGTAAATTTGTGCTTTGGTAACTATTTTTTTTCTCACGAGCTGTTCTTCTTGGACTATTTTGTTAATTTTAGAGAAGAACAGTACTCTAAACAAGATGCCTCGCATATCTAACTTTTCAGTATCCGCAATAAGTATCTTAATTTCTGAACAAGGCTACTGATTTTATTGATATAAATTGATAGCATCATTGTGTGGAAAATATCATAAGGAAGTAAAATGAAAGCTGGGTCTTATTTTTATTCTTTAAAATTAGTTTCTGATAAATTGAAGATAGATCCTGAGTTGATCGTTGATGAGTGGCTTCAACATAGGGTTTCATTGTATATGAAATTGAATTCTTTGCCCTGTAGAATTATTCGGTATATTGGTGCCGATTCTTTTTTGTTGAAATACGAGATTTTAAAAATAAAAAATGGAATGGATTATTATCAACATGAGTTAATGCCGGAATTCAAAGTTAGACAATTCCATCCAACCAAGAATACCGACATTGATGCCAGGTTAATAAATAATGACCTTGGAATATCCCGTTTTACATATAGTGGTTATGCGTATGGTTATTGGAGATTGAAACCAACAAAAACAGCCCATTTTTTAAAAGAAAAAATTATATCACCAGGCCTAAATATTGTGTTAAGTGATAATGAAGTCCTTGAGAGTATCACTATTCATGGGCGAGATGATAGTGATTATTTAATTTTGTCCAATGAGGCGTCAAAAATTTTAGTTGAGGTGTATGTTGATAGTAAATCTTTTGATTTTTTGCAGAATTATTATTTATTAAGTGATGAAGTGGAAGTTTCTAAAGACAGCATTGATTATAATTATTGTGATATAAAAAAGTCAGTGGATTCAATTCCGTTTATTGAACACTATAGAGCGGCGCTATATATTTTTATACATGAATGGTGGGGGGCGGGATCATCTGAGGAAGTAGTGATTAATAAATTGATCACACATCTTGAAATGAGTCATCAATTAAAAGTTAAGCATTCAACTGTTAAACGATGGGCTGAAAAACCGCAAATAAATGCAAAATATAGAAGCATGTCTGATCAGAAAAAAGTTTTGTCCATTTTAATTTCTGAGTACTGTAGTACGAAAAACATTAAAAAAGAACCTATGGCAGTTGCATCTTTGTTGAATGAATTTATTCACTCTGAGAAATATTGTTTTAACTGTGAAGTCACTTTTAGTGAACTAGAGGTAGCCACATGGATAATTTAATCATAATACATAAAAATTTTGTCTTACTAAGTGGCTATTAACTGCTTAGTAAGACAAGAATGACTTTCTTGAGTTGTAAATCTGATACATGCTTCTTTTACCAAAACAATGGAGGCAGTATGAAAACAACATTCAAGTATCCAACATCAAGCGAACGCTTGCAGATCCTACGCAACTATGGCGAACCCCATGATCGCCTCGTACGTGAAAAAGAACGTCAGTGCATCACATCGATATCTCGTTCAACGGCTTGGAAACTGGAGCAAGTTGGTCAGTTTCCGTTGCGTAAGTCTATTGGGTTGAAGTCCTGTGGTTGGTTGTTAAGCGATCTGCTTTGCTGGATTAACGAACGTTAGGATCCAGAGGTTTTGTGCTTTTATTTTTTTGTTTTTTTCTGAATGCTCCGTGTTCATCCTGCTATTTCTGCAATTAATAGCGGAATGGCAACTTGAGCGAAACTTTTTAACGTTAATTTTATTAGAGGTATTGCATGTTTAACGCTCGTCCTTTTCCTATTGATTCGTTTCCTCAGATTATCAGAAATGCGGTTTATGAAGTGGAACAGCACACGCAGGCTCCTCAGGCTTTGATTGCCGCATCGGTACTGGGAGTTATTTCGCTTGCATGCCAGAACCGTATTGATGTGTGCCGACTGAATAATTTGCGCAGTCCGGTATCACTTTTCTTACTGACGCTGGCGGAATCTGGTGAACGCAAAAGTACTGTGGACAAACTACTGATGAAGCCATTGTATCAACTGGAAGAAGAATGGTTTGAAAAATATAACCATGACTTGGTTGTCTGGAGGAATGAAGAAACGGTTTTTAACATTGAAAAGAAAGCCCTGATGTCAAAACTGAAGTCAGATATTCGCAAGAATAAAGATCACTCGGCAACGAATGAACGTCTGAAAGAGTTTCTGGAGTCGCATCTTAGAGCACCAGTGAGGTTCAAGCAGATATTTAACGACGCTACACCTGCGGCTATTAAGGATTACCTCTGTGGCTACTGGCGTTCTATCGGTATTATGTCTGATGAGGCTGGTACCATTTTTAATGGTTATACGCTGAACGAACTCCCTTTTATCAACAAAATGTGGGATGGTGCAACTTTTTCCGTGGAAAGGAAAAGCGAACCAGAGAAATTAATCAAAAATGCCAGACTGACGTTAGGTTTGATGGTTCAGCCTGATATATTTAAAGGTTATCTGCAACGTAAAGGTGATGCAGCTAAAGGTATCGGATTCTTCGCACGGTGCTTGATATGTCAGCCTGATTCAAAGCAAGGTTCCAGAATAATCTCCAGCCCAGTTATTTCAAGTGAACATTTGCCGATATTCCATCAGCGACTGATGGAGATAGTTAACGAAAATATTGCTAGAGATAATCAAAATGAACGTCTTTGTCTGCGCTTCTTGGTAGAAGCGGAAAATCGCTGGATAGAATTTTATAACAAGGTGGAGTCAGATATGGGCTTACTTGGCACCTTAACAGACTTTAAAGACTATGCATCTAAGATCGCAGAAAATACGGCAAGAGTGGCCGCTCTTCTGCATTTTTTTAATGGCAATGATGGAGATATACCTCTTTCTGCAGTCGAAGATGCTGTGAGGATATCGACCTGGTATCTAAATGAGTACATCCACTTATTTTCTAAGCCTCAAGAATTTACTCTGGCAATCTCGGAGGCGGATGAGCTTTATTGGTGGATAAAAAACCATTGTAATCGCCTTGTAGTACCTTACATTACTAAAAATACCATCCTCCAATATGGCCCTAATAAATTCAGGAGTCGTAGTAAAGCAAATGAATTGCTGAGTGCTTTGTTCTCTCAAAATAAAATCCTTGTAGGGAAGAGGGGGAAAACTACATTAATAGCTATCGCTGGTTTGAACCCCGCAACTTCATTCTAAGTAAATGTTTTAATTCAGGAGTAAAAATGAACCATGAGCCCACCTCAGTTAAGGGTTTATTATCATGATAGGTAATATATATTAGATTCATCACTTACTTCAATATCATAAAACTGGATGCTATATGACATACGATAGTGAATACGGATCACACGTATTGAATCGCCACAGATAATCTAGACACTTCCGAGCCGCTGATAATATTGGTTTTCGTATTCAGTTGGTGGCATATGATCACTCGAACCATGCCGACGCTTACTGTTATAAAACATTTCGATGTAATCAAAAATATCACCGCGAGCTTCTTCTCGCGTTCCGTAGATCTTTTTCTTTATCCGTTCACGTTTCAGTAGCTGGAAAAAACTTTCTGCGACTGCGTTGTCATGACAGTTACCGCGACGGCTCATACTGCCCTCCAGCCCGTGTGATTTCAGGAACGACTGCCACTCATAGCTTGTGTACTGACTGCCTTGATCAGAATGAACCAGCACCTGCTTTTGAGGATTACGTCGCCACACGGCCATCAGAAGTGCATTCAGGACAATATCCTTTGTCATCCGGGGCTGCATTGACCAGCCAATAACTTTGCGCGAGAACAGGTCAACAACCACAGCCAGATACAGCCAGCCTTCGTGAGTCCGGAGTAGAGTAAGAGGCAGGGCGTAGTCGGACTATTTCCCTGCCTCTCCTCCCC
>ENA-OXEX01000381-OXEX01000381.1-human-gut-metagenome-genome-assembly--contig:-NODE-381-length-21803-cov-9.172843_pt1 | contig 21803 bp, 27 predicted proteins | sample MGYA00249364_ERZ652261 | MGnify/ENA primary metagenome ERZ652261 (study PRJEB26925, sample SAMN05826642) | human gut metagenome | biome: ENVO:2100002; feature: ENVO:00000062; material: ENVO:00002003... | reverse complement strand
AGAGATTTTTCCAATTATTATTGGAATGCTCGCAGCGTAAAGTTTCTGTAACAGAATTTACAGAAGCTATTGAGGAATTGGCAACACATTTAGCTGATTTCAGTTTCAACGAACAGGATTATAGCGTTTTACTTCGTTATTTCTCCTTTGGTTTGCATCGACTTAAATCGTATCGTGTTCGGTTTGAGCAAGAAAAAAATGCCCTACTTGCATTTAATTGATGAAGCAATAGGATTACTAAATAATGAAATGCGCATTATCAAACTGCGCATAAAATATCCGGAACAGTTTCAGCAACACGCAAATAAGCTATTCCTTTCTCCTCTCCATTTGACAGACAAGACAAGCCTTATCAATATCATGGAAATTGTCAGTGGTTTATTCCTCTCCAAACGTATAATATATCAGAATGGAAAACCTGTTCACCTGACGGACTTAGGCAAAGCTTTTGAATGGCTGTTCAATATCAAATTGGGTGATTATCACCAAAAGTACATGGATGTCATCAAGCGAAAGCCAACAAAACTAACAGAGTTCCTTAACGAATTGGCAAACTTTATCCGCAAAGAACACGAAAATAAAGGGTATAGATAATCAGGTGTTTAGCATCAATTTATACGGGGTAGCGTATGCTACCCTGTAATTTGTTTGCTTCCCTTTTCTGAACTTTGCTTCATCAATCGATTGGTAATCATTAGTGTATAACCTGAAAAATGAAGCAATATGTATGTAGATAATTACGAGTTCAAAGACTGGATGCAGAAACTTCTTGATAAATTGGATGAAGTAGGCAAAGATGTAAAGAGCTTGCAAACCAACCCCGAAGTGATGCCGAATGACAAACTTTTGGATAATCAGGATTTATGCCTGTTGTTCAAAGTAAGTACACGGACATTACAGAGATTGAGAAGCAAGAAACTACTGCCCTTTATGATGATTAGCGGAAAAGCCTATTATCGGGCTTCCGATGTGCGTGAGTTCATAAAGAAAAGGTTTGATGTTGGTACGCTCCGAAAGTTTGAAAAAGAACACGGAACGGACAAATAAGAAAGAAACTATCCCGAAGTTGTACACGTGGTAACTTCGGGATTTTTCTTTTTTTGCAAGTTATTTCTATTCATCTGCCAATATTGTCCCCTCTCTTTGGTAGGACTGTTCAAACCGTCTGCTTAACATTACTATCATTTCATTGGTCTTTATCAGTTCCAAAGTGCATTGTTCCAGTTTGTAAAGCAAAGCAAGTGCTTTCTTTTCTGAAAAATTGGAATGAAGTTCTTTCACTACCTGATTATAATTCTGCCCTATGCTCCTGAATTGTGAGTAGAACTGTGTTAGCTGAATATAATAATCCACCTTACTTTTATCCCTGACTATTACCTTAAACGACTTACCGAAAATGCAATTTTTAATGAAATGCGCTTTAACCGTATAACCTGACCTGTCAAAGAATGACAGGAATTTGGCGTTTTCTACATCGTCCAGATTGAATGAATAACGGTGTATTCGTGGGTCAAGCTTCGGCTTGCGCCCTCCTTTGTTAAATGACTTCTTTTTCTGTTCCATAATTATAATTTTTACAAGGTTTACGACTTCGGAGTAAACCAAACCACCTTATCAGGTGGCAAGGTTTTGAGGTGCAAAAAGCGAATAGCGGACCTCAAAACACAACTTGCTATGTTCTAATGAACATAAAAATCCTCCCTACGGTCAGATTGTCAAAGCAAGCGTTTCGGCTTCTTCCTATGTCTGTTTATCGGTTGCAAAATTACAGACATCCTTTTATCCCTGAAATATAGCGTATAACGCCAAATTGCTACACAAACGGACAAAGCAGCCCCATTTTGAAAAGCGTCTGTTTTTACCCTTTTCTTTGCTGAAAATTGATTGAATGAAAGCAATGCATAAGACTGCCAAACAATATTTAGAAATGGCTTTAAATCGTATTTGAAAGCTATTTAAAGATAAAGCAATGCAGCTATAAGACTGGTTCACTTTCTTTCAATCAGTATCAGAAATCAATTAACTTATTTATAAACCATTAAAAAATGAAAGTATGAAAGAGGTAAATCAATCATTACAACAGGAAAAGGAAAATTACAAAGCAGTATTTTTCCAAAAGCGGACAGTCTGCAACCGTCAAAGCGTGTACATAAGTGGAGAGATACAGAAACGTATCATGCAAATTGTAGGCGTTATTACAGGCAAACAGGTAAGTATCGGAAATTTCATTGATAACGTACTGGAAGAACATTTGAATACACACAATGATGTTCTTTCGGCTCTCTACCGGGAAGAAATGCAAAAAGGAATATTCAACCAGCCAAAAGAGAAAAACCTATGAATATCATAACTATTGAGGAACAGACTTTTAAACAGGTGTGCGGTCGGTTTTCCGGCTTCGTCAGTCAGGTGGAACGGATTTGCAGAGAGAATACCCACCAGCCGGAGAAATGGCTGTCAGGTCGTGAAGTGTGTGCTCTGCTCGGTATCAGCATCCGAAGTTTGCAGAACTACCGGGATAGCGGTAAACTGGGCTACTCCCAAATAGGTAACAAGCTGTACTATAAATCTGCCGATATTGAAAGACTGATTGCAGAATGTACGGAAAACAAGATAACGAATTATAAATCAAACAATAAATAAATATTGTCCTATGGAAAAGAAAGAAGAAAATAATACGGAAATAAACCAGTCATTCAAATTGTCTGCTATTGTCGGAATTTGGGAAAGTTTAAACCTTCATCCTGCGGTGATGATATACCAAAGCAAGAAAAAGTATTTCCTTTCGATGCTCCATGTATCTGATAACGGACAGGCGAAACCTGCCGTTTACGAGATACAGAAAGAAGATAACCGTTACTTCATCGTTTCAGCCTTTAAACGGCTTTATATCGGCTATGATGCGGTAAAAGATAGTATTTCCATATTTTACTATGGCGAGTATCTGCGTAACTGACACGTGTATGTATGTCAATCATTCAAACCAATTATAAATCAATAGAACGGTATAACAATATGGAACTTATAAACAGCAATAGTGAGATAATCAAGGACTTCTTTCAGTCTATGGATAGAATGTTAGATGGTATCAGCCGACTGGCAAAGGAAAACAGACCACATTTGAACGGTGAAAAGTTTCTAAGCAACAGAGATGCAGCCAAATGCCTGAAAGTAAGCATCCGCACACTGCAAGAATGGAGAGATACAGGCGTTATCCCATACATTCAGATAAAAGGAAAGATTATCTACCGTCAAAGCGATATAGAACGGCTTTTGCAAACCTATTACAACAAAGAACGGCAGGAATAGCCCACTTCTCAGAAACAACACATTTTTTTCCGAAACTGACTAAGAACATTAACTTTATTAGTGTAGTATTCCGTCTGTGCAAGTCTTTGGAAGAAAATACTACCCGAACATCGTGAGGTGTGGAGATTTTCTTTCAAACCCGTAGGGCTTGGACTTGAACGGACGGAATACGGAGCTTACCTTTGTTAATGTTTTATTCAGCTTGGGAAAATTACATAGCATTTTTCTTTGGTAATACTATTTTATTCTATACTTTTGCAAAGTATTCGTTCTTTGAAAGAATGTAGAAGAAGGTACAATTTAACCAATAGTACTACAAAATTAAAGTGATTTATCACACCAATATGGTTTTATGGGACGAGCATCTGTGTTCATCTATATTAATGATAAACATCAGAGATAGCGGTTTATCCATTTATAGTTTGTTGGCATTCTATATAGGGATTCCCCACTTGTAAATCGTCTCTACGTCTGTTAGGACATGAAAATAGAGAGCAAAAGAAGGTAATGTATATAGTATTATTGGTTATTAGTAATATTGATTGAGGACATGGCGATATTGCCATATAATCATTTAATATTATATATCATGAAAAAGGTTATACCTTCAAAAGGAGGAAAAATAAAAACCTCCCATTGCTCTTCGAAGATAGGAAGAATGACAAAAAAAATAGATGAGTTTTCTCAACTATTAAAGTCTATTCAAAAATGTGGAAACACCTTATATCTACTTTTTAAAAGTTTGTTTAAGGTAATTCCAGTTATTTCAAAAATATACAGTTTTTTGAAAACCGTTTTTGATATTCTATCGGCTCTCTAATTTCTTTTATACATTTTAGTAGGATGATTACAACCGAAAAGCATTTGCTATATATACTAAAAGTTTCTCGTCAACAATTGGATTCCATTATAGAGAATATAGATAAATATTACTCTACATGGGAAAAGCCTAAATTAAATAAAGACACCAATGAACCTTTATATAATTCTGATGGAACAATAAAAAAACGCACAATTAACTCCACTAATAAAGATTTGAAAGTTATACAAAAAAGATTGTATAACTATTTACTTTCAAAAACAACTCTTCCTAATTATTTTTTTGGAGGTATTCCTAAGAAGGATAATATTCTTAACGCTAAATATCATCAAGGTAATAAATATGTATTTACTACAGACTTGAAATCCTTTTTTCCTTCCATTAATCATAAAATGGTGTTTTATATGTTTTTAAAATTAGGATGCACCCCTGAAATTGCAAGAACTTTAACCAAACTTACTACACATAATTATCAAGTTCCACAAGGTGTTCCAACATCAACATTAATAGCTAATTTGGTATTCAAGCCTGTTGGCGATAGAATACAGGCATTAGCAAAAGAGAATAATATTAAATTTTCAATATTTGTTGATGATATAACAATGTCTTCTTCTATAGATTTCCATAAAAAAATCCCTGAAATATTATCTATTATAACTACTTCAGGATATAAAATTAGTCATTCTAAAACTTTTTATAAAACAAAAAATCCAATAGTTACTGGTGTAATATGTCAAAACAATAAACTTAAAATACCACAATCATATAATAAAAGAATAAAGCGAATCAAGGCGGACGTTCAAAACAATGAACAAGCATTCTTAAAGATAAAAGGACTAACTATGTATCGTCAAAGAATAAAGCAAGCATAATTCTTTTTCTATTTAAAATTCTTCTCCACATTCACCATATCACGCATAATGGAGCTATCTAAAACCTTTGCATAATGCTGTGTCATTCTTATATTGGAATGTCCCAAAATCTTAGATACATTTTCCATTGATACATCATTGGCAAGGAAAACGATGGTAGCCGCAGTATGGCGTGCCACATGGATAATCAGCAGCAAAGCAGGCTGTTTCAGAACGAAGCGGTATGATAGATAACTAATTTGAGATGAGGTGATTTACTCTAATTTGCTAAGAAGTGAAAATTCAGAATAAAGCGGAATTAGGCAGCTTTTCAGTTACCAAACCGTTAGCCGCTGAGTTACCAAATGAAAATAGGTAACTGAAAGCAGATAAAAGAATCTGAATCTCAATTTTGTTTCTCTGATACACAGCATTTTGCATATCAAAGAGCGCTTATAAACCCGGTAACTTTGCCTTCTGGCAAAGTCCACAAAAGTTATAAGCGTATGAAAGAAGAAAAATTCAAGGTGTTGCTCTACCTCAAAAAGAGTACGCCCGACAAATCGGGTAAAACCCCAATCATGGGGCGCATCACTGTCGGCAAGTCGATGTCGCAGTTCAGTTGTAAAATCTCGTGTACCCCCAACCTCTGGAATCCACGAGAAAGCCGTTTGAATGGCAAAAGCCGTGAAGCGGTTGAAGTCAATCAGAAGATAGAAAAACTATTGTTAGGCGTTCATTCGGCGTTTGACAGACTGATGGAGCATAAGAAGCCATTTGATGCGGAAGCAGTCAAGAATATGTATCAAGGGAGTATGAACACACAAACAAGCTTGCTCGCTCTGCTTACCCGACACATGGAAGAGTTGAAAGCTCGTATTGGTATTGACGTTGCTCCTACTACATTAAGCACCTACGTCTATACGCACCGTTCATTAGGCAAGTTCATTAAAAAGAAGTTCAAGACAGGCGATGTCGCTTTCGGACAATTGAACGAACAGTTCATTCGAGAGTATCAAGATTTCGTTTTGCTCGAACAGGGATACGCAATGGACGGTGTCCGCCACTTTTTGGCAATTCTAAAGAAAATCTGCAAGATAGCGTTCAAGGAAGGGCATTCCGAGAGGTTACATTTCGCTCACTACAAACTACCTAAACAGAAAGAAACTACCCCAAAAGCACTAAGTAGAGAGAGTTTTGAAAAAATCCGAAATTTTGAAATTCCCGAAAACCGCCGATCTCACAAACTTACAAGGGATTTGTTTCTCTTCGCCTGCTATACGGGCACTTCGTATGCCGATATAGTCCGCATTACGGGTGAGAACCTTTATACGGACGAAAAGGGAAGCCTTTGGCTCAAATACCGCAGAAAGAAAACGGATTTTCAAGCCCGTGTCAAACTGTTGCCCGAAGCCATTGCCTTGTTGGATAAATACAAGGATGAAAGCAGGGAATCTTTATTTCCCATACAATCGCCCGAAGTGGTGCAACTCAATATGCGAGGCTTGCGGATTATGGCGGATATAAAACAGCCAATCTCCTATCATTCAGGGCGGCACAGCTTTGCCAGTCTTATTGCTTTGGAAGAGGGTGTACCGATAGAAACAATCAGCCAAATGCTTGGACATAGCAATATTAAGACTACCCAAGTCTATGCGAGAGTAACCCTGAAAAAACTGTTCGATGATATGGATAAGTTCATAGAATCAACACGAGATCTAATATTAATCTTATAAATACCAACCAAATGAGAAGTACCTTCAAACAACTATTCTATATCAACCGGGCAAAAGTGAAAACGAATGGCACAACAGCCGTTCTTTGCCGTATCAGTATCGACGGCAAGCAAACGGTTCTGACAACGGGTATCTATTGCCAACCTTGCGATTGGAACGCCAAGAAAGGAGCAATCAAGATAGAGAGGGAGAACAATCGCTTGATAGAATTTCGTAACCGTGTAGAACAGACCTACGAGCATATCCTCAAAGAAACGGGTGTAGTCAGTAGCGAACTGCTTAAAAATACGATTGTCGGCATAAACTCCACTCCGACCATGCTGTTACAGGCTGGCGAAGTGGAACGGGAACGCTTGCGGATTCGTTCGATAGAGATAAACTCCAGAACAAGCTATCGTCAATCGGGAATATCACAGCGGAACCTGCAAGAATATCTTCTTTCAAGAGGTATGGAAGATATAGACTTTTCGGATATTACGGAAGAGTTCGGCGAATCGTTCAAGGTGTTTTTGAAAACCGTAGGGGAACGCCGGGGAGGCTATATAAATAAATGTATCACATGGCTCAATAGGTTGATTTATATCGCTATTGACCAAGAGATATTGAGAAGCAATCCTCTTGAAGAAGTTCGTTACGAAAGAAAAGAGCCACCTAAGCACAAGCATATCGGTAAAGAGAATTTGAAACGATTGATGGCAACCCCGATGCCTGATGCACGGTTAGAACTGATTCGCAGGGCGTTTATTTTCTCTTCACTGACGGCACTTGCTTATGTGGATATGCACTGCCTTTATCCGCACCATATCGGCAAAACATCGGATGGCAGGCTCTATATACGCAAACAGCGTGTAAAAACAAATGTGGAAGCCTTTATACCCCTACACCCAATAGCGGAGCAGATACTTATGCTGTATAATACCACTGACGACAATCAGCCTGTATTTCCCTTGCCTGAGCGTGATAGAATTTGGTATGACATAAATCAGATAGGTGTATTAATGGGATTAAAGGAGAATCTCTCCTACCATGACGCGCGCCACGGATTCGGCACACTGGCAATTTCGGCAGGGCTTTCCATTGAGAGTATTGCCAAGATGATGGGACACGCAAATATCAACACGACACAGGTTTACGCCCAAATCACAGAACAGAAAATATCGGATGACGTGGATAAACTTATTGAAAGAAGAAAACAATTAAACAGCTAGCCGATGAAAAGAGAAATAATAACAATCAATGGAAATGGGCAAGTGTCCGTTCCTGATAGCGTTCAAATGCGAGATTTTGAGATAGCGGAGCTTTTTGAAGTGATGATGCCGACCGTACGTGCCAACATTCGTGCGATTCTAAAAACCAATATTGTAATAGCCGACTGCACCAATGGCGCAACGTTGGTTGGTTGCAACGTTGTGCCGGACTATCACGGACTAGATATGGTTATAGCTCTCGCTTTTCGGATTCAATCACCACAGACAGAGGTGTTTCGTAGCTGGATATTAGAGAGAGTCACTAAAGCAGAGCGAAGTACGATTAACCAGCCAATCTTCATATCAGTTGATAAATCAATAAACCGATTAATCAATTGATTGACTTATCAATTTATAAGCGTGTCAGTCATTTCCATTACAGAGGCAAAGAAAGTTTCGGGCTCTTAACAAACAAACAAGGTCAAGCCGCAAGCGGTTCTGATAAAAATCTTCCTGCTGTACTTCGTCCAGAGAGTATTTTTACCAGAAACCTTGTTTGCTCTAAGCCCTACACAAGAAAAGCCCCTGAAACGAAAACGACCGACCCGATAATGACGCATAGCATCTAATACAAAACAGGCACAACCGAAAAACCGGCTGTGCCTGTTTTGCTTCAATGCATTTAAATTTAAGCACGAAAACTCCCTCGCCTCAAAATCTGCATAGCTATTGCCATGCCTTTTGATGGTATTTTTCCAGCATTTTTTGAATTTCTGACTCTTTGTAAAGCACCTTGCCACCCAACGAGATATAAGCAATCTGCCCGTTGGTGCGCCACTCCTGCAAAGTCCTACGGCTGACCTTCAACCGTGCGGATACCTCTTTGTCCGTCAAAAACCGCTCACCGTTTAATGTCGGTCGATGGTTGGCAACCAATCGCTCTATGCCCGATAGCATACGTTCTAATGAACCAAATAGGCGTGTAACACGCTCGTTGTCTTTTGTAATAATCTCACTCATTGTTATTTGGTTTTAAGTTTATTGATTAGCAATTCCACGTCTACTGGGCGATAATACATCTTATGCCCAATTTGGGTATGGGCTAATGTGCCATTGTCCCGATAGGTTTGAAGCGTCCGCTTCGAGATGTTCAATATCTCGCATACCTCTTGATTATCGAGCCACTTTTGAAGGGCTTTATCACCACTGACACCACATAGGGTTTCTACTTTTTGGGCAAAGACTTCGAGCCTTGCCATCATCATCTCCCACGTACGGGATTCTACATTGATTACTTCCATGATTCTATCTTTTGAAATGTTATTTTCTTGTTTCACCGGCAAAGAAATGATAAATCTTCCGTATCACAATGGATTTCAACCCATTGCAAGCTTGTTGCGCCGGAATGGAAGTGTGTGGCGTTCAAGTCGGTTCAAATAACACATTGCCCCCATTGGGTATTCCCGGTTAGCTGATGATAAATAGCCTACTGGCAGAACTCCGCAAACTAAACCGACTTTCCACACTTGACAAATAGAAGTTTGCGGCATAACTTGGCATAAGCATCGCAACGAGCTGACTAATTGGATTATACAAATTTAATCTTCTTTCTTTGCTGCGTGTAGTCAGCTAAATAGACACACATAGTATTCACAATTAAAAACCAAGAAAGAAGATGAAAGAAAAGAATGCAGATGTACCCAATGATGTTATGGATTACATTCTTCCTACAAATTCCCACGAAAGGGTGAGACAACAACCTATCCGATACAGCGAGCTAACTGAGCCTACTGCATCAAGTACACCAACCGAATCAACAGAACCCATCCGTCGCACCTCATCCAAACAACGCAAAGCGTCGTTGGATGAGTATCGGAAATTGTTTCTGAAGACTCCTAAGATTACCGACCGACAACCCGTATTCGTTAGCCGTGCCACTCGTGATAGCATCGACGATATTGTTCGTAGGCTCGGAGAACGAAGAATGAGCGTATCGGGATTTTTGGAGAATCTCGCCAACCACCATTTGAAACTGTACAGAGAGGAGGTGGAACAATGGAAGCGACTGTAAGTAAAGTATGTATAGTTGATAGACTGAGTACTCAGTTACTCGAAATTACCTCGTGTTTGAAGTTTTGGGGAGCAAGTTTGTGTTTCGGTCAGACCAAAACAACTTGCTCCGTCCCTCAGCGGACGGAGACAAAGAAATCCCGATGGTCTAATCACTAAATTTTAGCAGATGAGAATAATAAAGAACAGAAACAATGATGGGCGACCGAAGTTGCCACTTACCGAGAAGAAGGGCTATAAGGTCACGGTAAAGTTTGCCACCTCCGAGTACTATGCCCTCAAATCAAAGGCGAAGGAGGCTGGTATGAACCTAAGCCTGTTTATCAGAACTGCCTTGCATGGTTGCGAGATACGACAGCGATTCTCTGCCAAGCAGTTGCGTTATATCCTGCAACTGACAGGTATGGCAAACAATCTGAATCAGATAGCCCGAAAAGCCAATACCGGAGGTTATACCAATGCTCGAAGCGAGTACCTCAACCTTGCCATGCGGATAGATAACCTATTAACCACGATGGAAGATGATTGCTAAAGTCGTTCAGGGAAGAGGATTTAAGGGTGTAGTAAACTATGTCCTTGATAAAAACAAGGCGGAACTATTAGCTGCTGATGGCTTGCGATTGAGTACAAAAGATTCCGTAGTGAGGAGCTTTATTACCGAAAGTAACCTCAATCCCATTGCCAAGCCAGTAGCTCATATCTCGCTTGATTTCTCCGCACAAGACAGGGAGAAGCTAACCAACGGCAAGATGATAGAGATAGCTAAGGAGTATATGGCAAAGATGGGCTACGGTAATACGCAGTACCTTATTGTCCGACACCATGACACAGACCATCCGCACCTACATCTTATTCTAAACCGTATAGATAGTGATGGCAACCGTATTTCCGACCAGAATGAGCGAATCCGCAGCACACAAGTGTGCAAAGAACTGACAATTAAGCATGGACTTTACTTCGCCAGTGGCAAAGAAAACGTCAAACGCCATCGCTTACGTGAGCCCGATAAGGCGAAATATGAGATTTACGATGCACTTAAATCAGCAGTGCCAAAGGCAAATAATTGGCAAGAACTTACTTCTATTTTGGGAAAAGAAGGTATTGCGGTGGAGTTTAAGACCAAAGGCAGTACCACTCAAATTGAGGGTGTGAAGTTTACGAAAAACGGTTATTCGTTCTCAGGCTCAAAGATCGATAAGCAGTTCAGCTACGCAAAGATTGACTTTGCCTTGCGACAGAATAGTAGTGTAGAGCAACAACCGGATACTCGTGTAACACCAATCCAACCACAGCAACAAAAATCTGTTCCGACAGATTCAGGAAGTTATGGTAGTGGTCTCAGTGGACTATTTGATGACCTGTTTACCCCTAACCCTGCTAATGATGCAGAAGAAGATGAGTTCCGCAGGCGGATGCAACGCAAGAAAAAGAAGAAACGAGGCTTTGGTCTCTAATGTATAACAATCTAAATCAAATTATTTATGGCAACAGAAGAGAAGTGCGATATTATCATCGCCATGCTTGAAGCAATAAAATCCGGCAATAAAAATCAGAAGTCCCAGCAGATGGACTTCTCAAAAATAGAATCACTTTCCGAACGGTTAGAAAACAGTATCAACGCCACCTCCGATGTTACGGTAAAGATGGAGGATATTTTGGAGGAAATTCGCAAACCTGTAATCCGCGAACGACGCATCACCATCGACATTGTATCAAAAAAGGTTGTTTTTCTTCTCATCGGCATGGGACTGGTTGTTTCGGTATTGGGTTCGGCACTCTATTTCTCAACACGCCCAAACTACGATCGTATTGACAATGACCTGAAGTACCGCTACATCAAAATGAAAGGCGAAGCCACCCCAGAACGCATCTCTGAACTCGAAAATCTCTTCAATGTCAATCGAGATAACGCCAAAATCCGACAGATGGTCAAAGACGTAGAGAGCTATGAACGGGCGGTCCAACAACGAGCTAATGTCGAAGAACAAGCCCGACTAAAAGCAATAGAAGTTGATAAACTGAATGAGAAAGCGAAAGTATTAAAAGATAAATGATTGAGAACGTGGCGAGGGGCAAAATCTCTCGCCTTTTTATGCTGAAAGATAAGGAAGTTTACTATCTTTGTATTCAATTGGTGTATTGTGCTTTTAAGTAAGGCATTGTATTAGCTTAAATATTGGCATGAATAGAGAAAAACAGATAGAAGATAGCTTTATTAAGAAGCTAATAGAACTTAAATATACATATCGCGAAGATATTCGCGATAGAGATACTCTTGAACGGAACTTTAGATCAAAGTTCGAGACTTTGAATAGGGTTCGCTTGTCGGACTCTGAATTTAGTCGTCTGCTTGAGGAGATTATCGACTCTGATGTTTTCACATCTTCCAAAAGGCTGCGAGGAATTAACACGTTTATGCGTGAAGATGGCACACCGTTGCAGTATACGCTGGTTAATATTAAAGATTGGTGCAAGAACGATTACGAGGTGATTAATCAGTTGCGTATAAACACCAACAACAGCCATCATCGGTACGATGTAATTTTATTGGTTAATGGTATTCCTGTGGCTCAGGTTGAGTTAAAGGCTTCGGACGTAAGCCCTCGTCGTGCAATGCAGCAGATTGTTGATTATAAGAACGATGCAGGAAATGGATATACAAACACATTGCTCTGTTTTATGCAGTTGTTCATTGTCAGCAATCAGGTAAATACCTACTATTTCACCAATAACAACAACCATCATTTCAGTTTCAATGCCGACGAGCAGTTTTTGCCTGTCTATCAATATGCGACGGAGTCAAACAGAAAAATAACACACCTTGATGCGTTTTCTACGGCATTTCTTTCGAAGTGTATACTTGGAGAAATGATTAATCGTTATATGGTTTTGGTTGTTAGTGAGCAAAAGTTGCTCATTATGCGCCCCTATCAAATTTATGCAGTAAAAGCAATCGTAGACTGTATCCATCAAAACAGGGGTAACGGATATGTATGGCATACGACAGGTAGCGGTAAAACACTTACGTCATTCAAGGCATCTACTCTGCTGAAAGATAATCCTGATATTGATAAATGTCTGTTTGTGGTAGACCGTAAGGACTTAGATAGACAAACCCGTGAGGAGTTTAATAAGTTTCAGGAGAATTGCGTAGAGGAGAATACGAATACAGAGACGCTTGTTAAGCGTATGTTATCAGACGACTATGCCGACAAGGTTATTGTAACCACCATTCAGAAGTTAGGTATTGCACTCGACCCATCGAACAAGAATAACTATCAAGACCGATTAATCCATTTGAGGAACAAGAGGATTGTATTTATCTTCGATGAGTGCCACCGTTCACAATTTGGCGAGAACCACAAGGCAATCAAAGAGTTCTTCCCAAACTCTCAGCTTTTTGGTTTTACCGGAACGCCTATTTTCCCAACGAATGCAACCTACACAAAGATAGACGGTGAAGAGGCATCGTATAAGATTACAGAAGATATTTTTCAGAAAGAGCTACACGCTTACACGATAACTCACGCCATTGAGGATAAAAATGTGTTGCGTTTCCACGTGGACTACTTCAAACCCAAAGAGACCGGCGACCGGCGAGCAGACGGCACACTGAAGAAACAGGCGGTTGTAGATGCTATATTGTCAAAACACGATGCAGCAACACATTCACGTAGATTTAATTCGGTGCTTGCTACGGCTTCCATTAACGAAGCTATTGAATATTACGAATTGTTCCGTAGGGTGCAGCAGGAGAAACAGCAGCAAGACGAGAACTTCGAACCGCTGAATATTGCCTGCGTATTCTCACCACCTGCTGAGGGGAACAAAGATATTCAGCAGATACAAGAGGACTTACCCCAGGAGCAGGTCGACAACCGCAAAGATCCAGAGGAGAAGAAAAAGGCACTAATAGCAATTATCGACGACTATAACAGACAGTATAGAACGAACCACGTCATTGGGGAGTTTGATACTTATTATCAAGATGTGCAGAAACGCATCAAAGACCAAAAATATAGCAATAAGGACTATCCGCATAAGAATAAGATTGATATAACGATCGTGGTTGATATGCTCTTGACAGGCTTTGACTCGAAGTATCTCAATACGCTGTATGTGGATAAGAATTTGAAACATCACGGCTTGATACAAGCATTTTCACGTACCAATCGTATTTTGAACGACACCAAGCCATATGGTAATATATTGGATTTTCGGGGTCAACAGGATGCTGTTGATGGGGCGATTGCTCTTTTCTCTGGCGAGAAGACCGACAATCCGAAAGAGATATGGCTTGTGGATTCTGCACCGAAAGTGATTGTGAAATTCCAAGAGGCTGTTCAGCGTTTGGAAGAGTATATGCAGTCGCAGGGGCTGGAGTGTCAGGCGGCAGATGTTCACAACTTGCAAGGCGATGAGGCTCGTGCGGGCTTTATCAACTGTTTCAAAGAGGTGCAGCGATATAGAACCCAGTTGGAGCAGTACACCGACATCGACGAAGAAGGCAAAGCTACAATAGAAGAGTTGTTGCCCGAAGAGACTTTGCGGTCGTTCCGTGGAGCGTACATCGAGACAGCACAGCGACTACGCAAACAGCGAGAGAAAAGCAAAGGCGGTGAGGTTAGCCCACAAGTCGAAGAGCTTGATTTCGAATTTGTGCTGTTTGCATCGGCAGTTATAGACTACGATTATATTATGGGGCTGATTGCTCGCTACACCAATAGCGGCAACAGTAAACAGCGAGTAACCAAAGAGCAGTTGATTAGCCTTGTGGCATCGAGTGCCAACTTGATTGACGAGCGAGACGATATTCGAGAGTATATCAATAGCCTCGACGAGGTGAACGGCAGAACCGAACAGCAGATAAAAGAGGGCTACGAGGCGTTTAAGGCGGAGAAGTATGCTAAGGAGTTGGCAACTATTGCCGACAAGCACGGCATTACGGCAGTTTCATTGACCGAGTTTGTAGAGCAGATAATGAGCCGAATGATTTTCGATGGCGAGAAACTGAACGACTTGTTAGCTCCGTTGGATTTGGGTTGGAAAGCTCGCACTAAAGCAGAATTGGCACTGATGGACGACCTTGTGCCACTATTAAAACGCCTTGCTGCAGGTCGTGATATTTCGGGATTATCAGCTTATGAAGATTAATACTATGACAAATAATAAAGAGATAAAAACAGTTGTCCCTGCTTTGCGGTTTCCTGAGTTTCGGGATGCTGAGGGGTGGAATTTTAAAACAATTGATAAAGTTTGTGAGATACAAAACAACCGAAGAAAACCCATTTCAGAGGTTAATCGTATTAAAGGAGATTACCCTTATTATGGAGCAAGCGGAATAGTTGACTATGTAAATAACTATATCTTTGAAGAAGACCTCGTTTTAGTTGGCGAAGATGGAGCTAAATGGGGAGCATTCGAAAAAAGTGCATTCATCGCATCTGGAAAGTATTGGGTGAATAATCATGCTCATGTATTAAAAGCTATCGATGTAGATATTGCTATTTTGCAAAATTATCTTGAGATGCTAGACATGACTTCATATATAACCGGAGCAGCACCCCCTAAATTGACTTTAGGTAAATTGAAAGAAATCAAGATTCCCATCAGCATGTATCCAAAAGAACAGCAAAAAATTGCGGACTGTTTGGGTAGTTTAGATGATTTGATAAGTGCGGTGGCGGATAAGATAGAGGCATTGAAAGAGTATAAAAAGGGATTGATGCAGCATCTATTTCCAGCCGACGGCAAAACCACCCCAACACTCCGCTTCCCCGAATTCCAAAACGCAGGAGAGTGGAAAGAAACAACTTTGGGCGAAGAGGTGTATTATGAAAATGGCAAGGCTCACGAAAATGATATAGATGAAGCAGGACAATACATTGTCGTTAATTCAAAGTTTATTTCAACAGATGGGGAGGTGGTTAAATACACAGATAATCCGTCTTGCTTAGCTGATAAGGGCGACATCTTAATGGTTTTAAGCGATGTTCCCAATGGTCGAGCAATCGCCAAATGCTTTATTGTCAATTCTAATGATAAATACACAGTAAATCAGCGTATTTGCAAACTAAAACCTAAAAAGGCAGTTGGTTTACTACTATATTATATCATTAATCGAAATCCGTTCTTATTAGCATTTGATGATGGAATCAAACAGACTAATCTAAAAAAAGATGATGTGTTGAATTGTCCATTCAGAATACCTAAAGACCCCGAAGAACAGCAACGTATTGCCAATAGCCTTTCGTCGGTCGACGACCTTATATCAGCCGAGGCAGACAAACTCGACCAACTAAAAGCCCACAAAAAAGGCTTAATGCAACAACTATTCCCAACACTAAACGAGTAAGTTATGAATAATATAGCTCAAGAGATAAAAAATACCAAAGAGAACATAATCCTCATCTACGCATTCAATGCCACTGGTAAGACTCGCCTTTCGGTAGCTTATAAAGATATTACCAAAAAAGAAAATAAGGGCAACCACGCAGGAGTTTACTACAATGCGTATAGCGAAGACCTATTTGTCTGGAATAATGATGAGGAACACGATAATCAAGATATAAAACTTAATGTTCTGCGAAGTAGTCTAAATCAGTTTCATTCACTACTTAACGAAGATGCTGTACTTGAAAAATTAGAGTCATACAAACCTAAGTACAGATTTTATTTCACACCAGTTAATGATGAAGACCCTGAATTAGGCATAGGTTCCATCTCGTTTTACCTTGATGGAGATAAAACACATACTCCAATTAAAATATCAAGAGGTGAAGAGCGTATATTTATCTGGTGCTTCTTTTTAGCTCTGTTCGAAGTTGAGGGATGGGCTGATGTGCAAAATAAGCACTTCTTTATTGATGATCCTGTTTCGAGCCTTGATGACCACAATATATTTATTACAGCACATCTCCTCCTTAATTTTATGGCTAAACACTGTGAAAACAGAAAGATTATTATAACCACCCACCATATGGGGATATTTTCTATCCTTCAAGACTGGCTCAAAAAAGGAGATAATGCGTCCAAATTTAAGTATAAAGATGTCAAAACCAAGCAGTCGATAGATAAAGCTACTGGCACAATAACTATTGAAAAAGAACCTATTGAAGCAAATAGATATTTGATCAAATTGCTGGAGTTAAAAAATGGCAAATACAGACTTGCTGGAGTAAGAAAAGGTATACACCAATATCACTTGCTTCTTCTAAAAATACTCAATGAGGCAAAAGACAGTCAAGATATAAATACATACCATTTTGCGATATTAAGACAAGTTTTAGAAAGTATTGCTTCTTTTCTCGGTGAGGGACGCTTTGGTTATGTATTGGAAAAATTGAATTTTAAAGATCAAAATACAAGAGCTGATATAATCAATGCTTTATCTCACGAAAAAATATATAAGCAGAAACTTGATATAGTTAATCCAAATGATAAAAGTTTATTCATAGAAACGGTGGATGAATTAATGAAAACATTCCCTTTCTCAATATAAGAATTATGACACTACAAGAAAAAAATAAATTAGGTAAAACCCTTTGGGATATTGCAAATAATCTGCGTGGCTCGATGATGGCGGATGATTTCCGTGATTATATGCTATCGTTCCTATTCCTGCGTTACCTGTCGGATAACTACATTGAGGCGGCAAAAAAAGAACTCGGAGGGGATTATCCCGACAAAACACAGGAGGAGTTAAAAGAGTGTGGCGTTTCGACACCCCTACAATTGTGGTACGAACAGAATTCCGAAGATGTCGTTGAGTTCGAAAAGCAGATGCGTCGCAAGGTACATTATGTGATTGAACCACAGCACCTGTGGGATAGTATTGTGGAACACGCACGAACTCAAAGCCCATATTTGCTCCAAACCCTACACGATGGATTCAAGTACATAGAAAACGAATCTTTCGAGAGAGCGTTCCAAGGGCTTTTCTCCGAAATCAACCTAAACTCCGAAAAACTCGGCAGAAGTTACGAAGAGCGCAATGCGTTGCTATGCAAAGTTATCACAAAGATTGCCGAAGGTATAGCACAATTCTCGACTGATACAGATATTTTGGGAGATGCCTATGAGTACCTAATTGGTGAGTTCGCAGCAGGTTCGGGGCAAAGTGCAGGCGAGTTCTATACTCCACAACAATTATCGACTATTTTGTCGGGTATTGTTACTCTTGACAGCCAAGATCCAAAATCGGGCATAAAGAGGAAGCTTAACAAGGTGTTCGACTTTGCCTGTGGTTCAGGCTCGTTGTTGCTCAATGTGCGCCACAAAATGAAAGGCAATGACGGCAGCATTGGCAAGATATACGGACAAGAGAAGAATATCACCACCTACAATTTAGCTCGAATGAATATGCTCTTACACGGAGTGAAGGATTCAGAGTTCGAGATTCATCACGGTGATTCACTTCTCAACGACTGGGATATGCTTAACGAGATGAACCCTGCCAAAAAAGTAGAGTTCGATGCGATTGTTGCAAACCCTCCGTTCAGCTACCGATGGGAACCAAACGAGGAGATGGGTAAAGATTTCCGCTTCAACAGCTACGGTCTTGCACCTAAATCAGCCGCAGACTTTGCGTTCTTGCTACACGGTTTCCACTTCTTGAAACAAGACGGTACAATGGCAATCATCTTGCCTCACGGTGTGCTTTTCAGAGGAGGAGCAGAGGAACGCATCCGCACCAAATTGCTAAAAGATGGCAATATTGATGCGGTAATCGGACTACCTGCAAACCTTTTCTTCTCAACGGGTATTCCTGTCTGCATATTGGTACTCAAGAAATGTAAAAAGTCTGACGACGTGCTGTTTATCAACGCCAGCGAACACTTCGAGAAAGGCAAGCGACAAAACAGGCTGGGAGTAGATGATATAAAGAAGATTATAAACACCTATAAGTACCGAAAAGAGGAAGAACGATACTCTCGCCCAATCCCAATGGAAGAAATCGAAAAAAACGGCTATAACCTCAATATATCACGCTACGTCAGCACCGCAAAAGAGGATGTGAAAATAGATTTGCAGAAAGTCAATGAAAAGCTGCTCGCATTGGAAGATAAAATATCCGAAGCCTCTGAAAGACACAACAAATTCCTCGCTGAACTTGGGTTACCGTTAATAACAAAGACCAAAGATGAGAACGGAGGTCGATGAGGCAATAGTACAAATGATAAAAACATTCAGGACAAAAAACGATGCGTTTCTTGTCCTGTGTTCTTTGAATTTACTAAATGCAGCCGTAAAGAAAGACGAGTACAAAGAATTAATCGGCTATGGCTTAATCAAGCCAGCGGTATCTAAATTCATTCAGTCTTGTATGATGTGTGAAGATAAACTTGTTGATGAGATTTATTATCATGCCAAAGAAAGGTGTGTTTACATTCGATGTTTTGGTATTCAATTTAGCTTTCATAACATCAATACGAACCAACTTAGCCCAGATATTATCGGTGCGATTACAAATGAGTCAGTGAAATGGGATGAGATTAGATTGCAACCAATAGCTTTAGAATTGTTTCATTTAGCCAAAGAACTTATACAAAACAAGACTTTGGGCGACTGTGAAGTTGAGCATAGATTTCAGAATATCTTAAAAGGAAATTCATAATGACAGCAATAGAAGAAATTGATAAATTGATCAATAATGTAAGAAGCTTTTTTACACTACCTGATAATCCTAAATTTACAACCCCACAATATCGAGAGTTTCATGATAATCTAACTGATTTCATATATAGAAACCACTTAGAGAGAGATGAGAATTGGGATGTTGTATCAAAAAATCTAATATATCAATCAAATCAATTTATGACTTCAAATGAGGCAAATAGGAGTTTGGTTTGCCTTGAAAATCTTAAAAGGTTATTGCTCTCTCACAAGTATGAACAGTTTTGGAAATATATACACCCGAAAATAGAGGACGTTGCAAAAAGTAGATTTTATAGTGGGATGTATGCTGATGCAATTGAGGCTTCATTCAAAGAAATAAATAATCGAATTAAAAAGACTGTCAGAACGCAAACAGGAAAAGAGTTTGACGGTTCTACATTAATGGAACAGGCTTTTTCATCAAATACTCCTATTTTAATAATAAAAGGATTATCAACAGAAACTGAACGCAATATTCAATTAGGTTATATGAAAATATTTTCAGGAGCAATGATTGGCATAAGAAATCCGAAAGCGCACGACAATCAAACTATTACTCGTGAGGATGCTATAAGGAAACTTAATTTTGCGAGCCTACTGATGTTTAAAATAGATCAAGCAATATTAACAACAGGCATTCAAGAATAGGGAAAGCCTTATTCTTTTGATCGTTTAATCAGATAATGAAAATAGCCCCTCTATTTGGAACTATATTTTTTTATATTATTTTTGTGAACAAAATAAACGCTCTTTGAGGTGTAGTGCAGAATAAAGCGAAATATAGCTTCTCGCTCGTTTCTTATCCGTTACCTATCGCTGATAAAGCTAGCTGTAAATGATTAGTTTTCAGTGATAAACTAAATTGGTTATGCCTTGCAACATGTGTAGTTAAGCGTTTGGTAATGCCGCATAAATCAGCGATTTCCTTTAGATAGGCATTCATGCGCTGATTACTGATTACAGGCAAAAGTACACCTTTCTTTATACACTCTGCATTATCTTCATATTTTCTCAATATCCTTTGAGGAATAGATAAAACAGGAATATTGCACATTTGATTAGTTTTCTGTCGTGCCTTGCGTATCCATAAAGCACCACTATTGTCTTTTATCAGATGTTCACGGCTTAACTGCTGCACATCGACAAAAGCAAGTGCAGTGAAACAGCAAAAGACAAAAATATCCCTTACCTGCTCCAACCGTTTGATAGCAAATTCCTTGTTCATCAGAATATCCAGTTCTTCACGTGAGAGAAACTCTACATTTACTTCCTCCTGCTTGAAGTGAATGCCGTAAAACGGGTCTTTCTTTATCCAGTCGTTAGCCAAAGCAATACGAACAACCTTTTTCAAGTTCTTCAAATGTTTCAATGCGGAATTGTTTTGGCAATGCTTCTCTGTTTTCAGCCAAAAATCAAAGTCACGGATAAACTGCCCGTCCAGTTCTGCTAACATTATATCGTCACGGTGGTAACAACTGCGGATATATTCTTTTAGGCGATTTATGGAAGTATCGAACTTGATAACGGTGCTTTCCGTATATTCTTTGCCAATTAGGGCACGGCATTTTTCGTTATGCTCCTTATACACTTCCTGCAAGCTGCGCTGTACTTTGTCCCGTCCGTAGAAACAATCCTTTATAATATCGGCTGTTATCGGTTTGTTGTCTATCTCCAATTCACGGTGTATCTGCAATACTTTGGCACGAACCGTATTGATATAGTGGTTCAGTTCGATGGCTACCCGGTCTTTTCCTTTGGAACATTCCTTTTTCTGATTCCATAAATCTACGGGAATACTCCGTTTTATCATAACTTCGGCTACTCGTTTGTTTACGGTGATGCGCATACAAATAGGAGCTTCACCGTTTTTCAAGAGTTTCGCTTTCTTGATGATGAACAATACGCTTAGTGTGTTTCTTTTCACTGCTCCCATAATTCTTTGTTTTTTAAGTGGTACAAAATTAGTTTGCTACACTCAAAAACCAGCTACGCAAAAAGCTGACAATCAAAGACAAATGCGTCAATTCGTGGGAGCAAAAACAGCTTTCAAAAAGTCCCACGAATAAGCCACGTGAGAACTGCCTAAAACCACTATTTTTTGCCGAAGCGGAGAAAAATAAAAAGCTCTGAAATCCTTGAATTTCAGAGCTTTGCTTTAATTTGCTATTTGCTT
>ENA-OXEX01000360-OXEX01000360.1-human-gut-metagenome-genome-assembly--contig:-NODE-360-length-22743-cov-8.227257_pt1 | contig 22743 bp, 19 predicted proteins | sample MGYA00249364_ERZ652261 | MGnify/ENA primary metagenome ERZ652261 (study PRJEB26925, sample SAMN05826642) | human gut metagenome | biome: ENVO:2100002; feature: ENVO:00000062; material: ENVO:00002003... | reverse complement strand
CGAGATCAGCCTCGGTCTCGTGGGCTCGGAGATGTGTATAAGAGACAGGTATTCAGACAGCTTCCTTCCGGAAATCGACAGGATTTATGCAGGCAAAATGATTAAAGCCCCAATAGGTCATCCTGTTCATTATTTCCTTAGAACGCGCTTAAATGAAACGAGAGAGGGACTTTCGCGCTCGCTGATTTCAGCACTGTATGATAACGGCCGAATTTTTAATAAGCGTTATACTTATGTTGACTTTTATGAAAATGATAGTTTTAACGATAGTGCCCTTGAAGCGCTTTACAGAAGCTGCGGAGGCGGTGCGATAATCATCAGGTATCACTCGGATGATGAAAGCAACGACCGGTTTGCGCGAAACAACAGTAATAACATTGAGAGAATTTGTGAAACGGCAAAAACATTCTGCCAATCCGTATTGACTGTTTTCTGGACGAATCTCGATTCCGTAAAAACACGCGATTCTTTTCTTGCAAATCTGACGTCTGTGCCGATAGTTGAAATTACAGAGGATATGGCAAATGCCGAACGTGCTGAGATTTATCTGTCCGAAAGGGCAAAGGATAACAAAATAGATGCCGACGACAAGCTTTTCAACAATATCAAGGACGGAAAAAGCTTCCATATTACAGAACTAAACCGCTGGTTTGATGAGTGGTATACGGAGAAACTGCATACCGTCGTTTATGCTCAGTATAAAGATGTAAAAACAGTAAAAGCGGAGATAGTAAAAGCAGCTCCGAAAGGAAATGCGGCCGTAGAGCTGCACGAAATGATCGGTCTTGACAATGCAAAAGAGGTTATCGAAAACGCGGTAAGCTTTTTCAAAATGCAAAAGCTCTATGCGGAAAAAGGAATAAAGGCTGACCGCCCGTCAATGCACATGGTGTTTACGGGAAATCCGGGCACCGCAAAGACAACCGTTGCCCGTTTGTTTGCACAGATAATGAAGGATAACGGGCTCCTAACCAAAGGCAATCTTTATGAAGTAGGCAGAGCGGATATTGTAGGGCAGTTTGTCGGTCAGACAGCGCCGCTTGTCAAAAAGCATTTTAATATGGCAAAGGGCAGCGTGCTTTTCATTGACGAAGCATACTCTTTGGTTGACGACAGGAACGGACTTTACGGCGACGAAGCTATCAACACGATTGTTCAGGAAATGGAAAACAACCGTAGTGACCTTGTTGTTATTTTCGCGGGATATCCCGATAAAATGGAAGAGTTTCTCAATAAAAACCCCGGTTTGCGTTCAAGGATTGCATTTCATGTGAACTTCGACGATTACAGTACCGACGAGCTTATTGATATAGCCGATTTGATGATTAAAAAAACGGGCTTTAAGTTTACCGAAGAAGCGCATAAAAAGCTCGGTGAGGTTTTTGATGCCGCAAGAAAAAAGCAAGATTTCGGCAACGGGAGATATGTCAGGAACTTGATTGAGCTTTCCTCATTAAAGCAGGCATCACGACTTGCAAAATCAGACATTGACCATTTGACGGATGACGAAATGCGAACTATAACCGTAGCGGATATTGCCGTACCGCTTTTAAGCCAAGACGACGGCAAGATGGCTGCAATCGGTTTCTGAGAATGTACCTGTAAGACCACGGGTGTTTAATAAGCTTCGTGACCGTTTATCGATTCTTACGTCCCGAAATTTAAAATTCGGTGCTCAACAAAAAATCTCACTCTTTTTTACGGAGTGAGATTTTGTTCGTTTATTCGATTCTTTAATGCGTCTGTTTCCTTTTCATACAAGGATTTGTCAAACAGAAACTTACGCTCTTTGTTGTCGCTGTCCGTGAAATAAAAATAATAAATACAGACAACGCCGCCTCTTCTCATTGACGTTTTCTGCTCTGTTTTTGCGTTTTTGACCTCAGAATATTTATATGTTTTTTCGTTAAAAGGAGCTGTGCGAACAGAAAAATCGTTCTCGCCCACGCATACCTTAAAGAAAAAATATCTGTTAATCAGCGGAATTGAAACAAACAACGACAAAGCAAAGCCTACCGAAAACATAAGACCTACTGTAAAAATTTTACCGCTTCCGCCTCTTAATTGGTCAACAGCCAAAGCTAAAAATACTAAGCTGACTGCTGAAGAAAAAAGCATTGGGAATTTTCCGTATAATTTACCGTCAATCACGTATTTTTGTTTATTGCTCATCTTCGCTACCGTCGGCCTCTTCCTTATTAAAATAATCCTTGTCAATTTTCTCTATAAGAAAAGAAATTTCATCATATTGACACGGCGAAAAATAAAATTTTTCCACTTCGCCGCTCGGGGTTCTGTAATTCAAATAGTTCTGGCTCGCACCGTTTACCGATTTACCTGTGCTTTCCCAAACTTCTGATATATCTGTGTACTTGTATTCCTTTTTATCCCAAGGTGATTTGCAATGGCAAAACGAGTCTTCTCCTATCAAAAGTTTTATAAATATAAAACGATAAGCAGAACAAAGAGTCAATGCAGCCATTACTATTGTAAATACCAAGGTGATAATAAACCCATGCAATACTGCCGTAACAGCAGCGAATATGACCGTTACTATCAGAGACAAAAGCACACTTATTTTATCGTTTTCAACTTTGTATAACCACTTTTTTCCATTATTATTTCCTTTCTCGGCTGACTTCAATATAAATAATTTTATGAAATCAATATATAAAACGAGATTCACTCGGCTGTTTAATGATAATTCTTTTTATTTCGTTTGCGGATAAAGAAATTTCAAGTGCTATATATCCGTTGTTGTATTCATATTCCGCATTGCTAACGCCTTAAATTTCTTCTTCTTTTTTAAATATATAATCGCAAGCGGGATGTCCGCAAGAAGCCATGCGGCAGGGGCTGCGTAGCATACTGCATTGAAGCCGATAAGCGGAGTGAAAATAAGCGCTATTGATATTCTTCCTATCAGCTCGCCGGCACCCGCAACCGCATTTGCATACGTAAAGCCGAGACCCTGCAGAGTGTTCCTTAAAACGAACAGCACCGCGACAAGACTGAAGCATTCCGCCGTGGCGATAAGATATTTATGGGCGGCAAACAAGACGTCTTCATTAGGCTCTGTCATAAACAGCCTGACTATCGGCATACCTGCCGTCAGAAGAGCAACGCTTAAAGCGACGGAAAGAAGTATGTTGAGCGTAAATATTTTTTTAACCGATTTAATTATTCGATCGTACTTTCCGGCCCCGTAGTTTTGCCCGACGAAGGTTTGTGTGCCGACGCTGAGTCCGCTCAGCGGTATATTTGCAATATTCTCGACCCTTCCTGCGGCGGTAAAGCCTGCAATAGTCGTCGTGCCGAATGAATTTACCGCGCTTTGAAGACACATCGACCCGATAGAGGTAACGGTAAACTGAAGCGAAACGGGTATTCCCAATTTTAACTGTATGAATGCTGTTTTGATGTCGAGTTTGAGCTCTTTTTTTGAAATGTGTACGCTTGTATTGCGCCTTAAAATGTAATTTCCCGTAAGGACGGCTGCCGTAATGTGAGAAATAAGCGTAGCAAGCGCAGCTCCCTCAACGCTCCAGCGAAATACCTTTATGAACAGCATGTCAAGCGCGAAATTTACAAAAATACTTGCCGTAAAATATATGAGCGGTTTTCTGCTCTCACCGACGGCTCTTGAAATTGCGGTAAAATTGTTTGAGAGCATCTGAAACGGTATTGCAAAGTAAAGAATGTTTACATACGCCGAGGAAAGACCGAGAATTTCGTCCGGCGTGCCGATAAGCTTCAAAAGAGGAGTGGAAATAATGTGCGCGACAACAACAAGTAATAGGCCGAGCAAGAACGACACCGTAATGCTGCTTCCGGAATATCTGTTGACCCTGTCTTGGTCCTTTGCGCCGTAAGCATGCGCCACCGGTATTGTAAATCCGCTTGTAAGGCCGAGTGCCGCACCGACAATAAACGAGTTTATCGAGGCGACTCCGCCGACTGCGGCAAGAGCGTCCGTGCTTACATATCGCCCGACAAGTATATTGTCGACCAATGTATAGTTATACTGTAAAAGCGATGAAGCCATAATCGGCAGCGAGAATTTAATTATACTTTTTATCGGCTTGCCGGTAAGCATAGAATTTTGTTCTGTCATTTGCCAACTCTTCCAAAGTGTTTTTAAAAATTAAATTCAATTAGAATTTGCTTAAATTTTAGCACTTGTGCAGTATTATGTCTATAAAAATATTCTGCCGGGAGAGCTTTAACAACAGCAGGATAAAACCAATGGCGGAGCGGCACAATCAAAGACATTACGGCAGCTTTGAGCAGGTTGAAATAAGCTCCTGCGGATTAAACTCAAATCCGTTGATTGCAAAAGGCAAATATCCGTCGGTAATCGCCTGTAATATAACAAACGGAAGAATGCCGAGAGTCAACACAATAAAGGACAGCGAAATGCAACAACTCGCTGAATTCTTCGGAGTAGATTACAGAAAAGACTTTTTGAATTTGTAAAAAACAAGGTGCAATTCATTCGGAATTGCACCTTTCTTTATTTTTCGCTTTAATGAAGTGCCTTTGTGGGACAGTTTTTTGTACACTCGTAGCAGAGAATACACTCTGTTCCGTTTTTTCGCTTGCGTGAATCCTTGTTAACCTCAACATTCATTGGGCATACTTTCAGGCACTTGCCGCAATGAACGCATTTACTCTCGTCACAGTGGACGCGCAGAAGCGAAAAATAACTCATGGGCTTCAGAAATACTGTGATAGGGCAGAGATATTTGCAGAACGCGCGGTTATCCTTAAATATAAAGGCAAGCGCAATTCCGGATATATAGTAAAGCGCATTTCCGGCGAGAAACAGCCAAAACATAATTTCCTCAAGATTTGCGACCTTGAACAAAAACAGACCCGACACAAGAGCCAATGATAACGCAAACATCACATAGCGCAGAATTCCGAGTTTTTCTTTTCGCGGCTTCCGTGGCTGCTTATAAGGAAGAAAGTCCAAAACCATAGCCGTCCAACAGGCATAGCCGCACCATCCGCGTCCGAACAGCAGCGGTCCGAAGATTTTGGCCACGGCATAGTGAATGGTTGCTGCTTCAAAAACGCCGAGGAACAGATAGTACCAAAAGCCTTCAATCTGCATATTTTCTCGGGAGAGTATGCCGAGATACAGCAGCATATAGCTTCCGACTGCCAGCTGTACAAAATGACGCGCATAACGTTTCTCGGCGGTAAAAAGTGCCGTTCCCAATGCGAGACAAGTGCCTATGTAGCTGAAATTCAGCAAATAAAACAGATTATCCTTTATCAGCCATAGTGTGATTGCCACCGCTTCGAACAACAAAAACAGTAATACCGACACAAGGTATCTCGATAAACCCTTGTTATTTCCTTTCCCTTTTTTCTTTTTCATTGTTTTTTCCATCCTTTTTTCGTGAATATGAAACGGCTGATTTTATTCGGATTTATACCGATTTTTGTGCCGATTTTAATGCCTGCGACAATATAACTATATACTGTAATTTTAAAGCTTATGAGCAAAATGTGCAACTGTAAATCTGTTAAAAAGCGGTAAAAGCGCCGCAAATTATGAAAAGCGGCAATCGGTCTGAGGAAGCTCGGCCGTTTGGCATCGCCGAATATGCCGCAAACAATATAGACGTATTTATTATCGACTTGTTTAATAAAATAAAATAACGGACAAATAGGCATAATTCGGGGATTGTAAGACCGGCGATATAATATAATAAGCCTAAATACGGCAACACGTACAGGATTTACGGATATTTTTTCGCATTTAGTTGCGAAAACGTTTCCGCTGTGATAAAATTCTTTTGTATTTTACGGGCGCGGCGGCTTTGCGCCTTTGCCTGCTTTAACGGAGTTGAGATTGATGAAAACTGCAGTTGTTACGGGCGGTTCGAGCGGAATAGGACTTTCCTGCTGCCGTAAGTTTCTTGAAAACGGATACAGGGTGTATGAACTGAGTCGCCGCGAGCCGAAGATTCAAACAGTCGGCGTTAAGCATATCTCGTGCGACGTCACGGATGAGCACTCGGTTTCAGAGGCATTTAAAAAAATATATAATGACAGCGGAAGCATTGATATACTTGTGAATAATGCAGGCTTCGGCATCTCAGGGGCGGTTGAATTCACAGAGCTTGCAGAAGCTAAAAAACAGTTTGACGTCAATTTCTTCGGCTGCTTTATTTGCTCAAAAAACGTAATTAAATATATGAGACTTCAAGGCGGCGGAAGAATTGTTAATCTCAGCTCTCTCGCGGCTCCGCTTGCCATACCGTTTCAGGCGTTTTATTCGGCGTCAAAGGCGGCTGTAAATTCGCTGACTCTGGCTCTTGCAAACGAGGTGCGACCGTTTAATATAAAGGTCTGCGCCGTAATGCCGGGCGATGTTAAAACGGGGTTTACCGCGGCAAGAGAGAAAAATACCGCCGGTGACGAATTTTACGGCGAAACACTTAAAAGAGCAGTTGCCGGTATGGAGCGCGACGAGCAAAACGGTATGTCACCGGACGATATAGCCGATGCGGTGTATGCTGCGGCAACCAAAGCTCGTCCGAAGCTTTTGTCTACAAAAGGCACTAAATATCATCTGTTTTTGGCACTTTCAAAGGCATTGCCGGTTTCGCTTGTGAACATCATAGTCGGAAAGCTTTATTCTTAATAATTCGGGGCGTAAAGCAATACTGTTATTAGCTGCTTTTGCCCCGTTTTCTTGTTATTCAATAAAAACACATTCGGAGGTACTATGCAAAATTTTGTAGAGCTTATTCAGAATATCAACAGTAAGGTAAACAGCGTCGTTTGGGGGCCTCCGATGCTCATATTGATGCTGCTTACCGGTCTTTATCTCACGTGCGGTACGCGGTTTTTTCAAATACGCCGTTTTTGCTACACAATTAAAAATACGGTTGCTGCAATTTTTAAAGACCGCAAGGTAACAAAAACCAAGGACGAAAAAGCTATATCGCAGTTTCAGGCACTTGCAACGGCTCTTGCCGCAACAGTAGGCACGGGCAACATTGTAGGCGTAGCCACCGCGATTTCCTCCGGCGGAGCGGGTGCGGTATTTTGGATGTGGATTTCTGCTTTGCTCGGTATGATGACGAGCTTTTCCGAAAATGCGCTCGGCATATATTTCCGCAGAAAAAACGAAAAAGGCGAGTGGGTGGGCGGTCCTATGTATTATATTGAAAATGGACTCGGCCAAAAGTGGCTTGCGGTTATATTTTCTGTTTTTTGTCTGTTCGCGTCGTTCGGAATAGGCTCGGTGGCTCAGGTCAACGGAATATCCACGGCGCTTAAGGGTTCGTTTAATATACCGGGCATTGTCACGGGGATAGTCGTTTGTGCCCTTATAGCCGTTATAATTTACGGCGGACTGAAAAGAATAGTCACGGTGACGGAAAAATTTGTGCCTTTTATGGCGGCGTTTTACATAATAGGCGCGCTTATAATAATAATCGTAAACTTCCGCCATATAGGCGACGCTTTCGGCGAGATATTTTCTGGGGCGTTCAGTATGCGCTCCGTCGGAGGAGGCGTTATGGGATACGGTATTTCAAGAGCCATGCGTTTCGGTGTGGCGCGCGGAGTATTTTCTAACGAGGCGGGCCTCGGCTCGTCCGTAATGGTCCATTCCTCCTCTGATGCCAAGGAACCCGTAACACAGGGTATGTGGGGCATATTTCAGGTGTTTTTTGACACCATTGTTATATGCACCCTTACGGCACTCGTAATACTGACTACCGGGGCAAATCTGCAAAGCGGACTTGAGGGAGTCAATATAACAATATATGCCTTTGAGAGCGTGCTCGGCAAATGGGGCTCTTATATAGTATCCATAGGTATAGTTATGTTCGCTTTTTCAACCATACTCGGCTGGTCGGTGTACGGCTCGCGCGCCGCAGAATATATAGGCGGAAAAAAGCTGACTGCGGTGTATAAAATAATATTTCTCACAATGACATTTATAGGTGCCGTGTCGAGCATTCAGCTTGTTTGGGATCTTTCCGATACGTTTAACGGTCTTATGGCTTTGCCGAACCTTATAGGTCTGTTGCTTTTGTCGGGGACGGTGTTTAAAATAACCAAAAACTACGAGCAGAGAGTGATAGGCGGCAAAAAGATAAAGCCGATGCTGTCTTTTTATGACCGTGAGAAATAATTTTCGGTATTCACATTTAACTCCGAATTTGATATAATATACGGGATTTAAAAAGATAAAAGAGGAAATTTATGTCAGGTAAAAAGGACTACATCAGAAATTTTTGCATAATTGCCCATATCGACCACGGCAAGAGTACGCTTGCCGACCGTTTGTTGGAGCTTACGGACTCCGTGGCGAAGCGTGATATGGAGGCGCAGCTTCTTGACAATATGGATATTGAGCGTGAACGCGGTATAACCATTAAGGCACGTGCCGTAAAGCTTGATTACAAGGCTGCCGACGGCAAAAAATATGAACTGAACTTAATAGACACTCCCGGTCATGTTGACTTCAACTATGAGGTGTCGCGTTCCCTTGCGGCATGCGAGGGAGCCGTGCTGATAGTTGACGCGTCACAGGGGATAGAGGCTCAAACTCTTGCAAATACCTACCTTGCGCTTGACCACGACCTTGAAATTGTACCGGTAATAAATAAAATCGACCTTCCCGCCGCAGAGCCGGAGCGCGTTGCTAAAGAAGTGGAGGACGTTATAGGCATACCGTGTATGGATTCGCCGCGAATTTCGGCAAAAACGGGCGAGAATGTCCCCGCTGTGCTCGAGGAAATCGTAAACCTTGTGCCGCCTCCGGATGATAACGATTCAAAGCCGCTCAGAGCGCTTGTATTTGACTCCGTATATGACAGCTATCGCGGTGTAATTGTCTATGTCAGAATAGTTGACGGTGTGGTAAGGCCGGGGCAGACCATGCGTCTTATGGCTACGGGTGCCGAATTTACAATTGTGGAAACGGGATATATGCGCGCCAAGAGCTTGGAGCCGACAAAGCAGCTGTCCTCGGGCGAGGTCGGTTATATCACCGCTTCGATTAAAACCGTAGGCGATGCGCGCGTAGGCGATACCGTGACTCTTGCCGAAAATCCGGCTTCGGAGCCGCTTGCAGGATATCGCAAGGTAAATCCGATGGTTTTCTGCGGAATTTATCCGGCGGACGGAGCGGATTATGAGGCTCTTAGGGACGCTCTTGCCAAATTACAGCTGAATGACGCCTCGCTCTCGTTTGAACCCGAGACGTCAAGTGCCCTCGGCTTCGGCTTCAGGTGCGGTTTTTTGGGACTTTTGCACCTTGAAATCATACAGGAACGCCTTGAGAGAGAGTATGACCTCGACCTCGTAACAACAATACCTTCGGTTGTTTATAAAATACATCTTACCGACGGAAACGTAGTCGAAATAGACAATCCGTGCAACTACCCCGACCCCGCAACAATCGATTTTGCGGAGGAACCCATGGTGGAGGCGCACATCTTTTCTCCTAAGGATTATGTGGGAGCCATAATGGACCTTTGCCAGGACAGACGCGGCGAATATAAAGAAATGACGTATCTTGACGCCGACAGGGTGGACTTAAAATATATTCTCCCGCTTAACGAAATAATCTATGACTTCTTTGACGTCTTAAAATCGCGTACTCGCGGCTATGCTTCGTTCGACTATGAGCTTTGCGGCTACCAAAGGTCAAGCCTTGTAAAGCTCGACGTTCTTTTGAACGGCGATATGATAGACGCCCTCTCGTTTATTATTCACTCCGAAAAGGCATATCCGAGAGCGCGCAGAATAGCCGAGAAGCTTAAGGACAATATTCCGCGCCAGATGTTTGAAATTCCCATTCAGATAGCCGTGGGCGGCAAGGTAATAGCGCGCGAAACCGTAAAGGCAATGCGTAAGGACGTGCTCGCTAAATGCTACGGCGGTGATATAACGCGTAAAAAGAAGCTGCTTGAAAAGCAAAAAGAGGGTAAAAAGCGTATGCGCAAGTTCGGCACGGTAGAAGTTCCGCAAGAGGCGTTTATGGCTGTGCTTAAATTAGACGATGAATAATATAGGACTGTATATTCACATTCCGTTTTGCAATTCAAAGTGCCCGTATTGCGATTTTTACTCGTTTCGCGCCGATGACGATACAAAAAACAGATATGTTTCGGCTGTTTTGCGAGAGCTTCGGAACAATTCAAAACGGTTTAGTTGTAAAGCCAATACGCTTTACATTGGCGGCGGAACTCCGTCGGTTTTGGCTCCGGATTATCTTTGCCAAATCATAAACGGCGCAAAATCAACGTTTTTGACCGATGATGCGGAAATAACGGTAGAGTGCAACCCGTTTTCGCTCGGCGACGAATTCTTTGAAAAAGTAAGCGAGTGTAAAGTAAATAGGCTTTCCATAGGCTTGCAGTCGGCAAATGACGGCGAACGTAGGATTTTAGGCAGACGAGCCGGCAAAAGCGAGGTTCAAAGTGTCGTTTCGCGGGCAAAAAATGCGGGAATAAATAATATTTCGCTTGATGTAATGCTCGGCGTGCCGGGTCAAACTAAAGAGAGCCTTAAAAGCACACTTGATTTCTGCATTTCTTCGGGTGTGTCGCATCTCAGTTGCTACATTCTCAAAATAGAGGAGAATACGCCGTTTTTTCGTATGAGAGACAAATTGCCGTTCCCCTCTGACGACGATACGGCCGATATGTACCTTTTTATGTGCGAATACCTCGAAAAACACGGTATTATGCAGTATGAAATATCAAATTTTGCGGTTCCCGGCTTTGAGAGCCGCCACAATCTGAAATATTGGCACGATGAGGAGTACCTCGGCATAGGTGCTTCGGCACATTCGTTTTTAGGCGGAAAACGCACATATTATCCGCGTGATATTGAGTATTTCATAAGCGGCAACGAGCGTTTAACTGAGGGTGACGGCGGCGACGAAGAGGAATTTTGTATGCTCGCTTTAAGGCTTCGCGAGGGGCTTACTCAAGAGCGTTTTTACGCCCGTTTTCATCATGAGATACCGCAAAAAATGCTTGAAAGCGCAAAGCAATACGAAAAATACGGGCTTTGCAGCTGTGAGAGCGGCGGAATTTCTCTGACGCGGCGCGGATTTTTACTCTCCAACTCCGTAATATCCGAAATTATCTTATAGATATAAATATTTCAGGGCTTGTAATTTGCTTTACAAGCCCGTTTTTTTGTGCTTTTCGGGCGTTTGTGAAATTAAAACGGCTTTTTGTTACAATGGCGTTTTTTTGTCGCACAGCACGTGATAAAATCAAGAGGCTAAACGGAAGAGTTCTATGAAAGAGAATTGATTACATAGAATTTTCGGTGTATAATTTGTAAAAGATTACCAAAAGCGGTTGCAATTTTTGTCGAAGTGTGCTCGCAATCTAAAATTTTACATATTTTCATTTCATAATGACAAAAGAATGTCAAACTGCGTTCACAATTTGTTAACATTTGGTTTAAAGACTATTTAAAATGTGTTTTTAAATTAGATAAAAACTCTTTACACCAAAGCATTTTTAGTGTAAACTTAAGTATAAATATACGGTGTAATAGTGTACCCATTTGCGCCTTAAAATCGGTAAACAGATGCTCTTTCGCAAAAAGATGAGAAACAAGCGTTAAAGCAAACCCGAAGCGGTGCGGATTTATCGTATACTATTATATATAGCGTTTTTAATCAATTTATCGGAGGTTTTTTATTTGGCAGATCTTATATTTCGGCATCTTACCGGAGCCGATGGCGAGGGCGTTTACAAAAACGGCAAAACCGGCTTCTCGATTTCTTATTTCAAAAAGAAAGAAATAGACTCGCGCTATCCCTCGGGCGGCTATATGGTTGTCGGTCAAATAGGGAAGGGCAAACGCGAAATCGGTAATTTGCAGTCTGACGACGGGCAAACCGAAAAGGTGTATGCCGCAACGAAAATGCCTCATACCGCGGTAGTCGGCTACATAGAGACAGAGGCTGACAAATTCATTGCGATAGTTAAAGACAGGCTTTTGCTTTGGCTTTTGTTTGCGCTTTTGATAGCGGCACTTATAATAGGTCTTATATTCCTTTTAAAGGCCGTTATACCGACAGGCGGCGATGGCGGAACCACAACGCCCCCCGCAGGCGTAATCGACCAAAATGCCGTTTTGGGCGAGGGCGAAATCTCGATTCCCGATAAAACAAAAACAAGGGGCAGGCAGATAAAGGTCTACGGTATTCCCGAGCTTCCCTTGGCGGCAAATACCAAGGAGCAAAGCTTTGTATTCTCAAATCCCGAGGAAAACCCGTGCTTCTTTGTTATAGAAATAGAGCTTTCAGATACAGGCGAGGTTATATATACCTCAAATCTCTTGCCGCCGGGCTATTCAATATCAAAGTTCACGCTGAACCGTGAGCTTGCGGCAGGAACTTATCCTGCAACAATCCATGTTAAGACATACAGCTTTGATAAAGAGCAGCGTAAACTTAACAATATGGATTTAAAAACGACCATCGTGGTTTCATAAGAAACTATATTCAAAATACAGATTTTGAGGAAAGGAGTTGCAGTTTATGCAAAAAATTTCAAAGATTAAAATCGGAAAAAGCATAACTGCTGTGCTGCTTTGCGTAGTGCTTTTGGTAACGTCGATTCCCATGGTTCTCGCGGCCGGTGAGGGCGAATATGACCCGATACCGACTTTTACCGAATCGGATAAAAGGGAAGCGGCTGCAACACTTAATGACGACGGCGGAATTACGGTCAGCTTCCCCGCGGCTAAGGTTAGCGAGCGCAAAACCGGCACAAAAACAATTGACGGGTATATGTTAGAGCTTGTTGATCTCGGAACATATACCGAAGTTCACACAAGCACGGTTTTGCTGCGCAAGATGGTTAGTCCCACCGGTACCGCACCGTACACGGCTGAGATTACGGCAGACGAAATCAAAACAAAGGTGCCTGCGGGTCTGTCTGACGACCACCGTTACAATATTACGATAACGGCGTACGACAGCGACGGCTGGTTCTCGGAGGCTGTTAACGCATACGTTTCGGATGTTCCGACTTATGTATACGATGCGTCCGCTTATGCCCCCGTTACAAACAACGTTCTTGCCATGCGTGAAATTCTTACCTTTGATAAAAAAGGTACCGCAGATGACCACGGTTCGTTTTCGGATACCGGAATCAACGAGAGAACCGCCGAAGTCAACAATGTACGCAGTACGTCAGGCTCCCTTGACTATATGCAGGAGGGTAATCACATTTCATTCGAAGGCAGAACCGATGGTGTAGGCGTTAAAGACACGGGCGACAGCTACGGCTACGCAATGCGTATCGAGTCCGCCGCAACCACCGACAGCCCTCAGTCCTTTGATACGTCATGGAGCCGTCAGACTTGGGACCCGACGGGTGCTTCCGAAATTTGGTACTATCTCGACTTCTCCGAGGTCAGCGTAACGGGGCTTTCATTCCGCCTTCGTTCAAACGAAAAGTATTTTGTACAGGATTTTGACAACAAATACAGTGAAAGCAGTAATGCTTTTAACAGATACGGCGATATAATTTACTCAACTGTCGGCACCACAAAAGCAGGCTATATGGGTGAGGCCCCATATTTATTCCTGCAGCAAACGGACGGCAGCTGGAAAAAGGTTATGTTAAACGACGGTACCGTTGACCTTGACCATTTCAAGGGATATGTCCGCATACCGCTTCAGTTTATGTGCTCCGAAACCGACTCCGTTGTTACGGATTCCAACGAGGATTTCGGTGTAAACAATCCTGTGTCCGATATGTATGTGTGGAACAACTCGGATAAAACTAAAGCAAATGCCGACAAGTATTATAACGAGAAAATTAAGCTTTCGCAGTCGGTAGTTGTTGACCCTGCCGGTACTTCGATATCCGATGCTCTGCTTATTAGACGCTATTCCTTCAGAATCAACAAGACATCATGGACTAGCGGCGAATACTATATCGACGGCGGCACAATGCTCGCTCCGTGCATGACTACGGAAGACGGTGGCAAGACAACAGCCGATTCGCCCAAAAGAGCATATATCGATAAGACCAAAATCGGTACGGGTGAAGATCCGGTAGTTAATCGCACAAATGCTTTTAAAGCTATCGAGGATATTATGTCCGCAGGCTTTAAGTTTACGGGTTGCACATATGACCCGGCTTCTACGAGCCTTGAAACCAACAACGGCAGCGTAGGTAAAAAGATTTTCCTTGATAATGTATTGTTCTACCGTACAGACGGTCAGAAATACAGCGAAAATACCCTTAACGGAGAAACAAACACAGGCACGTCCGTTAAGACATATTATGACCAGGAAACAGAAATTCCGCGCGCTATTTTCAATGCCTGCCAAAAGTACATTGAAGATCCGAACTCCTACGATTACCGCGCCGTTAAGTATATCGAGGACTTGATAGACGGTTATAAAAAATCAATTGAGGAATATAACAAATCCGAAGAAGCCGGAAAATCCGGTATAATCGACGCTTCATTCCTTGAGGAGTCTGCGCTCGAAACCAAGGCGGCAGAACTCGGTATGACCGAGGCTTGGGAAAAGTACAAGACCGCCAAGCAGGCTTGTATAGACGGTAAAACCTACGGCTCTGCTAACTCGGGTGCCGACGACTTTGTTCCGATGATTGCAACTAAGCTTGAGCAGCTTCCCGATTTCGACGAAAATACTCTCGCGGTAAGCGATGAGGATAAAGCCGTTGTTAAGAGCCTTTATGAGGTTTATATCCGCCTCAACCTAAGCCAGCTCACTATGCTCGGCAGAGCGGAAGAGGAGAAGCTCTTAAAGTACTTCAGCTTCATAGAAGAAGAGCTTGCCGACAACTCTGTTGTAATAGGCCAGGCGCTTACAAACAACAAGGTTATACCGTTCGGCGATTTTAGCTCCTTGAAAAAAGGCACCAGAAGCTGGCAATTTGAAAACTCAAAATATACCGGCCAGGTAGGTAAGGATTACTACTATTCTAAGGGATATTTGACATATCAGGTTCCCTTTGCTTCACTTTCGGCGCACTCTCAGGATACCGCAACGCCTACACTTATACCGACCGGCGCTCTCGGTAGTGACCCGCAGAGAAACGGTATTACAAGCTATCGTCAAAACGGTACTTCGGCAATCATTACATCAAACGGCCTTGAGGGCCAAAACGCCGCAACGGTTACCATAAATAACCAGTATGCCGAAGACAGAAAAGGCTGGTATAACTGCATAAGCATTACAAAGGGACTTGTTGACAAGGAACCGAGCAGCAGTGGCGATTACTCCAAACTGAGAGAGAACAATATGTCGTCTGAGAGTCTCGGCGATTTTGCTAAGTCGTATACCAAAAACGACATAGGCGAAACCGACCGTCTGGCACTTGTATTCTACGCAGACTTCTCTCAGCTTGACACATTCTCAATGGCGTTTAATATCAGCTCATACTATGAAGGTGCCGCCGAGGACTACACCCTCGACTTCGGCAGCAACAACGCGGCTTCTTACTTCTATCTCATTAACCCCAAGACGGGTGAATGGGCTAAATGTACTCCCAAGGATGAAAGCAAGAGAAGAATTTACGCTTACACCTCGGAGTACGGTATAGATACGGGAGACGGCGATTACCTGACCCTTTCTCACTACAAGGGCTATGTTATGGTTCCGCTCTTCCAGTTCTCGAGAGGCGTTCAGGGTATTTCGGCAACCTCTAACTATCGTATAGATGAAAAAGCCGAGTCCCTTAACAACATTTTCCGTGTTACCATAGGTATAGCGCCCTTGTCAAATTACGACGATTCGTCCGTAAACGGAAAGAGCGCAGCCGAAATGAACGGTAAGAGCTTTACAATAGGCTCTGTCGGCTTTACATACAGACAGGGTACCTCGGCATACGGCGCAGGCGTACAAAACAGAACCGGCGACGTCTCGTTCGACGATTATGCACAGGTTAAGTCTCTTACTTCAATGCAGTTTGAAAACGCGGTAGCGGATGTTGATATTTATAAAACGAAAACTCGTACCGAAAAGATAAACAAGGCACTTGCTCTTTATGCGCAGCTTTCGGATTATCAAAAGACAATACCTTCCGTTGCAAGAGCATACAGCGTGCTTCAAAAGTACAAGAGCATCGACGACGGCATCACTTTGCTCAACGTCAACCCGAAAATTGCGGCTCGCGATTTGAAACCTTTGATTGAGGCTATGCCGGCTGCAGCAACCGGCGGCTCCGTAACAGACAGCAACGCCTTACCTTATCCCGGTTTTGTTATCGGCACCGATGAGAGCGGAACAGAGAAGCCGCTTATAGATTACGGCGCATATTCTCTCACCGCGGCTGACGTACAGAACATAATCTATTGGTATGAGCAGTCTTATAAGCTCTATACCGACGAAGCGATTGCGGAGCTCGGTACGGAGAACGTCACAAAAATGGAAAACCTTTATAAGGTTGCAAAACGCTTGAAACTTCTCGAAAATTACCGTGACGGCCACAAGAGTGTCTCCGGTACCGCTATAACCGGTATTAAAGACCTTAACACTCTTGTTGCTTCAATGTACGGCGAGACCGGTAAAGCGACAGACCTTACGACCGACTGCAGGCTTATGCCTACCGGTCAGACCGCGGCGCTTGAAAACTACCTCGAAAAGTATAACGACCTTGATTATTACGCTAAGTATATCTTAACTGATAAGGCCGACAAATTTGCAAGTGCTCCTCAGTATAAGAATTATGCTAAGGCGGCCGAGGCGGTTAACAAGGTGCTTGCCAATATCAAAACTTACACCGACGACATCACCGGTAAGACGGTTAAGGGCGGCGTTGTTAGACTTGAAGAAAAGTACACGGCTCTTTACAATACCGTTAAGGGTCAAATGGACAATAGCGGTATTCAGGACCTCACCGCAATAACGGAAGCGGTTGAAGAGTACAATTCGTTTAAGGGCTATATAAGGCAAGTTCAAGAGGTTAACGACGGTAACACCGTTAATTCCTCGGACGGCGAAGCTCTCCACGGTATTATAGATACCCTCCGTATTTTCCCGAACTTTGCTTCGGCGGTAGACAAAGACAGCGTCGCTCTCAATAAGGATGCAACAACGGGAACCGCAGTCTTTACTCTTTCAAATGCCGTTAACTATCCGGACGGAAGCTACACACTTCGTGTAACCTCTAAAAACGGAGGTCTTAAGGACACTACGGGCACCACCCACGATTACAACGTTGCAATGACGGGTGCGATTGAAAAGACCGTAACGGCAAAAGCTCTTAACACTTCTCCCGAAACCGCGGATGTCGCAAATAACACCGCTTCGGCGGCAGCTCCCAAGGCAATAAACTTTACGTTTACCGTCACGGGCGTTACCGTAACGAGTGAAGATGTTATTACAATAGAGCTTATCGATAATGCTACCGGTGAGGTTGCTGTTGACAAGACAACAAACGAGCCTGTCAGAAAAACAATCAATATTCATTTTGCCGCAGACGACTTCTTTGAGGTTACAATTCCTGCGGAAATAGATGTTCCTTGGGGCGAGACGGAAGCCGTTGATGTTTCCTATAAGGTTACGTCTTCGCTTGATACGGGCAGCAAGATTGGTGTTTCCGTAGCACGCAGCGCTTCTGTCGCAAATGACACTCTTACCAATGCAGCAACATCGACATACGCTCTTCCGTATACTTCACAGAACTTTACTTCCACAGAATTTACAGGTACAAATGAGGGAGCGCTTCCCGCTCAAAAACCGTCATTGACAATTTCCGGTTGGACGGACGCTCCGATAGCCGAGTATTCGACTACTCTTACTTATACCGTAGATTACACTAAAGGTTAATTAACAAATTAAATGCTTTATCAAGACCATAAGGAGGTGGTTCTATGAAGAAAACATTATCAGTTTTGCTCTCAGTGCTTTTATTGTCGCTCGTGACTGTTCCGTCTTTCGCGGCTCCGGCTACGCTGAACAAAGAGAACCCCGTAGGCTCCGTAAAGATTTTTACCGGCGAGGGCAAACAGGATGAGTATGAGCTTACAATTCCTGCCGATACCGAAATACCGTGGGAAGCTACTTCTTACGCAATAGGTAAGGTTACGGCAACTAAAATGTGGCTGTCTCCCGGCAAGACCGTTAAGGTGGCTGTTTCGTCGCTCAACGGCTCAAAGCTTGTCAACACTTTGGACAGCTCAAAGACTATCGCCTACACGCTTACAGGCGCAGAGCAAATGGCGTTTTTACCGGGCGATTATATGAAGTCTTATGACCTCTCCGTGAACATCGCAGAGGCTGAATGGCAAAAAGCCGCTTCGGGTGAGCATACAGATGTTCTTACCTTTACGGCAGAATATACTAACGCGTAATAAACATAAGGAGATAAATTATGAAAAAGCTTATTTCTATCGCACTCGCAGCGGCCATGCTCGCAGCTGTTTCGGTTCCCGCTTTTGCAGCTAATCCCATAACCAAGGAAACAGAGCAGACCGGCACAACCATAATTAAGACATCCACAAAAACAGGCCCCGATTCGCCTGAGGATGTTGCTGTCAGATACACCGTTTCTATTCCGGCAGATACAGAAATTTACTGGGGCACCGAGGAGACAGACCTTGTTTACTCTGTTGAGTCTCACCTCAAGAGAGGCCAGGCTCTCAAGGTTACCGTAGCAGGCACAGGCTCTATGAAGACCGATGCCGCAGCAGGCGAGGTTTACACTCTTCCCTATACTCTTTCGGGCGACACCGCTTTCACGGCAGACAGCCCCGTAGTTTACGGCAACAAGGAAACTCCGGCCGTTGACAAAAACCTCAAGGTTACAATAAGCAGCGAGGACTGGAACAGAGCTGTTGTTGATGTTTACAACGACACCCTTACCTTTACCGCTGAGGTTTAATTATTGAAAGGAGACTAATATAATGAAAAAGCTTATTTCAATCGCACTTGCAGCGGTTATGCTTGCAGCAGCTTCGGTTCCCGCTTTCGCAGCTAACCCCATAACCAAGGAGACTGACAATACCGGTACAGCTATTGTTAAGACCTCCACAAAAACAGGCCCCGATGCTCCCGATGACAACGCTGCTAAATACACCGTTACAATTCCGGCCGATACCACAATTTACTGGGGCGCAGAGGAAACAGCTCTTGACGGATTTTCTGTTGAGTCTCACCTTAAATACGGCCAGAAGCTTAAAATCGGCGTTGAGGGCTCAAGACTTATGAAGCTTACCGAGGATGCAAACGAGACATTGGCTTACGATTTCTCGGCTGATTCTAACCTCGAATTTATAGCTGACGGCCCCGTTATCAATCCCGCAAAGGCACTTACCCTCAAGGTTAAGGTTGCCGCAGACGATTGGAACAACGCTATCGTCGGCGAGTACAGCGATACTCTTACCTTCACCGTAAGCCTTTGATTTTGAAAGGAGATAACCACAATGAAAAAATTACTTTCAATAGTTCTTGCGGCGGCAATGCTCGCAGCGGTTTCCGTTCCGTCATTTGCAGCTGACAAGACGCTTACAAGCGACCATACCTCCGATACGGCTAAGGTTATTACTTCTACAAAAACCGGTCCCGACGGTCCCGAGGCTACTTCTTACACGGTAACCTTCCCGGCAGAAACCACTATTTACTGGGGCGTAGAAAGCACAGACTTTACATACAACGTAAAGTGCCAGCTCAAATCAAACGACCGTCTTAATGTTACGGTAGCAAAGGAAGACGGTACAACCGACCTCAAGGCTATCGCATCAGGCAATACCGCTACTCTTCCTTTCAGCGTAGCAGGCACCACAGCTTATACTTCAGCCTCTGCAGTTGTTGCAGATGAAGCTGTTAACGCTGCAGTAAACATTGCCTCAGCTGATTGGGCAAAGGTTCCGGTAGATGAGTACGAGGGCAATCTTACACTTACGGTTTCGATAGCTCCCGCTACAATCTAAGAGTCGGAAACCCTTTCAAAATACAAGGAGAACCAATTATGAAAAAAATTCTTTCAATAGTCATTGCAGCTGCGATGCTCTTGGCTATATCGGTTCCCGCTTTTGCTGCAACTGCAACAATAGATCAGTCTACTTCCGGTGGCGTCGGTAACTCCTCGGTAGTTACCGACCGAAGCGGAATAAGCGGTACCTTTACCGTTTCTTATCCCGCCGAAACCACCATTTATTGGGGCACCGAAAGTACCGAAATCGGTTACACTGTATCGAGTACGCTTGTGAGCGGAAATAACCTTCGTGTTACTGTAGCTCAGGACAACGCAAATCTCCATACAGGCGGCGGCAGACTTCTTCCTTACACTATAGCCGGTGATACCAACATAACAACCGGTCACGAGACAGTTACCAACAGCGCATATTCGGTAAATGTCAATATTACTAAGGAAAACTGGGGATCCGTTTCCATTGATGAGTATGAAGATACTCTCACATTTACAGCTTCTGTTGAAGCGATAGCTTAATTTTTTAATCCTAAAAGGAGTTATATTATGAAAAAGTTACTTTCATTAGTTCTTGCGGCGGCTATGCTTGCGGCAGTTTCAGTTCCGTCCTTTGCAGCTGAAATCAATAAGGATACAGCGGACGGCAAGGGTGTCGCAACCGTTAAGACCGATACAACAAACGTTCCCGCAGACGGTTATTTCACAGTAACATATCCTGCTGAAATGAGCGTTAAATGGGGCGCTGAAACCACAGCCTTCACCTACAATGTTACGTCAACTCTCAAGACCGGCAAATGTCTTTCCGTTTCGGTTGCTTCGGAGGCTGGCAAAATGAAGCCCGCTACCGATAACGGCTATACCATTCCTTACGCCTTCAGCGGCGACACTTCCGTTAAGACTGCTGCCGAGGTAGTTAACAATACTTACAACATTAATGTTGACGTTGCAGCAGCAGCTTGGAACGCTACCATCACCGATTACAGCGATGCTACCGTTACCTTCACAGCAGCAGTTGTTGACAAATAATTTGTTTAACATTAAACATTAAGTACATCAAGGAGTTATAATTATGAAAAAAATAGTATCAATTCTTCTTGCTGTTATGATGATAGCCGCTATTGCGGTTCCCTCATTCGCAGCTACAATAACAAAGGAATCAGACCCCAAGACCGCCGATGTTCAGGTTAAGACAAAGACAACCGATAAGGAGAACAACGATCCCGAAAACTACACCGTTACCATTCCTGCTGAGATCACAGTTGCTTGGAATGACACCGCAGCTCAGGACGCTTCTTACACCGTTGATTCTCAGCTTAAGCTCGGCGCTAAGCTCAAGGTTTCGGCTGTTGCTGAAGATGCAGGAAAAATGACAAACGCTGCTACCGATAAATTCCTCACCTTCACCGTAGCAGGCGGAGAAGCTGCTGAATATTCCGAGCTTAACACCGCTGTTAAGTCTGCAACAACCGTTACAATCGCTGACTTCAACGCTCCCATAGCTGAGTATGTCGGCCATATGACTTACACCGTAGAGTACGTTGCTGCATAATTATTGCCAGATTTTGATTTTTAAAATTTTTAAGGAGGTGGTTTCATGAAAAAGGCTTGCAGTGTGCTGTTGTCTGTTTTGCTTATATTCACCATGCAGCTTTGCGTTTTCGCCGAGGCAGGTGAAATCGGTAAAACACAGCTTAAAACTGTAGTCCCGAATACCCATGAAATTACCGTAACGTATAACGACGGAGGTTATGTCCTTAAAGACGGCAACCTTATTGCAAGCGGTGCTAAGTTCGCCGTTGACCGTTTTGATTCGCTTTCTCTCGGAGCTGTTGCAAAGCTTGACAGCCACCTTGAGCGTGTCACGGTAAACGGTAAAGATTATACCGATAAATTGCAGTACGGTATGTTGAGATTTGATTCGGTTACCACCGATATGAACATTGTGTTCACATTTAAAAAATGCTTCGGACCCACAGAGCCGACTACAAATCCCACAGAACCTACCGAGCCTACAAGACCCACAGAGCCGACAGCTCCGACGGATCCGACAAGACCCACAGAGCCGACAGCTCCGACAGATCCCTCAGGCACAACAAATCCTTCAGGCACCACTAATCCCTCAGGTACTACCAATCCTTCGGGCACCACTAATCCCTCGGGCACTACAAATCCCGGCGGAGATCACGAAGATCCTTGTGTTCGTATGGGTATGAATGGTAATGTGTATCGCGGTAAAAACCTTTTCCCGGGCGCTAAGCTCGACATTGACCTCGGCGAAATCAAGGCTGAGGCAGGAAAAGACGGTGCATACAGCGTTGACGTTATTAAAGACGGTTTCCATGTTGTAACAATCACCGACGAAAACGGTGAAGTAGCCGGCAAGACTACTTTCTCGGTAAGCGTAAGTGATACGGCAACAGAAACAACCGTTATTAAACTTGATGACGGCTCGCAGATTGCAGTTGTTCCGAAGGGCACCAATACCTTATGGCTCGACTTTGTCGTTAACGACGACGGTACTATTAATATTGTTCCCGGCACACCCGTAGAGGAGCCGACAAGCGAAGTTCCGGTAACCAAACCGAGCGACAGCGGCAACCCGATAATGAATAACCCGGTAATATCCAAAACCGGTGAACTTATCCGTGAAAATCCGCTCGCCGCAGCTGCTGTTTTCCTTTGTGGATTGTCACTTATATTCTTCATAATTCTTCGTAAAAAACGTAAGGATGACGAGGAAGAGGAAAACACAAAACCCGTTTGCTGATATAAACCTGTCTCTTATACACATCTGACGCTGCCGACGAAGAGGATAGTGTAG
>ENA-OXEX01000353-OXEX01000353.1-human-gut-metagenome-genome-assembly--contig:-NODE-353-length-23041-cov-6.102410_pt1 | contig 23041 bp, 24 predicted proteins | sample MGYA00249364_ERZ652261 | MGnify/ENA primary metagenome ERZ652261 (study PRJEB26925, sample SAMN05826642) | human gut metagenome | biome: ENVO:2100002; feature: ENVO:00000062; material: ENVO:00002003... | reverse complement strand
TTCGTCGGCAGCGTCAGATGTGTATAAGAGACAGGCGTTTTACAGCAACCCGCAGGTGGACAAAGACCTGGCCGATGCCCTGAAAACCACCAAACCGGAAGAGAAGGCCCGCCTCTACAAAGACGCGCAGGATATTATCTGGAAAGAGTCACCGTGGGTGCCGCTGGTGGTGGAGAAACTGGTGTCAGCCCATAACAAAGCGTTGACCGGCTTCTACATCATGCCGGACACCGGCTTTAGCTTTGACGATGCGGATTTAAAATAAACCTCATGCTGAATTATGTTTGTAAACGCCTGCTGGGGCTTATTCCGACGCTGCTGATTGTGGCGGTCCTGGTGTTTCTGTTTGTCCATATGCTGCCGGGCGACCCGGCGCGTCTGGTTGCCGGGCCTGAAGCGGATGCCACCGTCATTGACATGGTGCGTAAGCAGCTTGGCCTCGACCAGCCGCTGTATATGCAGTTTATCCACTATATCTGTAACGTTTTGCAGGGCGATTTTGGTATTTCAATGGTGTCGCGCCGTCCGGTGTCGGAGGAGATTGCCAGCCGCTTTATGCCGACGTTCTGGTTAACGATAGCCAGCATGAGCTGGGCGGTTGTGTTTGGGCTTGGCGCCGGGATTATCGCGGCCGTCTGGCGCAACCGCTGGCCCGACAAGCTCGGCATGGCGCTGGCGGTGACCGGCATCTCCTTCCCGGCGTTCGCGCTGGGGATGCTGCTGATGCAGATCTTCTCCGTCGAACTGGGCTGGCTGCCGACCGTCGGGGCCGATACCTGGAAGCATTACATCCTGCCTTCCATGACGCTGGGCGCTGCCGTTTCGGCGGTAATGGCCCGCTTTACCCGCGCCTCGTTCGTTGACGTGCTGAGCGAAGATTATATTCGCACCGCGCGGGCGAAAGGGGTCAGCGAGAAGTGGGTCATTCTCAAGCACGGCTTTCGCAATGCGATGATCCCGGTCGTGACGATGATGGGGCTACAGTTTGGCTTTCTGCTCGGCGGCTCCATCGTCGTGGAAAAGGTCTTCAACTGGCCGGGGCTGGGACGTCTGCTGGTCGATTCCGTCGAGATGCGCGACTACCCGGTGATTCAGGCGGAAGTCCTGCTTTTCTCGCTGGAGTTTATTCTTATTAACTTAGTGGTGGATGTGCTCTACGCCGCCATTAACCCGGCTATCAGGTACAAGTAAGATGCGATTGTTAAACTGGCGACGTCAGGCCGTTTTAAACGCGATGCCGGGGCTAAAACCGGACCACGTCCGCACCCCGTGGTCTGAATTCTGGCGGCGTTTTCGCCGTCAGCCGGTCGCGATGACCGCGGGGCTGTTTGTGCTGCTGCTTATTGCGGTGGCGGTGATTGCGCCGTGGGTGGCGCCGTTTGATGCGGAAAACTATTTTGACTACGACCGTCTGAACGACGGACCGTCGATGCTGCACTGGTTCGGCGTGGACTCCCTCGGGCGCGATATCTTTAGCCGCGTGCTGGTCGGGGCGCAGATCTCCCTTGCCGCCGGGGTGTTCGCGGTGCTGATCGGTGCGGCCATCGGTACCGTGCTGGGCCTCGTTGCCGGGTATTACGAAGGCTGGTGGGACCGCATCATCATGCGCATCTGCGACGTGCTGTTTGCTTTCCCCGGCATTTTGCTGGCGATTGCCGTGGTGGCGATCATGGGCAGCGGCATGGCGAACGTCATCATTGCGGTCGCAGTCTTTTCGATTCCGGCCTTTGCCCGTCTGGTGCGCGGCAACACGCTGGTGCTGAAACAGCAGACCTTTATCGAATCCGCCCGCAGCATGGGGGCCAGCGATGCCACCATCCTGTTCAGCCATATTCTGCCGGGTACGGTGTCGTCCATCGTGGTCTATTTCACCATGCGTATCGGCGTGTCGATTATCTCGGCGGCCAGCCTGTCGTTTCTGGGGTTAGGGGCGCAGCCTCCAACGCCGGAGTGGGGCGCGATGCTGAACGAGGCGAGGGCAGATATGGTAATTGCGCCGCACGTGGCGATCTTCCCGAGTCTGGCGATTTTTCTGACCGTGCTGGCGTTTAACCTGCTGGGTGACGGGCTGCGCGACGCGCTGGATCCGAGGATTAAGGGGTAGGTTTATTGCCCCTCACCCTAACCCTCTCCCCGCAGGGGAGAGGGGACTGCTCGGTGCGGTTTTCCCCCTCGCCCCTTTGGGATGAGGGCCGGGGTGAGGGGAATGTAATTAAACCCGGCTACCCCACAGGTCATACTCGTCCGCGTTTTCAACCTTCACGCGAATAATATCACCCGGCTTAACGTTGGTTTCGCCGTTCAGGTACACCGCGCCGTCGATCTCAGGGGCGTCCGCCATGCTGCGGCCAATCGCGCCTTCTTCGTCCACTTCGTCAACGATGACCATGATCTCGCGGCCTACTTTTTCCTGCAGACGCTCGGCAGAGATCTGCTGCTGCAGCTGCATGAAGCGGTTCCAGCGCTCTTCTTTCACCTCTTCCGGCACCTGGTCCGCCAGCTCGTTGGCGGTTGCGCCTTCTACCGGGCTGTACTTGAAGCAGCCTACGCGGTCCAGTCGCGCTTCTTTCAGGAAGTCGAGCAGCATCTGGAAGTCTTCTTCGGTTTCACCCGGGAAGCCGACGATGAAGGTGGAGCGCAGGGTCAGATCCGGACAGATCTCGCGCCACTGCTTGATGCGCGCCAGCTGGCGATCAACGGAGCCAGGACGCTTCATCAGCTTCAGGATACGCGGGCTGGCGTGCTGCAGCGGGATATCCAGGTACGGCAGAATTTTGCCTTCCGCCATCAGCGGGATCACATCGTCAACGTGCGGGTACGGATAGACGTAGTGCAGACGCGTCCAGATACCGAGCTTGGACAGCTGTTCGCACAGGCCGACCATGCTGGTTTTCACCGGCTCGCCGTTGTGGAAACCGGAGCGGTGCTTAACGTCCACGCCGTAAGCTGAGGTGTCCTGGGAGATGACCAGCAGCTCCTTCACGCCCGCGTCGGCCAGACGTTTAGCTTCCGCCAGCACTTCGCCAATCGGACGGCTCACCAGATCGCCACGCATGGACGGGATGATGCAGAAGGTGCAGCGATGGTTGCAGCCTTCGGAAATTTTTAAGTAAGCATAGTGGCGCGGCGTCAGCTTCACGCCCTGCTCTGGCACCAGGCTCAGGAACGGGTTGTGCTTTGGTTTTGGCACGTAGTGATGAACATGTTCCAGCACCTGCTCGTAGCTGTGCGGGCCGGTGATCTCCAGCACCTTCGGGTGCACTTCGCGGATCTGGTCTTCTTTGGCGCCCAGACAGCCGGTAACAATCACTTTGCCGTTTTCCGTCAGGGCTTCACCGATGGCTTCCAGTGACTCCTGAACCGCGCTGTCGATAAACCCGCAGGTGTTAACGATCACCATATCGGCGTTGTCGTAGCTTGGCACCACGTCATAGCCCTCGGTGCGCAGTTCGGTCAGGATGCGTTCGGAATCCACGAGGTTTTTCGGGCACCCTAATGATATAAATCCAATCTTAGACATTTTTTTGTACAATCAGTTGCTCACAATGCCGGGGATTATATAGATGCCGCAACTTTATAGCTACATCAGGTGGTCAACAGATAGGCAGGATAAAGGGACTACCAGAACCAGACAGGTAGCGGCGGCGAAAGCCTATGCTGAAGAAGCTGGCCTTGAAATGGTTGAAATTATCGAGCCTGGCGTAAGTGCTTTTCGCGGAAAGAACCGAGCGGGTAAGTTGGGCGACTTCATAGACGCCGTAAAAAACGCTGCTATACCGTCTGACTCATGGCTTTACTGTGAGAATCTTGACCGCCTTTCACGTGATCAGGTGGATGAAGCACTGCGTTTATTCCTTGAGTTGATAGGTTTAGGGCTAACGATTGTCACGGGAATGGATCGGAAGGTTTATAACCGAGATACCATCAGACAAAACCCTACTGATCTTATGATTTCTATTCTGATGTTTATCCGTGGCAATGAAGAGTCCGAAACGAAATCTAACAGGACTGTAGGTAATGTTGTTGCTTTGGTCGAACGCCACAAAGAAGGGTTGCCAGTAAACATCAAGTCAGTTGGCCGACATCCATTCTGGATAGATGATACTGGATCACAATATGAAGCAGTAAAAAAACATCCTTTTTACTGGAATATTGCCCGAGAAATAATTGATATGTTCATGTCTGGCAATGGTGTTTACAGTGTTAAGAAATACCTTGATGAGAAATATCCAAATGGTTTGAAGGGAAGGGAGTGGGATTACCAAGTACTAAAAAAAATGCGTGATAACCGTGCATTGATTGGAGAACGTACTATAAATCTTAGAGGTGTACCTTACAAGTTAGAAAATTATTATCCGTGGTTGTGCAAAGATGAAGCTGAGTTTTTCTTATTGGAAAAAAGGAAACAACAAAACAACTACAAATCAAAAAAAGATGGTGCAGACACAATAAAATTACTTTCTGGTCTTTCTATTCTCAGATGTAGTAAATGTGGCGGGACTATGCATTCATTTATGAATCATGGTAAAGCTCGATACATCTGTACTAATGGGGTACATCTACAAAAAAATTGTTCAGGTTGGTCAATTACAGCACAATTAGTTGAACATTGTACTATGATTGCACTCCTAATTGGCTACATGGATAAAAGTAGAAAAAATGGTAGTGATACAACCCTAATGGAAGAAGAACTTAATGAAAAAGAAAAATTGATTAAAGATTTAGATTCCAAAATGTCAAATTTGGTTGCTGCTATAGCTATAGCACCAGAGGTAAGTTCATTAGCCCATTCTTTGAATGAAATAAATGGTAAGAGAAAGGAACTTGTTTTAGCTGTAGAGAAATTGAAAGAAAGATTAGTTTCATTACAAGGAAAGGGTTCGTTTGAAGTCGATATCATGGAGTTTCTCATCCTTATTCAATGGGCTGTTTTTACGAACATGGAAGATAATGATAGGGATAAGATCAGAAAGATTATAGATGCTATTATTGAATATATCGTGGTAGATAAAACAGATGAATGTATAACCATAAGAATTAAATATTATGGTAATGATGAAGTTTTGGTGTTCGGTGGCGTTGATAGAAAACCACATTGGCGGTTTTCTATCGATTTTGATACAGGGAAAGAGGGGGCACTAACAGTACTTGAGAATGATCTAAAGGATGTACCTGAAATCCAAAAGGCAGTAAGCTACTTGCATAAATTAGAAAAAGGTTATTTAGCAATGTATGATTCTGCGGTAACTATGCTTGCTGAAGTTGGTTATCCAGAAATTAAAGGTACACAATTTTGGCCTAACACTGGAAAGCACGAGAAAGTAACGGTTGCTTTTGACGGTGTGGAACACACAATTTCATTTAACGGCAGGGTGCCTAAAGCGATAGCAAGTGCAATTGAAAATACAGGGTTAACTCGTCAACAATTTATTGAAAAATTCAAAATACAATAAAATATTATAGCCCCAACAATTTTGATTAAGCCCCGAAAGGGGCTATTTCATGTCTGTTTTTCACTCTCAGTACTAAATACTCTAAAGAATGTACTTGAGAGGGTGTATGAATTTATTAGTTAAAATTATTGTAGAAGTACTGGCATTCGTTTTTTGCGTTTGTGTATTATTACCATTCTACCTGGTTTGTTTAATCATCTACATGATCTTAGGTGTGCTAACACTGCCTTTGAAGATACCAGAAATAAATAGATGGGTTAGGAACTACCTGAAACGGGAAAAATAAACATGGTATAATATAGGTATCATGTACTTAACGCTTCCACTCAACTTCTTCAATACTTCCAGATTGAATCAACAATAAGGATTTAAAAATCCGTGAAACGATTTTGAAAAAAATCCTATACTAAAAATGTCTTCACATATCACGCATGTTTCGAAGAATAATAATAAATAATATATAGATTGTTACTCATCTATCTTTCCATTGAAAAGAAACCCTACGCCGTAGGGTTCTTTTTACATGGGATTTATTACGAAATCGAAATCATTTAATAAGGAAAAACAAATGAAAAACAAAAAAAAGGATGTAAAAAATAATTGTGTGACCGTGCGATTAACTGACGATCAGTTAGCTGAACTAAAAAAACTTAGTGAAAGTGGAATTTGCGAGCGTGAAACACTCGCAAGTGCTTTTCAGTACTTACTAAACAAACACATTATTTTGGAAAAAGGCTAATGCTATACGCCTAATGAGTTGTAGCAAATGGTGAGACAGGATGTTTCGCCACTAAAGAAAGGATTCTTAAAATGGAAAGAGTTAATGATTTAAAAAATGTTCGCAAACATAAAAATTACCCAAATCTAAAAGCAGGTCGTAAGGCATTCAATAACATGTTCGATAGGACATTGTATAATCCTGATTATGCTGATGTAGATGTTAGTAATGAATTTAGTAATCTAACATCATTCTTAGATTGGCATGATCAGAATTATGTAAAAGATTGGCAACTTGATAAAGATATACTAAATCCATGTTCACGAGAGTACTCACCTCAAAACTGTATGTACGTTCCTCCTGAAGTAAACCAACTATTCAAAAGTACCAAACCTGGTAAGTACATGAAAGGTGTTGAAGCATCAGGTAAGAAATTCAAAGCATATTGTAGTGTTGATGGGAAAAAGATTTGTTTAGGTACTTATCCCACAGAACTTGAAGCACATAAAGTACATATGAAGTGGCGTAAGGCACGTTTGATAGAACTCGCTGAGAAGTACAAGGAATATGAAAAACTAAGTGCGGCACTATTAGAACACGCCAACAAAATTTAATAAAAAAGGCACTACGTGGAGGTAGTGCCATAAAATATATGGAGATATTATATAATGTATAACAATTTATCGAAAAATAAAATGAAGTTTATCAGCGGTGATTGTGGTAGTGGTAAAACACACTCGTTGGTACAGCAAATTTTACGAACACCAGATAACTATATTGTTGTCCAGGGTACATTACATCTTACACAGCAGACCGCAAAAGATTTAGGTGAAGTGGCAAAACTAATCACATCAGTAACTTCAAAAAATGTTCATGAGGATATGATTGAGTTTCTACTAAACCCTACACACCGTGTACTAATAATAACTGATATTGCTTTCCTAAAGATACGTGATATTACGTTACTACAAAAATGGAAAATCTATCTTGATGATGTTGTTTCTTTCCATCACTTTGCTACACCTAATACAAACCAGAAATCACTCATTGAGAATGAGTTGTTTCATAGCTTTGAAGCAGTAGGTGATAATCACGTAACGGCTAAACCTGTCACTGATTTTGATGATGTAGTACTTGAAAATGCCGCTAAAGCGTTTGCTTTCGTGCAGCAGTACGATCACTTCCTTTTCAATGCACGTTTCTTTGAGAAAGTAGGTGGTACTAATCAGTACAAGCAGGAGAAAGACCAACTACAGGTTATGTCATGGGTAAACCTAAAACGCTTCATGGGGCTTGATATTACCTTTATGGCTAATGACTTTGAGAACACCCTTGTGTACTTGTCCTCACCTGAAAGTTTTGAATGTACTACCCTATCGCTAAGACAACGTACAGTACCACTAAATCAACGCATGAGAGTACATTACTTTAGTGATGTACCTTTGACGGCATCACTACGTTCAAACTCCCCAGAACAGTTTGAGAAGGTTTTAGCATGGGTAAGAGAGAACCTTACTGATTACATCTTTACCGTGAACAGCGATCAGAGTGAAAAGGTACTTAACGGTAAGTATGTACCGCCTAAAAGCCGTGGTATCAATGATTACAAGAACTATACAAAAGCCGTTTGGTTAAGTAGTCTCAAACCTTCCAATGTAGAAGTAAAACAGTGTGAACTAATGTTTGGTCTTACATACGAACAGATAGTACAGGCACGAGAGAAGGAAGAACTATATCAATTCGTACAGCGTACCAAACTACGCGATTATAAAAGTGATGAAGTAGTAGATATCTATGTGTTCGATAAAGAACAAGCACTATCACTTTCAGATACACCTATCTTCATAGATTTAGGAATTGAAGTAACTAATAGTGCCAAATCAGTTAGTACTTTTGTTCCTTTGAATCTAAGTACTTCACAGAAGAAGGCATACCAACGCATATCTCTTGAACATTTCCCTACAATTGAGTTATTCAATAAGTGGATGAACAAGAAAGCACAGTTAGTACTCAATGAACAACAAAGAGCACATTTTGTATCTAAGTACAATTCACTCCTATGATCATAAAAATGTCTCTAAAAACTATCTAATATTATAGGTAAAAAAAGGAGACAAAATTAAAAAAAAACCGAGCAAGAACAAAAAGAACGAGCGTAGCCCGTTCTTTTTTTCGCAGTGAGTTCGACATAAGGCGGTTGCTTGCAACTGCCTTATCGAGATTAATATAAAGAAGCACAAACGCTAACGCGTTCGGCTTTGAATTTCTATTTCTATGTACTCGCTTGAGTAGTTAATGTACTTCTTACTGAAAGTACCTAATACTGGCGAGTACATACAAATATCATTCAATTTCTTTTTTCATTAAGTACATAAAAGTAGGGGGCGGCACTACGTGCCTAAAGTATTTCGCTGTACCGCTTCGCTCAAAGGGCGGGGGATCGGGCTGTTAAAGCCCTTTATGTACTGACATATACCCTTGTTATTACTCCAATCAAAGGGGTGAATTTCGCTGTAGTGAAACACAGTTCTTCAGTACCACTATTGCTGTCTTCCTACCATTTTTTATAGGTCTGCTCAATGCACTACCCATATGATAGAATTGCCAGATGCAAACAGCAGGGAAAACAAAATGCAAATAATGAGGATGACATACGACGCTGAGTGTTTCATATGAAGCTGATGCAGATCCGGTAAGGTTCATCGCCTTAACCCTGATGGTACTTATCTACGCTACGCTACGCTACGGTACTGTTCTTGCTCACACGCTTAGTACTAAGAAAGTTTAAGGCCAATCGCTAATACCCAATTTTATTAAGTACCCTCACTGCATATGGTGAGGGTATTTTTCAAATAGTCATATGCTCTGTTTTAGTGATTACTTCATGATTATTAGTAAATACCTATAAAGGTTAGCAGTACTAACCCACTATAGGATTTACGAAATGATAAGAATGGAATTTAACACCTACGATGATGGGACATACTACTTCCTGTATGTTACAGAGGAAGTACGTATTGAAACTAATGGTGCTAATGGTTTGCAGATGGAAACCTTCGATTCGAGGGTAAGAGATTTAGGTGAGCCGTTCCAGTACTTAACCATCAGAGATAGAAAGGATGAGTACTTCAATGAAAGCCTAATAAATCAGTACTTAGAGACTGTTATTGAAGCTGCAACAATGCTTTATACTATTTTAGTTTTTAATCTTAAATGTATGCAACAGTGATAAGATTGTGATACTTACTTCATAATATTAATAAACGCAGTTATTGATTTATTATCATTGTAAATCGATTTGACAAAATCCTTCAAGTAATTGTTTAATTCGATAGCCTCAAGCTGTAAATTGCTAATTTCTTGTTTCGTTATACTTATAGCTTCTTCACCTGCATGCATAAGCATTGGAACTTCAGAGGCCGCCTGTTCAAATTGAATTTGAAGACTATTATAACTATCAGCTATATGCTTTATATTGTTCATTATATTCACAGTATAAGGGGTGATAATATAGTTATACCTCGGGATGGCCTTTAATCTATTTTGTATTGAGTATGATAAATTGAAAAATTCGATTAGCAAATTTTCTACTTTGTCTAAAGTCTCCCCCATTTGGTGAGGTAACTCTTCATGATTTCTTAAGCATGTTTTAAGAGTCATGCATGTATGGACAATATGGCTTTTATATTGATTACTAAGTGATGACAGCTTTCGCAAGTCTTCATATATAGCTTCTTCAATAATCTTAGAAACTACATCGTAGTGCTTTTGAGACATCCATTCTGGTGCTTTTTTATATGCGGCATAAGCAACCGCTAAAGTCCCCAGCGTTGATAAAGAACTAATCCAATCTGTGAAACTTCCCCATGAAAAGTTATTACTTCCAAAAAAAAGTGCTTTCAAGATGACACAAATCAAAAGTAATGAAAGAATCAATACAACTGCAAGTATTGTTTGGTTTAGATTTTTATATTCCATTTACTTGTTTCCGGCATGATAGTGAATCTTGAGTTAGTACTTTACCATTACAGCCACAATCAAGTATACTCTGAACAACACGCCCACCCACTTTGGGTAGGTTTGTTTAAGTTTAAGGTGTGGGTGGGCGTGTGACTTCACAACATTTGTTAATCATTAACTAACTACTCCTGTTCTGTAGGTAATCAATTTAGGAAATGGTTATTTGACCTTGAAGAAAGTTATAAATTTTTGTTTTTTAAATTTATTATAGGCTATTTCTGAAATAGCCAGGGTTTTTAAATATTCCTCATAATGTTGTTTGAAATTTTTCTTACTTAACTCAAAGCCTCGTTGGTTATTGTTGACGCATTCAAGAATGCTTGATTGGACTGATATAAAAGCGTTGCAAGCAGATGCATTAACTTCTCTGAGCGATTTAGTGACTCCGAGGATAATGTCTTTGTTTTCAACTTTAATTGACCATCTTTCCATAAGATCCAATTCTTTTACTAAATTGTCAATTTTTGATATAAATTCTCTGTGTTTATTTTCTGACAACTCAAATTCTTGAGCTTTTTTTAAATCGGGTTTTTTTAGACCACTATTCAATTCATTAAGATAATTAAGGACTGGATAAAGTTCTTCTATGGTTTTATATGTTGAGTTATATAGACAATCAGTTGTAGATAAAATTTCCTCCGCTTTATCAAAACCCTTAGTGTGAGATCTTTGAGAGAACCATTGTTTGGCATTAAACGCGGCATATGCAGCAGCACCAGCCATTACCCAATCCGCTATTGTCCCAGTTACTTCATACCAAGCCATAAGTCACCTCAATCAGTAAATAGTTCGCTATAGTGCTTTATTATGTTGTTATGTGAGGCTCGAACAGTTCTATACTTTTCACTTATCCTCATGTCGAAATCAAAACAAACAGGTAGTTTTACAAAAATCTCTTCAGATCCAACAGATAATGCATCACTTATTGTGTATGTTAAAGATAAATGTGACTCTATTATTTCAATGAAATGGCGTCCATTAATAGGCTGCAATCCCCAAAGATCCATCCTTTCCATCGCTGTACGTAAATTGATTATATTTTTTCTATATGTTGTTTCTCTTTGCAAAAGCTCTTCCCAGAGCAGCCTGAATTTAGCTTCATCATGTTGCTCATCAGGTTCTGTATTAATCAATTGTTTAACATCACTATGCAAGTAAAAAGATTCCTGTTGTAACTTACAGAATTGATCAATAAGTTCATCTGCAAATTTAAATTTTCGCTCATTAAGTTTAGGTGAAAGCCAATCTTTTGCATTTGCAGCAGCATACACAGCTACCACTGCCATTACTGCATTACAGGCAGCACTAATCAGATCTGAACCATTGCCCCAATCCATGAATCACTTCCCGATAAAATCTTTTGTATTGTATGTACCACAACATTGTTTAAGGTGCTATCAAAACGGCAGCTCACCCTGCATATCACAGAATGCATCATCCTTATCATGTGCCTCTAACATAGATTGTTGTGCGTAGAACCAACTACTGACAGCAAAGATATCCACTGGCTTAGCTACCTCAAGCATAAAGTAGTATGCATTACTTGAAGCCACACCGAACCAGTACAAACGAGTACCATCCTCATGAGTTGTTGTCTCGAACAAGACACATTGCCCATCTTCAATACGTTCTAAGTACCCTCCAGGATGAACAACCACTATCCGTTGTCCACACTGCCAATAAACCTGGACACCCTTGTTTACGCTTGGATCAAACGAATTCTTATTACCCATGTTCTTGCCCTTCGATGAGAACACTATGCTGTAAATTTATACAGTAGTTTGGTGTTGATCAATACGAAACGCTAAAAATCACATAAAATCGATCATATTCAATAAGTTAAGTAACAAGAATATGAGAGGGTGGATCTTCCATTGATAGATTATAACGATCAATAATAAATGAATGATCGATTAAATGGATGAGTGGAATGATCACCAAAACCTTCATTGCGGAACCAATAATGACTCCGGCAGGTCAGCTTGTAGGATGCGAACTGCTAACACGCTTTCACTGTGAAGATCTGCCAGTACTGAACAGTAAGTACTTCATCATGGCCATGACGGTCGAAGGGAAGAAGGAACTACTCAAACAACAATTAAAGACAGTAGAAGTTCATGCGTCATGGTTCAGAGAACACCGGCTTTTCTGTACCGTTAACGTTGATACTGTACAGGCACGGCTATGTGTCTTTGACAGGGATATTATTCAGCTATTGGATAAGCTGGATTTCATCAGGCTTGAGATCTCAGAGAACTTTGAAGGGCTTGAAATGGGTATTGAACATCCGATACTCAGAACACTGTTAAACGTTGGCTATCGTTTGTTCCTTGATGATCTTGGCTCAGGCCGTGCCAATGTCGAAGCACTAACTACTGGATGCTATGAGGCGGTAAAACTTGATAGAGCGTTCTATCGTCAGGAAGTACAGAAACCCACATTCAACATACTGATGAAGAACATTATGAAGTACTGCCCGTATGTGATCGTTGAGGGAGTAGAGCAGCGGCAAGAACTACCAGTACTACGCGATGCTGGAGTATCAGCAGTACAAGGTTATCTGTACAGGTCAGTTAATTTTCTAAAGGTAGATACTTTATTTTAAACCAAGGCCGCTTTTTGAGTGGCCTTAAAATGTATCAATTTTACTTGTTGCTTGGGTAGCTGACGCAGGTATGACCAGAACTCATCAAAGTCATCTGGTTGCCTTCAAGAGGAACAAAAGGAAAAGAAACATATTTGAAATTACTGGAAGTCATGTTGAAGTACAGCTTCTTATCATTCATCGTGAGTTGTGTTGCGTGTGCTGGGAATGTACCTTCACCAGCTTGTGTTACTAAAAAAGCCATTGGGTAGAAATGTAGGCATGAACAAACACAGTTATGACCGTTATTAAAGAAGCCAACAGTTTGGGCTGTTATTTGCAGCTTGTGAGGATAAAACCAATAGTAAAAGTCGTGAGTAGCGTGTATGTCCTCATTTTTACCAAGAACAAATTTTTTTAAAGGGGTGTAAAAAGGTGAATCAACAGGTGGGTTTATGCAATCTGTTACTGAAGTAGCTGCAAGCAAATGGCCTACCATTGCTCGTGTAAATGCAACAACATCGGCCTTGAAAGAAATCATGTTGTAAGGAAATGATGTACCCTTAAAATAATGATTTAGTAGTAGCGTGAATTCTTTTGTTACTTTACCAATCTCATTATCAAGCGAGCCTAACAGGTCGTTATTGCATTTGATACATATGGTTTTAAAAGTTGTACCAATTTTAGCATCAAGAGGGCGAACTTCACTAAGTGAAAAATATTCTACAACAGACTTCTGAAGCATTTTCTCCGGCTTGCATGCACTCTTAGGCGGTACGTGGTCTCTGGTGAGTCTCCCAAAATTCCCGCATATATTGCAGTAACCCTCATCAATTCTTACATGTTTAAGTCTTTCTGTAATTTTGCTCATGCGTTCTTATCCTCCAAGGCAATTAGAAAGAATATAAAATTAATTGAATAAATAATCAACTATAAAAAATAGGTTCTCCCTGAACTTTCTAAAGACCGCGTAGTTTCGCCACCGGATTTAATCATTTGTGTGTGAACGAAATAACTATACCCGCACCGCAATCAAAATAGAACAACGCCAATTTCATTTAATTCACATTGGCAATTATATCTTACGGGACACTCACATAGTTTAAAAACAGCGTAAGAGCCATTGAGTTCTTCACTAACGTACTTTTCCATAAAATGTATATCATCTGGTTCACAAAAAAGATGAAATCCGACACCAAGATAATTACGCATTTTGTAGTTACACTGTCTAATAGCACTAATTTTCTTTTGGTCGGCCGCTAAGCCCCTAACCAATGATGCAACACGTTTAGTACATTTAAACTCTATAAAAATATAATCATCAGAGGGTGAGGATTTTTCACGCAGAATTAAATCTACTTTAGCAAGTCTGCTATCAGGGTAATCTATTGGATCGAGGTATATTGTGACTTCACGATGTAGCTCGTACTTCTTTTTTGAAGTGAGAAAATGAGCAAATTCTATTTGCAGCCATTTTTCCCAATCATTAGTTTCTTTTTCAACAAAAGAATATAGCCGTTTTTTTATCTCATCTTTCTTCAAAAACCCGTTCAGCAATTTGACTAACAGAGAAAAATCATTGTTACGGTCTGACATTGAAAACCCTATAAATAAAATAAAAAGGATTAAATATGGATATCTCATTAAGATCATTAGCGAGACAGTACGGATACGATGAATCTACAGTTCGAACTTGGGTAGAAAAGGGAATGCCGACAGGCACTGATTCTAACGCAAGAAGTTGGATTGTAGATAATGTACTAAAGCCGTTGCGTGATACTAATACAAAAGAACAAATTGAACAAGAACGTTTGAAGAAACTTTCAGCAGAAAGGCAGTTAGCAGAATTAGAATTAGCAGAAAAGAATGGGCTGGTGGTCAGTACTGAATATGTAGAACATGTACTAACAGAATATCTATTCCAGATCAAAACAGCAGTACGTGCAATACCATCAAAAATTTATCTTGAATTATTTGCACAATCAGATGCAAAGGATTTACGCGATGTATTAAGAACGCATATTGATAAAACATTATACCAATTAGGCTCAATGGAATTTGAGCTACCCGATGACATGGAAGTATTAGAGGATGGAAACAAACAAAAAGAAATTAACGAGGATTCTGAAGAAAGTACTACCAACGATACAACCGCCGAAGATTCAGAAAACCAGTGAATGGATTAGTAATGGTGTAGTTAAATTTGTTGATGGGCCGAATATGGGCCTTGATTGGATACCCTTTAGTTTCCAAAAAGAACCAATGGATATAGCTCAAGAGAGAAGTACTAAAAAGATTGTACTTCAATCATGTTCACAGCTTTTGAAAACAACAGTACTTCAATCAATCGCTTTTAGTCTAATGGCAAATGATCCCTGTAACTTTGCTTTTGGTAGTAGTTCTGAATCAGAAGTGAAGAAATTCAAGGATGGTAAATTTCTTCCAGCAATTGAAACAAGTGAAGTACTAAAGCCATTAGTAACCGATAAGAATGATAAGAACGCCGCCAATAACTCTAAACAAACACAAATGGTGAACGGTACTTTTATCTATTGGTTAAATCTCAACACGCCGGGGAACCTTCGCGGTATCACAACCAGGTGTGTTCTGTTAGATGAGGTCAGCAACTGCGAAATTACTGATGAAGGGAATCCAATAAAATTAGCAGAAGCACGTACCAGTACCTTTGGTAGTGATTCATTGGTGGTTGTATCCTCAACACCTTTGTATAAAGATGATTTAATTAATGCGGAATATAACCTATCGGATAAACGCCGTTACTTTGTTACACATTCTTGCGGTCATGAGTATATTTTTGAATGGGAGCAGGTAGCATTCGAATTTAAATATTTAGAGAATGGTAGAGCAATTCCAGATAGTACAACTACCCGTTTAATATGTCCGTGCTGTGAACAGGAAATTGGTGAACATACACGACATCAAATGATTGATAACGGGCGATGGGTTGCAACTAATCCAGATGGTGAACCTGGTGTAGTAGGTTATCAAATAAGCCGTATGTATTCCCCATTGAATACGATTACTGAAATGGTAAGTAAGTTTGCTGATGCCCTTTATAACTTCAATCTACAAACATTCTATAACAACGAACTTGGATTACCTTATGAGGATGAATATCAAAAGGAATTAGATATTCTCCAATTGGAATCACTACGCGAAGATGAATTTAACCTACATAAAATCCCTGAAAGTACGTTAGGTATTTGTATATCAGTTGATCAGCAAATTGATAGATGCGAAGCCACTATATTAGGCTTTGATGAGAAGAACATATATGTACTTGGTCACGAATTCTTTTATGGTCACGATGTAACTAAAATCGAATCACAAGCCTGGAAAGACCTTGATCAGTTCTGTAGGCAAGATTTCCGCACGGTAGAAGGTCGTTTAGTACCAACTCTCGCAGTATTCGTGGACAGTTCGAATGGTAACGCTACTGATACGGTTAAGAAGTTCACAGCACGTTGGGCTAAGTACCATCCTATTAAGGGTTCCAGCTCCACTACTGGTGATCTCTTCAAGGAATCAACACAGGCTGGTTACAAGCTACAGATCCTAAACGTACATGATCAAAAGAATACGATACGTAAACTTCTCAATCTGATGCTTAGTACTGAAGCAGATAATGCACCTGTGAAGCTCCGCTTTAGTAGTTCATTACCAACTGATTATTTTGAACAGCTATCAGCCGAAGAGTTAAAACCTGCTGGTGGTAAATTAGTATGGCGATTAAAGAAAGGCCAGAGAAGAAACGAAAGCCTTGATTGTCTTTGTTATGGTCTTATTGCTATTGCCTACGCTCAATCTAAATTAGGTAATCAGCCATTTAAAAAATTACGCGAATATAAACACTCGGAAAGTAATAACAAAAACAAAATAAATAAAGCAGAAGAACCAAAAAATACACCTATCAGACGTAGACGTACTGGTATGGGTTCTAATTGGTTTGGCAAAACGTAAAATGATAAGGATATCAAATGGCAATTTTACCAGAACAAATTTATATGGTATCAAACCCGTATGAGTACTCTGTAACGATTCCTGCAAAAACAATTTTCGTCATTTCATATGTTAGTACTGGTCAATCTGTAACACTTGATAATCTATCAAGTGATGTTGAACGTGATTTTATTATCACGTTTGATCTTGCTATTTCATCAGAAAAACTATTCTGTACTCAGATTACTAACGGTATTGTTAGTACTTCTCAATGTGAAGTAATTGATCCAACAAGGCATACGGCAGAATACGCACGTATTCGCACAATGATTAGTGAAATTGAAGCAGTTATTGAAGCGAAAATACAAGGCGGTGCTAACTATAGCATTGCAATTAATAATAAAACATTAGTTAGTGAATCATTAGCCAATTTAGAAGCAATGCGTACACGTTATATTGAACGTGCTAATTCTCTGTGGGCTAAAATGAATGGTAAACCTGATTCCAATAAACCATTTAAGAGTATTACCGTATTCCGAGACCCTAACTATCCAAATCGTTGGGGGACTCGATAATGTGGTTTAAAAGAAAAAAGGTTGATGTACAACCAGAAGTACAAACAAAGAAAACTGAAGTACGTGAACATTCTGGCAGAACACTGCAACGCGATTTGAATCAAATCAGAACTACAACAAATGGTATTAATGCTTTCAGCTTTAATGCTGGTGTTAGCTCAGTAAGTATTAACAATCTCATAAAATGGCATTTAGCAGAATGGCGTAATGAATCACGACAATCAACCTTAACAAACCCAATCGCACGTAAGTACATGATGTTATCAGTTGATGGTGTTGTAGGTTCTAACGGTATCTATGTAAAACCTTCAGTTGAACTTGATATTGATGAAAATGAAAAGCATCAAATCAATATGCAACTTGAAAAGCTTTTTGACCGTTGGGCTTATGATCAAACCCGTTTCAGTCTGGATAATTCAATGACGTTTGACCTCTTTACTCAAACTCTTGAAAAACACCGTGTGCGTGATGGTGAAGCCTTTGTAAGAATTCACAACTTTAACCGTACCATCAAAATAGAAATGATTGATTCAGCCAGGTTAACACAATTTAACAATGCATTACTCAGCAATGGAAGTTATATCAGCAACGGTATTGAGTTCAATAAATACAATCAACCAGTAAATTACTATTTTGCTAAATACAATCCGGTTACATATACATACGATGCAACGAGCTATGACGTAATTCCGGCTACTGAAATCCTACATTATTATGTGGCAGATGATGCTACGCAAAATCGAGGAATCCCCGATCTTGTTGCAAGTACTAAAGTCCTTTCAGATTTGAAGAACTTTCAAGAAGCGGCTTTATTAGCAAAGCGTATTTCAGCCAGTGTAACTACATTCATTACCAATAGCGGCAACAACGAACTTTCACTAAACGAAAGTGAACAAAGTACTGCTATTTACAATGAGTACTTAGAGCCTGGTGCTATTTTTGAATTAGGTGCTAACCAGGATATCAAATCTGTTGATCCTCGTAATGGTGTTGATGGTATTGCCGAATTCACAGATGTATTACTTGATAATATTTCTATGGGCTTAAACGTAACTAAACAAAGCCTAATGGGGAGTACTGCTGATGCATCATTTAGTGCAGCTAAATTAGCTGAACGTCTTCAGGCTACTACATTCTCAACACGTACAAATGTTCTTGTTAATAAAGTACTGAAGCCAATCTATTCAGCATGGTTAAAGAATGAAATGCTAAATAATAATAAATTAAATCTAAAATTCTCTGATTTCGATGATCTTGTTTGTGCTCGTTACATTCAAACTAAACCAATCTCACTTGATCCATTAAAGGATATTCAGTGTGAAGTGGCTGCTATTGATGCTGGATTGAAATCTCGTACACAAGTTATTAGTGAAATGGGCGGTGATCCGCGTCTCGTAATGCAAGAAATAGAAAGTGAGAAGAATATGAACAAGGAAGTTCAAAATGAAGTTCAAAAACCAGACGAGGGAATTAACCTTACCAACGGCGATTAATTCTGATAATCGTACCGTTGAAGTTGCTTTTTGTTCTGAAACTCCCGTAGCACGTGAAATAGAAGGGAAGTTATATAACGAAGTACTTCTATGTAATCCAGATAATGTAGACCTATCGCGTTTGAACAATTCAGGGGCAGTACTTTTTAATCATGACCGAGATCATTTGATTGGCAAAGTCCTATCAGCACGTATTGATTCAGATAAAGTAGGTCGTGCTGTATTACAGATTTCCAATGCTTCGGAAAAAGAATGGGAGCAAATCAATGAAGGTGTATTAACACATATTAGCTTCGGTTATACCGTAAATGATTACCGTATTGAAGGTAACATTATCTATGTAACTCATTTCACCCCATATGAAATATCTCTGGTAACTGTACCTGCTGATGTATCGGCTGGTGTTGGTCGTTCTTTGATAAATAAAAAAGAAGATAACCAAGAGGATATTAATGTCATGGATGACAATCAAGAAATGATGGAAGAGGGTACAGAGGAAGTACAGGAAGAAATTAATGAAATCCCTGAACAAGAAGCTGTTGAACCTGAATCTGAAAAAGTAATTACTGACGAAGAACTTTTAGAAATGATTTCTAATCGTCCCGAATTACTTAGCAAGATGTTAAATAAAAGCGATGTTGAAGAACAAAGCGTAAAGGATTCTGAAACTAAAGAATCTGATTCTGAAGAAGTACCACAAGAAAGTACTGATGAAGAAGTAAATAAAAATGAACTGGAACGTAAGCGTGAATTGGAATCAATCGGCAATGTTCTAAAAGTTGATGTATCTGAAGCCATTGAGAAAGGAATCTCGGTTGTGGACTTCAAGCGAACACTAAATACAAAACAAAATCCAAATGATAAGGAAATCAAAATGGAAAAAACTGTTCTTAATGGCCTAATTCGTTCTTTAAGTGAAGGGAGTTTTACAGGCAAAACTGAAATCCCTGCGGGTGATTTCGTGCGTACTTCTACCACTGTTGGTGGTACTGCTTTAATCAAAGAAGTTTACACAGATTCGTATATTGACGTTCTACGTGCAAATTCTGTATTTGCTGGTTTACCTGTTCAGGTATTTGCAAATCTTGAAGGTGAAGGGAATCTGGTACTACCAAAACTAACTTCTGATTTCACGGATAACTTCGGTTATGTAACTGAAGGTGCTCCAAGCCCGTCATACAACGCATCTTTCGAAAAGATCACTCTGAAACCTGAGATCTTCACAGGTTCTGTAGAACTGACTCGGACTCTTATCAAATCAGCTAATACCGCTGAACAGTATATTCAAGATGCAATGGTTAAGGGGGCTGCTCTTAAACTGGAACGTCTAATTCTTGCTGATGCCGTGTCTAAGGCTCCAGCTGTTACTTTGACTGCTGCTCTTACTAAGGAAGATGTGATTGATGCCCTTGCTTCTCTTGCCGCTCATAACGTGCGTGTAGAGAACGTTGTAGCTATCGTACATCCTTCTACCGCTGCTGTTCTACGTACCACTCTTGATGGTGCTAATACCAGTGCCAAGTACCTTCTACAAGGTTACATGGGTGATGGCATCCTGGCTGATTCAGTACGCTTAGTTGAAAGTACTCAAGTTGCCGCTGGTTCTATTGTGTTTGGTGATTGGTCAAATCTGGTACTTGCACAATGGGGTTCAGTAACTATGGATCGTGATGACACTACTCAACGTAACTCAATGGGTATTGTACTACGTACTTTCAGCTTCCAGGCACATGCATTTGCACATGATGAAGCTTTCTTAGTTTTAAAACTAACAAACTGATGATCAGGAAATAAAATGAGAGCATTTTTTAGTAACTCACAATCAGAGTCACTACTTAATGCTTTTGGTGAAAAGCTCGTCATTGTTCAAGATGGTGTATCAATAACGATTACCGCTATTTTCGAACAAGACGAGTTTTTTTTCGATGATAGTCAAACTGCCGTGACATATTTTAGTGCTAAGTCAGGTATCAAACTAAATAGCACCTTCAAGATCGATAATATCGAATACGTAGTAAATAGGATAGATGATGATACAAGCGGTATCTCTAATTATCACTATATTCGCAAAGTCGATTTAGAAGAGGAAATATAATATGTTTACGGCGGACTATAAAATCAGAAAGTACTTAATTAATAAACTCTCTCCAGTTACTAATTTACACTTTCCATCAAAAGCATCAGTAGATGATATTACTGTAGTTTATATTGGTGATTCTTCTGTACAACGTACTCAAGTATCTAAAGCAAACACAGTCATTAATAATCAAATTGTGCCATCAACTATTAGAAATTTATGTGAATTTCGTGTTGAGTTTGTGTCTGTCGGACAATCATATAAAGAAGCATCCGATGAAATTGAAAAAATACTTGAAGCAATTTATACGCCTGGTTTCTTTAATGAATTAAACCAGCAACTTCCAATGTCATTATTCAATGTACGTATTGAAGATAGCCTAATGACTACTCAAGCCGAAGCAACGGAAACCGCTTATGTACACACGCAAACTCTATCTTTTAGCTATGGGGAATAATTATGGCTCAAACATTTTTAGGGAATTTAACTACGGTATGGATTAACACCGATACAACTAATGTTGATCCAAATGCCCGTACTTTTGTTCAAGTAGAAAACCTTTCGGCATTTCCAAGTTTTAGTGAATCAACAACTATTTCAACTGTAGAAACATATGATAGTACTTACACCTCTAAAGTAGCAGGTGATAGTTCATATGGTGATATGACTATTGAAGTTAACTATGTTCCAGGTGAAAACGCTGTACTTGATTCTGTTGTTGATTCTCAGCAATTAGTACAGGTCAAGGTAGAAATGCTTGATGAAGGTTCAAACGATACTACCGTAAACTATGTGCTTTACAACGGTTACTTATCCAGCGTTTCCGATACGTCGGATATGGATCAGGTTGTTACCCGCTCTTACGTATTCACACCAGAAAGCCAGGTATCAGCAGGTATTCTTGATGAATCAGTAGTTGAACTCTATCGCGGTGATTGGGGGGTAGGATCGAACGGTAACGAGTTTCCAAGCTATCAAGGCCGTGACGCTAACTCATTCGTTAAGATCGCAGCAACCAACGCACCAACAGGTGTTGATATGTTGGGTATCACTAACCTTGATGGTTCTAACGGTACTCAACTGGTAATGAGCAAAACCGGTACGCCAGTACTCAACTTTCGTAACTTCTCAACAGCAAGCAACGGGGCATGGTACAAGGTCTACACCAGTGCAGATAAACCAACGTTAACAGAACTTGGTGCGGCAGCCGCTACCGATCTCAGTAACTACGTACCAATCACACGTACTGTCAATGGTAAAGCACTTACAGCTAACATTACTTTGGTAGCAGCAGATATTAGTGATGTTTACTCTAAGACCTACATTGATTCAAACGTAGTTCCGAAAGTATTCCAGTTAAACGGACACGCACTATCAGGAACGGCGTTGAACTTAGTAGCCGCTGATATTCTTGATGTGTATTCACAGACACAGGTTAATAATACCTTTGTAGCTAAAACAGTTACTGTTAACGGATTGCCATTAAGTAGCAATATCACACTAACGGCATCACAACTAACTGATATGGCATCATTGGCATTTAGTAATAGTACATATGTGCCTAAGACGTTCTTAATCAATAACAAGCCATTATCTGGTACTAACATTCAATTGGTAGCAGCAGATATTAGTGATGTATATTCCCGTACTGAAAGTAACGGATTGTTTGCGTTACGTATCACTACGATTAACGGTTATGCTCTAAACAGTAACGTAACGTTGAACTATAACGATGTTGGAACATATTCTAAAGCACAGATTGATGCTAAAGATGCCGCACTACAAGCAAAAATTGATACCAAAGTTACTATCACTCAAGACCTTCTTACAATAAATAACGTAGAAGATACTTTAGAACTTGATATGTCTGATGGTAAGCGTGTTTTCAAAGCAACACTAACCGCAGCAGTAACACAGCTAAGTGTAATCAACGCCAGTGGAAGCAACTTAAATAGCCAAACTATTACTATGTGTTTAACACAGGGAACAGGGGCAAATAAAGTTTCATGGCCTTCTAATGTTATTTGGTCTTATGGTCGTGAACCAGTATTAACCTTTACTCAGAATTCAATTGATGTAATTCAATTCTTAACTGTCGATGGGGGGAGTACCTGGTACGGCTCCTTACTAATGGCGGATCTACAAGAATGATAAGAAAACA
>ENA-OXEX01000344-OXEX01000344.1-human-gut-metagenome-genome-assembly--contig:-NODE-344-length-23408-cov-11.053698_pt1 | contig 23408 bp, 19 predicted proteins | sample MGYA00249364_ERZ652261 | MGnify/ENA primary metagenome ERZ652261 (study PRJEB26925, sample SAMN05826642) | human gut metagenome | biome: ENVO:2100002; feature: ENVO:00000062; material: ENVO:00002003... | reverse complement strand
AGATCAGCCTCGGTCTCGTGGGCTCGGAGATGTGTATAAGAGACAGTCCCGATACAGCGCACGAGCAATCAACAAACGCTGCTTTTGTCCTCCACTCAACCCGCGTCCGGTTTCTCCAATGGTCGTTTCAAAACCCTTAGGCATCGCGTTTATCTCATCCTCAATCTGAGCGATACGACAAACTTCCCTCAAACGCGTATAATTAATTTGTTCATCATCTAATACAATATTATTCAAGATGGTATCACTGAATATTTTTCCATCTTGCATTACCACCCCACACATGTTTCTCCATTGGCGTAGATTAATGGCACTTACATTCATCTTGTCCATTTTTATTTCTCCATGGCTGGGCTTATAAAGCCGAACCAATAGTTTCAGAAGAGTTGACTTACCACTACCACTTCCTCCCACAATTGCCGTGATTTTATTTTCCGGTATTTGTAAGTAAATATTACGAAGAACCAAAGGAGAGTTAGGCGTGTATTGAAAATGTATATTCTCTAATAGAATCGTTTTTCTTTCCGGAAGGATGGTTGTACTGCCAATAGAAAGTAATTCATCCTCATTTTCCAACTGACGAATCTCGTTGATGCGTAAGAAACTGATTTTGGCATATTGCGCTGATACCACAAAATTAATAAATTGCACAAGCGGACCATTGAGCATACCAATAATAAATTGTGTAGAAATCATTATTCCAAATGTTATTTCACCTTTGATAACCGCCATAGCACAGAAAAACACGATAGCCATATTTTTGATATTTTCTATAAATTGGGCACCCAGATTTTGAGCATTGGTTATGGCAAGAACACGCTTATTGACATGATAAAGCCGTGCCTGAATTTCTTCCCATTTCCACCGCCGGTACTTGTCATAATTGTAGATTTTGATATCCTGTATGGTCGAAACGGTTTCCACCCAATAGCTTTGGTTTTTGGACAAAAGTTCAAAATATTCCCAATCCAGTTTTTTACGTATGCTCAAAAACAGTAACACCCAACAAACGTACAGAACCGATCCTGATAAAAATATATAGAAAATTATAGAATTGTAAATCAATAAAATAATACTAAAGACGGCAAATGTAAGCGTTGAAAATATCAATGCCAAAGAATTATTCATAATGAAACTGCGTATACGTTCATGATCTTGTGCCCGTTGCAAAATATCGCCCAGCAGCTTATTCTCAAAGAAAGTAACAGGTAGCTTCATCAATTTTATCAAGTAGTCAGAAATCAAAGCAATATTTACCCGCGCCGTGATATGCAATAAGATCCAATCCCTCAACACATTGAAAATCATTACACTCAACAAGATACAGATATTCCCTATCAGTACCATATTAATAAAGTTCCTATCCGAAGTTTTAATGCCGACATCAATCACCGCTTTAGAGATAAATGGTAACATACCTTGTAAGACAGTAACAACGAGCATAATAATAAATATTAACCCGAAGCTCTTTTTATATGGAAAAAAATATTTAAGAATGCTCGAAAAGCTGTTTCTCTTCTGTTCTTGTTCAGCTTTACTATTCTTAAAATCAGTAGTTGGTTCCACGGCAAGTAATACACCTTGGCTTTCATCCCTTTGATACCAACCCTTTCGAAATTCTTCATGCGTGTATTTTATGCGTCCTTTTGCTGGATCCGAGACCCATATGTATTTCCTATCAGAATGATATACCACGATGAAATGACTGTCATTCCAAAACACAATTGCAGGAAACGGAATGCTGTTCACCACATCATCAATGGTACATTTTATGGCAAGCGTTCGCAGCCCGATACTTTCTGCCCCGGTACTTAGATCAAGTAGCGATACACCTTCTTTGGTAATGCCGCAACGGTCACGCATGAACTGCAATGAGTAAAACTTACCAAAATGCTTAGCAATAATTTTAAGGGATGCGGGTCCGCAGTCTTGCGAATCCATTTGGTATTCTACGGGAAAACGGTGGAGTAGCATATTCTTATTTTTCTCCTTTTGATTTTAAATTATCAAATAGTCTTTCAATCAAACGTTTTCGTTTGGTGATAATCTCAACTGTACCTTTTGTTTCAAAATCGAGGGGTAATATTTTCCCAAAGTTAGTTAATGTACCATCGGGAAAAGATATGATTACCAGATAAGTATCCATGTCTCCATTTTGAGTTTTTATCTTGTTGGTAATGCGTGAAACAGATTTCACCACTCCCTTCAGTAATCCATATTCATCATATGGATAGTTGTCCATTTTTACGTTTACTGTTTGCCCAACTTCTACTTTTCCTGCACCGAAAGAAGGTATCACTACTTCACCCAAGATGTTAGTTTTATCGGGAATGATGGAGAATAGCTCCTGCCCAGACTGTACAAAACGATTGTTCCGCCAGAAACCAAGATATTCTAACTCCCCTTCTACAGGCGCATATTGCAAATAATGCTCTTTCCAGAGTTTAATGGCATTTGAAAGTTCATTCTTCCGAGTAATATAATCGGAATAGGCTTTCTCTTTAGCCTCAGTTTCTTCCAAACAGATACGCTGTATTTCCAATTGATTACGACTTATTTCCGATTGTTTCATCTGTCGGTTACTTTGCAAATTTAATTGTGATTCTTTTAAAGAAAGATGTGTCGAGAACTTTTGCTGGTATTCTTGTTCGCTTATTCCTTTCATCGACAGCAATATACTGTCCTTACTCAATTGGTTTTGAGAGTTATCCAATATTTGTTTTTTTAATCGCAGCTCATTATTAAAATTAGCAATGACTGCTTCGTCAGAAATAATTTGTTGTTGCAATTTTTGTCGCATGGTTGAATAAATGTCAGAAGTAAGTAACCGCTCATATTGTAAAAAGGAAAGTAAAAAGGAATTGTATGCGGAACTGACTTCCCCAAGCAACAGCGTATCGGGCAATGCAACACGAATTGTGCTTTTGTCACTAAGTGTCTTCAAAAAAGAATCAATCCATAAAATATGTTTGTAATCCGCACCACTTTCAATACAACTAATCACATCGTTTTTATGCAGTAATGCTTTATTGGGTTGAAATAACGTAATCCGTCCGTTACTGTTAGCGACCAAACGTACCGGTGCTGCATTTGCGGTTACTGATATTTGTCCGTCTACCGTATCGGGATACTGTATCAAAAAACCAAGTAATATGATCATTCCCATCAGTACCCCTACGCATAGTATCACCCATTTTGCCCAGTAGGTGGGCATACGGTCAATAATGGCTTGTACTTCCTCAGATCTGGCAATCACATCAGATTTTTTGTTCGGATTAGGCAAAATAATTTTTGGTGAACATATAGGTTGTTCCTGCTTTTGTATTCTTGAATTCATCTTTTTGCCTGTTCTTTAAATTTATGACTAACATGATGAATCATTCTCAAGCGGTAGTTCGCCTGAGAAAAATAGTTGCTTATCATCCCCGGAGTCCCATTATAAACGGTTACGTCCGAATAGCCAAAATCTTTTTGAACGGAGATGAACGGATAGATAGTCATCTTATCTTTAGCAAGGACAGATAAAACTCCATCTGCCGTATCAGTGTCTTTGAAGTCATAGTCTAATATCTTTTGAAATAGCGGCTTAAAAATAATGATAAATTGCGTAGACCAAAACCAATCCATCCAATAGCGATTTGTGTCCACTGGTACCGCTGTGCCAAATCCTCCGACACCTCCCGAAAGCAACTCGGAACCTTGAGCGTTTGCTCCTATTATATTGGCAAACAAATAATCTTTGTTATATGCGGGGGTAAATATATGGTCGTCTTCGCAAATGATCATGATATCATCCCTTTTGTCGATAGCTGTTTGTACAGCCTTTAGCATGCTTTGCCATAATCCTACTGCTCCAATGGAATGTTCGATTGCCTCTATCCAATGGAGAGCAAACTCTACCTTCCCTTGAAACTGTTCCTCTATATGCTGCCGCCGTTCCGTGCGCTCTTTAAGGTTAATGACATATACAGGCAGATAAAAATCACTGTTGTTTGTTCCCATTATTCTTATGATGTTCTTCTACAATTTCTTCCAATATTTTATTTACTTTCTCGCTCCATACCTCCCAATTAAGACGGGTTTCAAATTCTTGCCGCGATGACATCCGGAGTTTCAGATAGTTTTCTTTGTCAGCGAAAACCGACTTTATTTTCTCAGCATAATCTTCAGCTGTAGCATCCGGCATGAGCAAATACCCGTTTTTCCCTTCACGTACCGGTTGACTCACTCCACCCACATTGGCGGCAATGCTGGGTACAGCATAAGCCGATGCTTCACAAAACACAATTCCAAATGCGTCGAACTCTGTAGGAAGTACTAAAAAATGAGCTTCCTGCAAGATATTACAAAATCTTTCCAAATGTTCCGGTTGGGATTTATCTAAATAAGGAATTATAACTAAATTCTCATCTTCATCATAAGGTTCCCGAATAATAGAACCAATAATCGTAAGCGTACATCGAAATCCATCGGATTTAAGCTTTCTATATGCCCCTAAAACTTTATCTCCACCTTTTTTCTGCCAATTTTTTCCGATAAAGACTAAATTACAAATATCTGTCTGTATATCTATTTTATAGTCTGAAGGAGTAGGGATATTTGCCCCAAATTCCACTACATGAATTTTACCCGGCTCTATATCATAATAATTTATTGTACTTTGCTTTGCCCATTCCGAACTATAAATGATGGCAGTATATTTATTCAATAATTTCTTCTCCATCATTTCTATTTTCTTTATCTGTTCTTCATTCTTTAGTGGGTTTAAGTAGCTTTGGAATGAGTGGTATGTCACATCACTAAGATGCACGACCGGAACATTTACATCCAGAAAAGGAGCTAAATATAAATCTCCAAAAAACACAAGATCATAATTCGTCAATTGTTCGGTACATAATTTCCCGAAAACAGAAACATAGTTCTCTAATGGATTTTTTTTAATACAATTATCTTTGGTAAAATACGCTGCCTGAGGAAGGGTATTCTGTCCAATCACTTTTACATGATGCTTTCTGCTTAGAGCGTGAAACAAATGAAATGTCGTTCCCGACCAATTATTTATATCAGCCGGATTTAATGTTGTTAAAAATGCAATATTCATATATTGAGATCTATTTTTTTTTGAGTTAGTTTTTCTAATGCTTTTATATAAAACCTCATTGTAACAACTTCAACGTTCATATTTTTTTTGAAAAATTCTTTCCCTTTCATGAAATTGACTGATTCTTTTGTAAAAATAACGCCTTCCATTCTTGACTTCGGGATCATATACTGGAATTGATTCGGAATGATTTTCTTATTTTGGGAAAAACCGGAACCTAACTCTCTTAATAGGAATACATCCGAACAAGTAAACTTGCTCATTGACAAATAAACCGAGTCCATTTTCAATTTGTTTACTTGAAATTCCAAACTTCCCTGCGGTGCCTGTTCCAACTTTGTTACTCCACCGTTTGTAGCGGATACCGGAAGCATTGCAGTGCCTCGGTTAGTGATCAATCCAATACATGAATAATTCTTTGCATATCTGCTCTTCAGGTAATATCCTAAGGAAAAATAATCCATTAGCTCTACTCTATTGCCTTTGTAGTTGAGATGCCCCAAATGTCCAAAGAGAGTGACGGTTTCATTGGTATTGAGAAAATGGTCAATAATGAATGTTACGATATCATTCATATATCTATCCCTTTCAACAAATCGGAAATAGCTGCTTGAACTCCGTCCTGTTATCTCCAGGCATCGGTGTATCAATTTCAATTCGCCTTTATCCAAACAATCTGCTAAACGGATGCTTTTGTCGAACTTAGAAATAATTTTCTCAAAAGAGGTTTTGCTGTCCAGTAAAGATTCACAAATGGTATCAATTTCTTCGACATGCCCGCCCGACTTCAGGTTATAGAAAAAATTAAATAAATCTGCTCTGCTCAATAGTGGTGTGGTATTTAAATCAAATCCCAAAATAGAGATTTTTTGATTATGCGCCGAATTATATTCTTTAATCCACCGGATAAAGGATAAGATGGAGTCGGAAAACAGGTATGGTTCAAAACGTTCTGAAATATATTCAAATTTAAAATTTTTGTCATTTTGCACGTATCTATTGATGTAAAGGGAAAATTCCAACGGAATTTCGAGCAAAATAAACCGACATTGGTGTTTCAGAATCCGTTCCTTTGAAATTTCAATGCCGATGTCGTTCATCGTTTCTGTGCCATGCGCCGTTTCTCCAAGCCCAAGTATTTTCTTATTTAAGAAAGGAAGGTTGTCATACTCTTTGTTATTCCAATGAATCAGATCGGTTGCTTTCAAATGAATATCTTCTTTTTTATATTCCTGTTGGGGGTTGTCCCCGATTGCTTTTCCATCACCCAGCACCTCTAAATCAGAAATCCATATCTTGCCCTTGCGTTGGCCGTAGCCGACAGCCCCAACAGATATATTTAAAAAATATGCTTTCTTTGTTTTCAAAATCCGCGTACACTCCTTCCAATCTTGGGTCGCGTTCAGTTGAATGGTATCAATGGAATTTATGTTCTCACAATCGCCGACAGAGGTAATTGCCAAGAATAGATTCTCGCAATTTTCCGTTTTATATCTGATCTTAATCTCAAAAGTAAGGCTATTCTTCTCCAGTTGATAGATAGGTAGTAAAAAGCTTGCAATTCCTTTTTTTTCATACATTGTTTCAAATAACAATGAATGGGGAGTAGTGGTACTGTCTACGGTCACATTCAGATAGAAATCCAGCGGATGATTAACCCACCTATATTCTAAAGGGCTTTTATGGCCGGGATCAGCTTTTAAATCACATTTGAATAAAAACAATACGAAAAATAATAGTAATAACGGCAATTTTGTTTTCATAAAATAAACAAGGTTATTGTTAATATTAACAACTCAAATATTCCAAATCTTCAAAGCCCTGGCAAAGGTCTTTATAGAGAAATCCGGCACAATGAATTAGGAATGTATTCCTCTATTTTATTACCCATCCGAACGATTACTGCCAAAATCCGAACATATTAATCGTTTTGGAAGTTATAAGTTCTCCATTATTCGCGTTATATACAGAAAATTTAACAGAACTTCCCATATACGTATGATGTTCCATTTCCTCCCCCAACATAGCTCATTTGCAAGGACTCTTCAATTACCGGCATTGTTTTCGCCAGTTCGCTTAAATTTTTCTTTGTTAATTTTTTCATTGCAGTTATTATTAATGGTTTATAAATAAATTATTAAAAATCATAATTTAATCCGCTGAAAGTGATAGCGATAAAGTCAGAGGAAGTACCACCTTTCCCAATATTTCGGAGAAAATGTTCATGGAATCCATTTTCTTTTCTTTTCATACAAATACATAAGAGCAAATAAAGTTTGGACATGATAGTCTAAGTTCATTTTAAAAAACTCTTCCCTCTTATTTGTGGCGAACGCGTTTTTTGTGAACAGCACTCCGTCCATCATACATTTTGGAAAAACCCACTGGAATTGTCCAATTTTCGATTCTGTATTTCCTATATATCTCATTTTCAAAACATCCGCATCGGACAGTTTATCCATCGGCAAATAACACGGACTGATACCCGAACGTTCGATACAGTATTCTAATCCAGCAGACGACGAAGACTGCAATCGCCTTATTCCCATTTTACCGGGAAATACCCATGTCAGATAACTTCCCCCTCCGGCAAGCAGTCCCACGGCGGAGTAGTCATCACCGTATGAACCCTTCATGTATTCTCCGAAAGGTCGCATGTCCGGTCTCAGCCATCCAGCGATACTTGTATAATTCGCATGCCCCAAATGACAATATACGGTAGTCGTTTCATCTTTTTTAAGCATTGTTTTCATTAAGAACTTCGCATTCTCGTACATGCCGGAATCCCTGCCCCGAAAACGATTCAGTTCATCAGCGGTCGCTTCCTCCTCCGAATTCAGGCAGTAGCTCATTATTTCCGCTTCCCGCCGGGTAAGTATGCCCTTGAAGCCATGATTGGCATGCAACACAGAGTCCGCCCCTTTAAAAGGGAACTTCTCGTCCGACAACAGAAGAGACTCGCATATCGCTTTCAAGCCTTCGTCGCCTTTACCTCTGCGGAGCGTGTAAAAGAAGTAAAACAGGTCGATACTGCTTTGTAAGCGGTAAATATTCCGGTCAATGCCAAAGAAGCTCACCTTTTCTTCCAAATGCCGGTTGTATTCTTTGACCCACCGCATAAGAGACACGAAGGATGAAGAAGAAAATAAGACCTTGTCAAAATAGGAAGCGATGCTGTCCGGCTTGAACCGCTCGTCCCCCTCCAAATACCGGTTGATATGGAAAGATAAGGTCAGGGGTATTTCCAACAAGACGAGCCTGCATTTTCCGTGTTCGATCCTGTTCTTGATTATTTCAACACCCATGTCATTCATCGTTCCGGTGCCATGCACGCTCTCCCCGATGGCGAGTATCCTTTTACCGGAAAAGGGCAGGGACTTAAGATCGCCGCCGTTAGCGGGCATCACATCCGATTCCCGGACGGAAGCCGCCGTGCCGTTATTCAAGGATGGGAGTTCAACCGCATATTTTCCATCAATTAAGATATCCAAGGAGTCAATCCATATTTTAGAGTATTCCCCGGGCTTAAAGGAATTATTCTCCCATCCTAAAGGATCGGCCGGAAAATCCTTTTTCCCGGGCTTCTCCCCGCGGGCTTCAAGAGCCACCCCCAGCAACAGGGGAGAAGCCATATCCACGCTCCGGCGGGCTACCGTCCACGCCTCGGCGGCAGACAATCGAAACGTGTCCGCGGAAATGACCTCCCCGCATTCACCAATGCCGCTCAGCTTCAAACACAGATCATTGCAGTTTTCCGTTTTATACTTTATCCTCACTTCAACACCCGCCCGCTTTTTATCCATACGATAAAAAACCGGTACCGTGAACCCCACGCTCCCTTTAGCTTCATATGACGGATGCAATAAAAGCGGATAAGAGCTGATTGCGCTGTCTATTTTTGATTGCCAGGAAAAATTAGTGTTCGCAACCCAGTCGTACGATCGGGCGGATTCACGCATGGAGGGCGCAACCGAACAAGATTGCGCTAAAAAAAGAACCGATGCCAATAATATAAAGTATTTCATAACCGGTGTTTTTATAAATTTTCTATCCGCTTCTGTATCTCCTTTATTTTTTCCTGTCTTTGTTTTATTTTCATTATAAGCCTATCAGAAGCTTTCTCAAAAGAGATTTCTTTTTCATCCTTATGGGTACAATCCGTACTTTTTATGAAAAACACACCTTTAAATCTTTGATATAAGTTAAATGGATAAAATTCTTGTGGGATATGGTGACTCCCCTGAAGTCGAGACAGTGTTAATTCATTAAAATCGACAGTTAAGGGGGTGTAAAAAACATTGTCATCAATAATACTTAAAAAATATTCCATACTGTTTTCAGGAGGACTACTCAACCAATTATCTTTCCTGTTATAATGCTCATCATATGCCATGGCTTCTCCACTTCCTATCAGAAATAGCAAAGGAGAGTAACTTTCACCATACGCTTTGCGCATATACCTCCCGAAAGGAATACAAGGTACGGCAGGATAACTCGAAATAGGATTAATATGTCCCGCATGCCCGTAGATTACCGTTTTTACGTTTTCGTCTTTGGCGAACTTGTCAATTAAGAATCTTGCATTTACGAACATAATGGAATCCCGCCGTATGAATCTTTCTATTCCGCCATCTCCGGCTTGCTTTGAAACCCTCAGAATATGCAAGATACATTCTATTTCTTCAGCAGTAAGAAGTTTTTTTATCTTATCTCGATGAATATCAAGAAAGTTTATCGCACAGTTACGATCTTTTTTCATTAACAGCAGGGATAATTGATCAACTTCCGGAATCTGCGATTTTTTGTTAAGCCCGGTAATAAAATCAAAAATATCCATAGCGGAACTTTGAGTGGAAGAAAGGATTGAATTGTAATCCATGCCATATAATTTAACTTTAGAATCTTTCGTTTTACCAGAATTAAAGCTCCGCAATCTTTTTAAAAAATTAATTGTAGCATGGTTGATAACCAAGGAAGAATCAAGTTCATAATTGTCATCTTGTATAAACCTATTGTAGGCAAATGATTGTTCGAGGGGCATTTCCTGCAGTACTAATTTGCAATTTAACCTTTCCACTGCCTGGATAATCAATTGATACGCTAAATTTTTTATACCGTCATTCCCGTGGACTGACTCCCCTAAGCCGATAATCTTTTTATCATTGATTTCATTGATTTGCTCCAATCCTATTTTTCTATCAACATTTATACCCGTATAGTTAATTTTTTTATCTACTATCAACGGGGAAAGGGTTCGAACAGGAAATTCGTCGATAGGTTTACCGTCAATCAGTATGTCCAATCGAGAGAAAGCAATATAAGCATTCTTATCAATTTCTCCTTCCACATTAATCCGTACGTTTAACATCTCCGCATTATTCAAATTAATGTTTTGGGTAACCAAGCTTAATATACTGTCAGGCCTGAATCTTAAGGTGTCAGAAAAAAGAATGTTTTCCTGTTTACCTATCGCATCCAAGATGATAGAGACAAGTTTTATATTATCACCTTTACCTTCAAATCCGATTACAGCTTCTTTTATGTTATTATTGGGAAGAAAAATTCTCTGTTCGTACTCTGATCTTAACCGCTTAGAAAAAGGAAATCCTTTAAAATATTTTTTAGCGAACAAATTTCGATTTGAATCTTGTATATAAGCAGGGATAGTATAATTGCTATATGCTCCATTTTCACGCCACGGATAAACCACCGCAGAATCAGACCGCATAGCAAAATGTAAATCATATACATTCGTATATGTCTGTTTCTCTAATTTAGCGGTACATGATACGGTATAGAATATAAATACAAAGAAAAACAATACATGGAGTTTTGTTATTGAATTCATATTTAATATTATTTATAAAGATTATCAATACTTAGTTTCCTCTGGCTCCTCGTCCTTTCGTCAAACCATCTCTCAGCCCTTTAGAATACCATATCATATCACTATTGACACCCCCGATTTCACTACCGGCAGAAATGACAGCTAAAGCACTCCATGCACCAATCCCTATGTCATCCAATGTAGATCCCGATAACCCGGCCTTATACCCTATAGCAAACCCGCCTTGATACATTAGATCATAGCTATCCACCCCCGTTTTAGGCAAGTTATTGGGATCATAACTCGAAACTGCCATCTCAGGAAAAGTATATCCCCAATTTTCTACATATCCTCCATTCCATATGCCACTACTAACCATGCTTTCATATTCCTCTTGGGTATAAGGATTGGCTGATGTTCCATTTCCTCCCCCCACATAGCTCATTTGCAAGGACTCTTCAATTACCGGCATTGTTTTCGCCAGTTCATTTAAACTTTTTCTTGTCAGTTTTTTCATTGTTGTTGAATTTTAAAGTTATTATTAAATTTATTATAGGTTCAACTTCTTTTCATTCTTTGAAAATAAAGTTTGAAATAAAGTTAATACTTCACATTTAGTAAGTAATTGTTTTTCATACAACTTACATAAATCACCATAAGCTGCCACTAATTCCGGATATTCATTTTTATTGAGTTCTATCAGATATTCCAAAACCTCATTAATTATAGACTCTGTTGTTGCTCTTTGCTCACTACTTTTTTGGCTACTGACCTGACTATCTGATATTCGGTAATAGAGTAATGGTTGACTGTCAATATAAAATCTCCCTCCTGACTTTGCTATCTCCACCCAAAATTTAAAATCTTCGGCATAAGGGCAGTTCTCATATTTTAATGCATTCTTTTTCAAAAAATCCATCCTTATCATAGTAGTGGGATGAAACAAGAAATTTCCCTTTGTAAATTTTAACAGTGGTTGTTCAACCAACCCACTCAAGGTACTCAATAAACCATTCGTTTGTGAATATGTTCCAATACTGTTCATCCAAGTTCCACAAACAGTTACATCCGGATATTCTTGCATAATCGCATATTGAATTTTTAGTCTATCGATATGCATTATATCATCTCCATCCATACGAGCCATATACTTTCCTAAAGAATTCTCTATTCCAAGGTTCAATGACTCTATAAAATTATGACTGTTCTGAATAAGACGTACTCTTTTATCATTATATGACTGAATAATAGAAGACGTGCGGTCAATAGAACCATCGTCTATGAGGATAAACTCAAAATCCACAAAAGATTGCTCTAAGACGCTTTCTATCGCATCTTTTATATGCATTTCGGCATTATAGACAGGCATTACAACAGATATCTCACACATTGTTATCAAGTTATTAAAGTAAAGGAAATTTTTTATTCGCGCAAAAGCCAAGATAACGGGCCAATCCATATTGATATCCAACATGTATACAATTGGGACGAACCATTCTTTTTATCCTTTCTAAACTTTCTTCAAACAAATCCATTTCTATACGCTGAATTTTTACACGATTTTCATCAGCGTTTTCTATGATTCCCGTTAAATTTATCTTTTGGTCCAAAAAGAGAATAGCCGGATTAATATTCTTTTGTCCATATCTGATATGATCTCTTATTACATCATTAAAACCAACCATATTATTTTTAGTAATGATACTACCTAAGTAATATCCCCTAACAAGTGAACTCGCAATTCTTCCCTCACTATATAATGTAACGTAACTATCCATCAATGATTTTGAAAAATATTTATAATTGCAAAAATCGACCAACTTTAAATAAGCCTCATACATTTGTAATACATAATCTTTACTATTTATGTAATAAATATTTTTCCAATCGAAAAACTGAAGTGATAAATAAAGTTCCAGTCCTTGAAATATTTTCTCAATAATTGAATATATTCTCTCATCTTGCTTTTGTAATTTATCCAAGACAAATAAAAAATAAATAATTTTATATGAAACTAACAGCTTATCCGGCTGCTTGTCAATGTTTTCAAAATGTTTGATTATTGCTTCGCGTTGGTCTCCAAACAAATCTTCAAAATCGGCATCAATTAATTTATTTGTTATTAGATAGATAAGGACATATCCTATTCCGGACATACCATTTTCAAAGCCATAATCATTTGTTTTTCTTATTAAAGATTCTTGGAATAGGCTGAAAGCTTTATCTTCAATTTCAGTATCTTGCAAACATTTAGCAGTTTCAAATAACGCTAAAGAGATTCCTGACTTTCCGTTGTAAAGACCGGAAGAGTTGACAGAGCAGGCATTCAGTGAGATATAATCAACAAGTTTTCGTATGGTTGTATCACTAATCATTGAAGAGTATTTTTTCTAATTCGACATTTTTTTTAAAATCATATAAAGCCAAATTACGTAATGTAAAGAAGCTTTCGTAAGAATCTTTGATGGCAGAGTAGTAACGCTGCATAGCATCATTCCGCTCTTTTTGTGCGGTGGCAAGTTCATATACCGACACTTTTCCCAATGAAAACTTTTTCGTCAACATCTTATACTGTTCTTTCGATAACGCATAGGCTCTTGATGCTGTCAGCCAAAGCTTTACACTATGATCATAAGCATTTATCTTTTCTTTTACTTCGTTCTCAAATTCAAAAATTTTTTTTTCTATTCGCAACCGACTTGCATCATAATTATTCTTTGCGATCCGGATATTATTTTTGTTGATGCCCCACTGAAAAATAGGTATTTGAAATTCAATGATCACGGACTGTCTTGTATTTCCATGCCGGTAAGCATCTGCCAATGTTTCAGCATACTGATTTATTCCATAGTTTAAACTTATATTTCCATTGAACCTATTCTTCAATTTGATAGAGAACAGGTTTTTCTCCTCTTCCAACTGTTGAATCTCTTGCTGATTTGAAATTGGATTATTTTTTTTCACATAGTAGATTGCAAGCCGAGCATCGATGGTTAAGGGTAAGTCAAAATCCGGTATTGTAATTTCGGCATTATTTTCTATTCCTAAAAAAGTAAAAAGTTTTTGTATTGATTCCGCATAGTGTTTGACCGCATTTTCATACATGTATTGCAAGTTTAAGGACTGCAATTCCATCTGCTTGTAATCATATTCAGTGATACTTCCATTCCTCAATTTTATCTCTGCAATATGTAACAGAGTGTCGTTGCTCTGTTTGATATCTATGGCAAGTTCACTATCCATCTTACTCAGTATGGCGGATAAATAAAGCGTCAATGCTTGTTGCTGGATCTGGGCAATGTTTGAACAATATTGTTTCACGGCCACTTCGTTTTTGGCACGTTCAATTTTGTTTTCCAATCTTTGTAATTTTCCTCCTCCCCACAACTGCTGCGAATAGCTTATAAAAAACGGATTTGTACTAAAACTGTTTTGTTTACGTGAAAACTCATTCAAATAATTTATATTACTTCCAATACTCAGTTCCCCTCCTGTTATGCTTATTTTCTGTCGTACAGTAGTACCAAAATTAGTATTATTTGAATTGTCCTCTACATAAGAATAACTTCCATCGATCGGTTGTTGCAATAATCGCAGTGACCTGTTAAAATTGATAGGATTAAAATTCAGCACAAATGCAGGGAGAAAGCTTTTCTTATAATTCTCGTATCGCAATAAGTCATTTTGGAAGTTAAGTAATTCTATTTTAGCCGATGATGATTCCAGAGATAGTCTGTTTATCACTTCATCTAATGTCACTTCCCTTGGTATACTTTGACAATATGCATTCGTATAGCACAAAGAAAATACCAATATATAGACTAATAATGTTTTCAATGTTTTAGAATATCTTTAGGTTTAGGTTTATTTTGCAATATCATAAAAACCATATAAATAGAATAATATTACTATTTCTATTTATTTATTTTTAATAATTATACAGTAATTTATTCTAAAGCCATAAGATATTTAACAAAGATCATCTACAAGACTATTTCAACTTTTTAAATAAATCCCAGATCACAATTCCTGCTGTTACCGATACATTCAATGAATGTTTTGTGCCATATTGGGGAATTTCAATGCAACCATCCGAATGGTCAATAACCTCCTGCTGCACTCCTTTTACTTCATTTCCCATAACTACGGCATATTTCTTCGAACGGTCCAGTGTTAACTCATCCAACATGATACTCCCTTCCGCCTGTTCGACAGAGTATACCACATATCCTTCACTCCGGAGGTTATCAACCGTTTCAACTGCGTTATTAACATACTTCCAATCCACTGTAAACTCGGCTCCCAAAGCTGTCTTATGCATCTCGGGATGGGGAGGAGTAGCCGTAATTCCACACAGATAAATACATTCAATCCGGAAAGCATCTGCCGTACGAAACACAGAACCGATATTATGCAAACTCCGTATATCGTCCAACACTACAACTAAAGGCAATTTATCAGCTTCTTTAAACTCTTCTATACTTATCCGGTTCAGCTCGGTTATTTTCAATTTTCGCATGATGATGTCGTTTCTGTTAGTATGTTGCAAAAGTAATTCTTTTCTTGTTAACATAGGTGTTGATAACGGTTTAAAACCTGTCAAAAGAATCAGCATATATTTTGAAAACTAATTCTTGCATTATTCAAATGAAGGTATAAGAGCAACGGGATATGAACAATACAAAAAAGTTAGCTTCAACTTTCCAAGCATACTTCAACAGATTTTTCAGTACTAATTAGCCTGTTTATATCCATAAAGTTTTTAACTTTGCACTTTATCAACAAGGTGTTAATGAAGTTAGCAATATAGCTTATTATCAATAAATAGACACGTTCATAAACTGATTATAAACTTAGATAAGTAACTAATAACTTATCCGGCAAGAAAAAGCCGGTTTATTTGCTAACACTATTAACAGGCTATAATCACTAACAAAGGATTTCTTTTTAAAAGAAGAGAAAAAATAAGAATATAATGAATCGAGAAGAATGGGTGAATAAGGGATTCGTTGACGAGCCCGTAGACAAAAGCATTGATCTGAAAGCAGCCATCAATGAACTGAAAAAAGAAAAGAATGCAGTAATCTTGGGACACTATTACCAGAAAGGCGAAATACAGGATATTGCCGACTACATTGGGGACAGTTTGGCTTTGGCTCAAATTGCAGCCAAAACCGATGCGGATATTCTTGTGATGTGTGGCGTTCATTTTATGGGAGAAACCGCAAAGGTGCTTTGTCCGGACAAGAAGGTGCTGGTGCCCGACTTGAATGCAGGATGTTCGTTGGCAGACAGCTGTCCGGCAGATAAGTTTGCTGAGTTTGTGAAAGCACATCCGGGATATACGGTGATCTCGTATGTGAATACAACGGCAGCTGTGAAAGCGGTGACAGATGTAGTAGTGACTTCGACTAATGCAAAACAGATCGTTGAAAGTTTCCCGAAAGATGAAAAGATTATTTTCGGCCCGGATCGTAACCTGGGAAATTATATCAATTCGATTACAGGACGTGAAATGCTGTTGTGGGACGGAGCTTGCCATGTGCATGAACAGTTTTCGGTGGAGAAGATTGTAGAACTGAAAGCACAATATCCCGATGCGGTAGTATTGGCGCATCCCGAATGTAAGAGTGTGGTATTAAAGTTGGCCGATATGGTCGGATCTACAGCGGCTTTATTAAAATATGCAGTGAACAGTGACAAGCAACGGTTCATTGTGGCCACGGAGGCTGGTATCTTACACGAGATGCAGAAAAAGTGCCCTCAAAAAACATTCATTCCGGCTCCTCCTAACGATAGTACCTGTGGATGCAATGAATGTAACTTCATGCGGCTGAACACGCTGGAAAAGCTCTATAATTGCCTTAAATACGAATTCCCGGAAGTAACTGTTGACCCGGAAGTTGCCAGAGAGGCGGTAAAGCCGATTAAACGGATGCTGGAGATTTCAGCTAAGTTAGGCTTATAAACAGGTTGTGAATAATAAGTTAACTTTCCGGTTAATATTGAATGTATTTATCATATAAAAGAATCGTATTATACTTATATATAAAGGTATAATACGATTTTTTGTTATTAACAAGATCGGTTGAAATACCTGTTAATAATAAGTGTATAGTGTTTAAACAGGAAAGATCCATTGAATGGCGGTTACTCTTTAGGAAAAAGAGGGATAAATTGGATAAAGGACCAGAGAAAAAGGATAGAGTCCGGAAGAATAAAGTAAAGAGTATAGAGTAATAACATGGGGATGTTTTGCTGAATAAGATCCCCATGTTATGATATAAAACATCCGGATGTTCTAATGCAGAACATCCGGATGTTTTTGTAATGTAAGCTTAGTGTTTCAGGATGAATGAAGTATTGAAATGAATTTTATTCAGCTTCGTTATGTATTTCGCATGTACCCATTCATCTCCTGATGTTTGATGTCATACTTGGTCACATTAGTAGCGGGTGGGGAAGTGCCGTCTGCCGACATCGGTAAGTATAAAAAAATCCTTCGGTTTGAAATTATATTCAGCCGAAGGATTCATTTTATTTATTTCGTTTTATCGATCAGATCGAACGAAGAAATTCACATAGTTTGTTCACAGCCAAAGCACGATGACTGATTTGATTTTTAATTTCATTACCTAATTCGGCAAAGGTCCGGTCGTATCCTTCAGGAACGAATACCGGATCGTATCCGAATCCGGAATCACCTCTTTTTTCTTTGATTATTTCGCCTTTTATGATTCCTTCGAAGAGATACTCCTTTTCATCCAGAATGAGCGAAATAGCCGTACGGAACTGCGCTCTACGGTTGTCTTTTCCTTCCAGTTCGTGGAGGAGTTTCAACATGTTGGCTTCCGCATTGTGTCCTTCTCCACCGGCATAACGGGCCGAATAGACACCCGGAGCACCTCCCAGTGATTCAACTTCCAGTCCCGTGTCATCGGCAAAGCAGTTTAATCCGTAGTTCCGGTAAATAAAAGATGATTTGAGGTATGCATTGCCTTCAAGAGTCTCTGCTGTCTCCGGAATATCTGTATGACAATTGATGTCATTCAGGCTGAGTAGCTCGACTTTATCCCCTAAGATAGCAGATACTTCTTCCAGCTTATGTGCATTATTGGTTGCGAAAACAAGTTTACGTTTCATTGTATGCAGTTTATTTTATTTTCAGGCGGTCGAATCCTTCACCATATACACCGATTACCGAACTCTGCGAGATAAAAGCATTCGGATCGATATCTTTCACTAAACGGAAAATATCGAGTGACTGACGTTTGTAGGCAAGTACAACTAATACCTTTACATTATTCTGGCTGTACCAGCCCAATCCGTCAAGTACGGTCACTCCCCGATGGGTTTCTTTCGTAATGCGGTCGGCAATCTTTGCATAATCTTTCGAAAAGATAAAGAACTGTACCGATTGACGGGCGCTGTTGACTACATAGTCCAGAACGAAACCGATGATAAACAAGGTAACGAAACCGAATATCACTCTGCGCCAGTCGTTAAAGATGAAATAGCATGAACTGATGATAATGATATCACAGAACATGATCATTCGTCCGAGAGTAACGTCCTTATATTTATTAACAATGGCTGCAATGATATCGGTACCACCTGTGCTGCCGTTATTATTAAATACCACCCCTAATCCGAGACCACACATGATGGCTCCGATGATGCAAGCCATAAAGTCCTGCCCTTCTCCTACCAACTGAAGCGGAGCTCCTTTATCGTCCACAATGATCAGTTGGAAGAACCATAAGAAGAAAGTGAGCATAAAGATGGCGTATGTCGTCTTTATACTGAATTTCGGACCGAGTATCTTAATAGCAAATGTCATCAGGACAGCGTTGATGATGAAGTAGGACCATTGAATGGGGAAACCTGTTGCATAATAGATGATGGCACCGATACCGGTTGTTCCACCTGTAGTGATCTGATAAGGAATCAGAAAAGCTGTCCAGCCTAATGCATAACTTATCAGTCCGAGAGTGATGAAAATATAATCTCTCAACTCTCGCATTACATCGGATTTTGTGGGTTTACTAATCATTTTGTGTGTAGGTATTAAATAACAATGTTAACAATCTTCTTCGGGACTACGATAACTTTCTTCGGTGTTTTGCCTTCTGTCCATTTTAACGAGCGTTCGTCGGCAAGTACAGTGGCTTGAATCGCGTCGCTGGCGGCATTAGCCGGAAATTCCATATTGAAACGTGCTTTACCATTGAAAGAAATGGTGTAATTAACCGTATCTTCTACCAGGTATTGCTCGTTGAAAGCCGGCCATTGTGCATCACATACAGAGGTGGTGTTTCCCAGTGTATCCCATAACTCTTCGCATACATGCGGAGCAAAAGGTGCAAGAACTACGATGAGTTGCTCCAATACCTCTTTTTTATTGCATTTCAGACTTGAAAGTTCATTGACACAGATCATGAAAGCACTTACTGAAGTGTTGTAAGAGAATTGTTCGATATCACCGGTTACTTTCTTAATCAACTTATGGAGTGCTTTTAGTTCTTCTTTGGTAGCCGGTTCGTCTTTTACCAGATATTCGCCGTTTCTGTCATAGAACAATGACCAGAATTTTTTGATGAAACGATGTACGCCATCTATTCCGTTCGTATCCCAAGGTTTGGACTGTTCAACCGGTCCGAGGAACATTTCGTACATACGGAGTGTATCGGCACCGTATTTTTCAACAATCATATCCGGATTTACCACATTGAACATAGATTTACTCATCTTTTCAACAGCCCATCCACAGATATACTTGCCGTCTTCCAGAATAAATTCGGCAGTTTCGTATTCGGGTCTCCAAGCCTTGAAAGCTTCCAGGTCGAGGATATCGTTGGATACGATGTTGACATCTACGTGGATAGGAGTAACTTCATATTGATCTTTCAGATTGAGAGATACGAAAGTATTGGTATCCTTGATACGGTAGACAAAGTTACTTCGTCCTTGTATCATTCCCTGATTTACAAGTTTCTGGAAAGGCTCTTCGGCTACGGAGATACCCCAATCGTGCAGGAACTTATTCCAGAAACGTGAATAAATCAAGTGTCCGGTAGCATGTTCCGTACCTCCTACATATAAGTCTACATTTTTCCAGTACTGATCCACGGCGGGAGAAACGAGAGCTTCGTGATTGCGCGGATCCATATAGCGCAGATAATAGGCGGATGAACCGGCAAATCCCGGCATCGTATTCAGTTCCAGTGGGAAAATGGTTATATTATCAATGTTTTCATTGTCTGTCACGCATTTGTTGACAGTGTCCCATGCCCATTTAGTGGCATGTCCCAATGGTGGTTCACCGGTTTCGGTAGGAAGGAATTTGGCTACTTCCGGCAATTCCAGCGGGAGGCAACTTTCATCAATCATGTAAGGCATTCCGTCTTTGTAGTAAACCGGGAATGGTTCGCCCCAATAGCGCTGACGTGAGAAAATTGCATCACGCAGACGGAAATTGACTTTCACACGGCCTAATCCGGTTGCCTTGATATATTCTTTAGTTTTGGCGATTGCTTCTTTTACGGTCAATCCGTTCAATACGAGTCCGCCTTCGGGAGCTCCCGGACGGGGAGAATTCATCATGATGCCTTCTTTGGCGTCGAAGCTTTCTTCACTGACGTCGCAACCTTCGATCAGCGGACGGATTTCCAGATTGAAATGTTTGGCAAAAGCATAGTCACGGCTATCGTGTGCAGGAACAGCCATGATGGCACCTGTACCGTAACCTGCTAATACATAATCGCTAATCCATACCGGTATGGGTTCGTTGGTCAATGGGTTAATGGCATAGCTTCCGGAGAATACGCCGCTTACGCTACGGTCGGCAATACGTTCGCGTTCGGTACGTTTTTTGGTACGGTCCAGATAAGCGTCTACTTCGGCTTTTTGTTCCGGAGTGGTCAACTTGGCTACCAATTCACTTTCCGGGGCAAGCACCATGAAAGTAACTCCAAATACCGTGTCGGCACGGGTTGTAAAGATAGTAAATTCAATATCCGAATCTTTCACTTTAAAGTTCATTTCAGCACCTTCGCTGCGTCCTATCCAGTTGCGTTGAGTCTCTTTCAGCGAGTCGGTCCATTCTACGGTTTCAAGTCCGTCGAGCAAACGCTGTGCATAAGCGGATACGCGCAAGCACCACTGACGCATCACTTTTTGAATAACGGGATAACCGCCTCTTTCGGAAACACCGTCAACTACTTCATCATTGGCAAGTACGGTACCCAAAGCCGGACACCAGTTTACCATTGTATTGCCCAAATAGGCTATACGGTAGTTCATGAGGATTTCCTGTTGTTCTTTTTCGCTTTTAGCATTCCATTCGTCGGCAGTGAAGTCCATTTCTTCGCCACAGGCTACGTTCATACCTTGTGTTCCGTTGGTACCAAAAGCTTCTATTAACTCTTCGATGGGACGTGCCTGTTTTTCATCATTGCAATAATAGCTGTTGAACATTTTGATAAATGCCCATTGGGTCCAATGATAATATTCCGGATCGCAAGTGCGAATTTCACGATTCCAGTCGAAAGAGAAACCAATCTTATCTAATTGTTCACGATAGCGGTTGATGTTATTAACAGTGGTAATTGCAGGGTGCTGTCCGGTTTGAATAGCATATTGTTCGGCCGGCAGTCCGTAAGCATCATATCCCATCGGGTTCAATACGTTAAATCCTTGCAGGCGTTTATAGCGCGCATAAATGTCTGAGGCAATATATCCCAGGGGATGACCTACGTGCAGTCCGGCACCCGAAGGATAGGGGAACATATTGAGTACATAGAATTTTTGTTTGGATGCATCTTCATTTACCTGGTAGGTATGGTTGTCTACCCAAATTTTCTGCCATTTCTTTTCGATCTCCCTGAAATTATATTCCATAGCGATAACCTTTTGTTTATAGTGATTTATAATATATGCTTTATATGAGGGAGCAAATTTACATGATTATTTTCAGATAACCACGAAGATAGCTAAAAAACAAAATAGGTATGAAAAGGAAGAATCAGAAAATAAAAATCTTATATTTGTTGATAATTTAAATTTTAGTATTTATATTTGTAATCATCGATTAGGTATATGATTACTCAAAAGATAAAAATGATGACATTCATTCAATAGGTTTGAGCACGAAGATGTGCTGAAAGGATAACGAATCGGGATATAGTCTTTGTAAACTATATCCCGATTTCTTTATTATTTTTCCGCTAATATGATCACCGGATTTTCATCATTCTCCTGTATTTCATACGAAATCAGATATTTTCCGTCGTCAGACATATACTTAGGTATGAATGAATGTTCTTCCGGTATGGCGAATGAATTTTCCGGGTAAGAAATTTGAATGCTATTGGATTTCTTTTCTTTCAGGTCATAGTAAAAAAGATAATTCTGTTTATTGGCCCTTGCAGAAAAGAAAAGTTTATTATCCCATTTTCCGATGGGAGTTAAAGTCGCTGCATTGTCAAAGACACTTTTTCTGGGATCGGTTAATGTGTAGCGGGCATCTTCTGCTATTTTGTATTTTCCTAATTCAATGTACCAACGTGGAACGGGTTGATATTGATTATCGATGGAAAAAATGGTATCGTTGAACATCTCTTTAAAGAAAGTCCGGCCATTTGCATGGAATGGATAGCATTCATTGTAGAATACCATTGTCATCTCTCCTTTTTGAAAGGATTTGCCATAGGGTATTTTAGCCAGGATGGTGCTGTCTTTGAATAGGTAAATTTTGTGAGGTTCATTTCCGGTAATATTCTGTATATAACCGGCTTTTATATTATTACCTGATGCAAGGGGAAATACTTCTTTGATATTGCTTTCCGGGATCGGTTCGGTCTTTATCCATTTTCCGTTCCAGTTATATGTTTTAATTTTGTTGGCTATGTCGAAAATGTGAATGCCTTCATCATCTGTCCAAGCATTATTAATGCCGCTATATTCGGTGGGACCTCCTCCTTTGCTACCTATGTTACAAATAAATTTGCCCGACAGATCGAAAAGGGATAAATTATTGTGATGTACCAGTATTTTGTCTTTATGTAGGATTGTTGCGCGGATATTACCTATCAGTATGGAATCATTGGTTTCTAATTGGACAAAGTGTATGGATTTTGCCCATTCTTTCAAAGGGATCTTTTCCGGTTGGCCGTCAAAAAGGGTAGAGAAGTCGATAGTCTGACATTCGGTAGTAGATTCTTTGTTACATGAAGTAAACATGGAGCAGACAAACAGGGAGAGTACAAAGAAACAGGCGGATTTGTTTTTCATAATTGTATTGTGTAACGGATTAATTAAGGGATCTAATATAGGTATTTAAATTATCGGGAAATCATTAACCGACCAAACGTTAAGGTTTTAAAAGCTTTTTTAGAGAAGCCTTATGGAGGGGGATAGATAAGTACGGGCATAAAAAAAGGAGCAACGCCTTGCTCCAACCTTTGTTAACCTTAAATCTAA
>ENA-OXEX01000336-OXEX01000336.1-human-gut-metagenome-genome-assembly--contig:-NODE-336-length-23861-cov-7.724187_pt1 | contig 23861 bp, 13 predicted proteins | sample MGYA00249364_ERZ652261 | MGnify/ENA primary metagenome ERZ652261 (study PRJEB26925, sample SAMN05826642) | human gut metagenome | biome: ENVO:2100002; feature: ENVO:00000062; material: ENVO:00002003... | reverse complement strand
CTATCCTCTTCGTCGGCAGCGTCAGATGTGTATAAGAGACAGATACAAGAAATCGATGTCAGCATATTTTTGGTCCTTTACCCCGTTTAAATGCAAAAAGACAACCAAAAGACATATTTTAAAAAGAAAAGGTATGTGCGCGGGGGAAGCTTTTGCTCCTTCCGCGCCAAAATGCATAAACAAATTTCTTAATTTATTACAAATTTATTTCATATTATTTGAATATGCTTTTTCACAATGGTATAATTAGCTTAAGCAATTTCGACACCAAATAATAGGAAAGGATTTTTACACATGAAAAAGAAATTATTGCCTGCACTTATAGTAACCGGACTTATTATCCTCGTTGTAATAATAATGGGTATAACTGCTCTTATCAATAAATACACCCCTACGAAAAAGACAGAGGATCTTAAAGAGTATTTCAATATCTCTTCTGATGATGAGGCTGCTCTCATTGTAGATAATGAGCTATACGATTACAAGGCTAAAATAATAGATAAAAAAATATACGTTGATTACAAATTTGTTCACGACTCATTAAATTCCAGATTTTACTGGGATGCAAATGAGAATGTGCTTCTTTACACAACCGCATCTGATATCATCTCAGCTGCGGCTGACAGCAATAGCTACAGTGTCACCAAGCAGACCAATGACTTTGGCTATCCGATCGTGAAAGCCACCTCTGACTCTGCGCTTATCGCTTTAGACTATGTAAAACAGTACTCCAATATCACCTTTAAGTCATATGATGACCCGGCACGCATCGTCATCACAAGCAAATGGGATGAAATAGACAGTGCCACTGTAAACAAGTCTACCCAGGTCCGCGTAAAGGGCGGCATAAAGAGCCCTATTCTAAAAGAGGTGAAAAAGGATGACAAGATTACTATTCTTGATTCCGGTGACAAATGGGATAAGATTGCCACTGAGGATGGTGTTATTGGATATATAAAGGGCAAGGCTCTGTCCGAGAGCAAAAAAACTAAGCTTACGAATCCTGACTATGAAGAAGAGACCTTTACGCATATCAAGAAGGATAAGGATATCTGTCTTGCCTGGAATCAGGTAACAAGCCAGTCAGCAAACAGTAAAGTGCCCCAGGTAATTTCATCAACCAAGGGCATAAATGTAATGTCACCAACTTGGTTTTATTTAAATGACAACAACGGTAATCTGGCAGATATAGCAAGCAAGGATTATGTCAGCTACTGCCATTCCCAGGGCATCGAGGTATGGGGACTGTTCAGCAACTTTGAAAATACTGATGTAGATGCAGCATATGTGCTCACACATACATCCACGAGAACTACCCTGATCAATCAGATTATGTCGGCTGCATTTAACTATGAGCTTGATGGTGTAAATATTGACTTTGAAAATATCACAGAAGCAGCATATGGAGACTCTTACATCGAGTTTATCAGAGAGCTCGCCATAAAGTGTCACAATAACGGTATATCACTTTCAGTTGATGTCACAGTACCTGCCAGCTTCAACAAGTTCTTCAATCGCTCTGATATGGCAAACTTTGCCGATTATATTGTGATTATGGGATACGATGAACACTATAAGGGCTCTGATGCCGGCTCAGTTTCTTCCATTCCGTGGGTAACTGAGGGTGTTGAATCCACTCTGAAGGAGGTTCCCGCTGACCAGATTATTCTCGGCATGCCTTTTTATACCAGAATATGGGAGCTCACTCCAAAGGAGGACGATGATGCCGTAACCGATACCGAGGATCAGTCAAAGTACACTGTTTCCTCACAGGTATATAGTATGGACGCAGCTGCAGCACAGCTTGCCACAAACAATGCCACTGCTGCTCTTGATGAGGAATCCGGTCAGAACTACGCTGAGTGGTCTGTATCCAACAAGCTGTACAAGGTATGGCTCGAGGACAATACATCTTTAGAGAAAAGGCTCAAGCTCGTCGACGACAATAAACTCGCCGGTGCAGCATTCTGGAAGCTTGGCTTTGAGAATTCATCTGTCTGGGATACTGTTATCAAATATCTGGACTGATTGCTTAAGGCTTACTGAAAGAGGCCGTACCTTTACAGCTACAGTCTAACTCAGTACCTTTTATAGGTAATAAATGATATCAGCCAATCATATAATATACAAACACACCCGATGCCTTCTATGTGCATCGGGTTTTTTATAGGTATCTTATATGAAAAAATATATGTACATTATTAAGAAAAACAAATACTGTCTTATTTTAGCTCTCTTTATTCTGTCCTTCTACCTCGGAAGAGGTGTCTGCGCTCTTGCAAAAAACACCGGCAAAAACACTAATTCAACTGTTATTGTAATAGACCCGGGCCATGGTGGAAGCGATCCCGGTAAAATTTCCACCTCCGGCGTCATGGAAAAGGATGTCAACCTGAGTATTGCAATGGCTCTTAAACAGCTGTTTGAAAACAGAGGATTTACTGTTGTCATGACCAGAACCACCGACTGCGACCTCGCCCCGGATAATTCCAGGCATCCAAAGACAGATGATCTGACAAAGAGAACTGCCATGATGTCTAAAAGCAATGTGGCAGTCAGCATCAGTATCCATCAAAACAGCTTTGAGGACAATTCAAGCTGCGGTCCACAGGTATTCTATTATGAAGCCTCTGATGCAGGAAAAGAGCTCGCATCCTCTGTCCTTGGAGCTTTAAACACTTCTCTTTGTGTCGCAAAGCCACGAAGCATTAAGCCCAATAAAGAATACTTTATACTTAAAAAATCCACATCCCCGACCGTAATCGTAGAATGTGGATTCTTGAGTAATCCTGCTGAGACACTTCTTCTTACTGACAAAAACTATCAGGATGACCTGGCACATGCAATATATATCGGTGTTACAGACTATCTTGCGCAATCACCCTCTGGACATTTACAATAAACTGCTCTGCGATGTGATATAGTCTGGTTGTCTGGACACTTTCACTGCCATCAAGCTGCTTTTTAGTCTCATTATCTGACTCAGTATTCGATTTCATATCTGACATCTTAGACTCTTTTGCAGATATATCATGCTCCAGTGCCACATCTATGCGCACACGCTGTTCACCATCACTTATTCCTGCCTCGAACATAGTGATATTGTCTTCAAACAGCTTTTTAGTCTGCTCATCGTCTGTGACTATCATAGCAGATACTGAGTTTTCCTTTGCCTCAAAATATGCAGCTACCCTGCCGCATTTTTTATCCTCAAGGAATATATCAACCAGTCCCTTTTTATCTTCACCTCTTACTATGCTAAGCTTCATACCTGTGACCCCGTCAGCAGTCTCTATTGGTACAATATAGTTTTCCTGTCTCGACATATTTGAAGCTATCCTTAGCTGACTGCATAATAGCTTCATCTGTCTGAGGTCTATTGAACCGGTGTGCCTATCCTCTATAATCATCGAATCCATAACATGCTCTGCTGTATCAGCCAGCGTTTCCTGCGCCTGCGCAAGCTCCTTTGGATTTTTGACCGACTCAGAAAACCGTCTGAGAGTCTCATCCAAAAGAGCCCTTGCCGTAGCACTGTCTCCACGCTCCCAGAGATTTCTTACTGCCTCTGACGGATTTTTCATTAGCCGTGACGCAGCCATGAGGTTTACCGCGGTTGTTTTTACATCATATTTCTCTAGAAAAGCATATACGTTCTCAGGCACCGAAACTGCCTGATTGAACTGTCTTAGCTGTTCTGTGGCATATTGCTCTGACAGTGCGTTATCCTCGTCTGCCTCATATACAGCCTGCCTTAACTGCTCCGGAGTCATATCAAGCCAGCTGTCATACTGCACAAACTCCATTTTCTCAGGTGAAAGTGTATCAAGCACATCCCTTAGGCAGTTTGTATGATATGCGCTTTCTATCTGTGAGTCAATTTTAATGCCCCTGCTTACACTGTCCACTCCGGCAAAGGTATCGTCCACCTTATAGTCCATGGCACTCTTTCCTCGTACCCGGACCGCTGTAAGCAGATTTTTCATTGTAATATCTGCTCCCTGATTAACAAGTGAGCCTATCACAGCACCATCTGACTGCTCCACCTGTGAAATAAGCCTGTATATGCCTATATATGAGTCTCTTTCCTCATCTGAGATTTCATTTTTCTTTTCAAGCTTCCAGAGAAACTCGCTGAATTTCTCATCCCTTTCGTCAGGATTTTCTGATTTTATCCGTCTGGCAGTTTCACTTATGTCACTCATGCTCATATCAAGCGGTGATATGCCTCTTTTTATCATCTCAATCGTCACCGCCGGTGTCATATCGCTGAATGCTCTCTGCACTTGCTCATCTACAGACTTTATCTGCTTTATATTGTCCTCTGTGATGTCGGTACTGTTGTACGCAAGTATCCGCACAGCCCTGCGATTGCTTTCAGATGTATCTATCTGAAGCTCTTTAAGTATATCATCCACATTCTGAAATGCTTTTGATATACTGTCTCCCATATCTGCCCGCGGTGATGTCATAAGAGTCTCATATCCTGAGGCTGCTGCTTCTAATGACTGCTTCATTGCTTTGCCTGCTGTATACAGCTCATACACAGTGTCATCAGCGGATTCCAGGGTCAGTACATACGCCGGCTGCTGCTTCATCTGATTGAAAATATCACAGACATTATTGTACATACGTACCCTATCATCAGATGCCTCTACACTGCTATCACCAAACAGCGCTCCGTAGTATTTATTTTCCTGCTGCTTAAGCAGCTCCACTACACGTTCAATAGGCTCTGTGTCTATTGAAACTCCTTTTTTTATGAGTGAAAGGTTGGCTTCTGCTGTCATGGAAAGTCTCGCTTCCTCAAGCTTTCTTTGAGCTGTCACAAGCCTTGCTTCCCGGCTGTCTGTAATCTGATTATCCGCAGCTTTATTCGCTGAGGCTTGCGATGCTGCACTATCCTTGCCCCTTGCAGCTATAAGCTTTGACAGATTCTCTATCGTGACAGGTATGTTATCTGACTCTAATGTGACAATGTCATCTGCGGTCGCCTCACCTAATACATCACAGGCTTTCTTTGCCATGTCAAATGTCAGACCATCTTGTGACATAGTGGCATCTGTAGCCTTTTTTCCCATTGCCAGTGCTTCTGTCACTGCCCTTGCATAAAAATCACTGCTCACATTTTCTTCTGCTGCGTTGATGCAGTCTACCTGATTCGCAAGCAGCACATTGTCAGGTGTAACGGCTATATCTTCATCTATCAGCCATCTGCACTGATTCAGATTCTCATCACTACTGTCTATATGAGCTTCCTCTAATATCTGTTTAAGCTGTGGCTTAAGCTCATCAAACAGCTCATCTGATATCTCCGTCATTTTGGTTTTCTGCCTGTAATCTTGTACCTGACTGCTGCTGTACGTAGCCTTGTATACATTGGAAACCGTCGGATTCATGTTATTTCTGACCAGATATGCCTTTGTCTCATTGGATATATTTGTAAGGCTCTTTGCCCGGTCTATGGCATCTGTACCTGCCTTTATATTGTCATCTGTAGCAGGAATATCATATGCTTTCATCTGATTGACAAGCATGGCCGCTTCAGTCTGGCTTCCCGTGATGTCTGTGAGCTGCTCCATGCTCAGATCATCTCCATATATGGATATATCTACACCAGCCTTTGCCAGCACTGCTTTTATCTTGTCGGTCTCAGTGACAATGACATCATATCCGTCATCCTTTGCAGCTTTGTAATCATCACTCGTTGTGGTGCTTGCAGTGACAATCATATCATTTCGCCTGTTTTCTGAGGTCTGATTCATGTCATTTAGCAGATTTTCTGCCATATCTGTGCCATCGTTGTTCCCGGCTTCGTTTTTAGCCTGTGGTCTTGCATATATCGTATCCGACATATCAACAGAATTTGACGAACCGACAACAGCCGCCTTTTTTGACATATTGTCACTGCTGTCTGTCTTTATGTAGTCTGACACACGCATACCCGCTGTCATGTCATTTATGGTTTTTGTGTCCGTATTTTTCGTATCTGTGCTTTTATTAATCAAATTCTCTATCTGCATATTTCCTGCTCCGTGCCCTGCATATATACCATCTCTGCAGCCTTTATTTATGGATATTTTTTGCTCATATGTGAGGGGGTGGTTCTGAATAGTTATCTTTTTATTTTATATCGACATATAATACGCAAAAATAAAGACCGCGCCTTAAATTGGCGCGGTCCTTTAGCCTGCTGTTTACCGGTATATTAGTATTTAAATACAGCAACTCCGTAAGGCGCAAGTGGATAAGCAAATGAAAATGGTCTGCCGTCACACTCTGATTTGACTGCCTTATAGTCCAGCTTCTTATATGACTGTTTTGCTGCCTTGCCTCTGCCCTTTGCAGCCTTCTTTACAGGCTCTTGTACCGTTTTGCCTGTAAACTTAGGATCCTCACTATCTAAAACAAGCTGATATGTCTTGTGCTTTGGCACTCCGACTCTGTAATCAGGTCTCTCTACCGGTGTGAAATTGATGACAAAGAGCATATTATTCTTGCCATCCTTACTCTTTCTGATAAAGCTGAAGATGCTTCTGTCTGCATCGTTTGCATTTATCCATTCAAAGCCTTCCCAGCTTGAATCCAGCTCATACAGACAGCGGTTTCTCCTATAGAGGTGAAGCAGCTCCTTTACCCAGTTCTGGATCTTTTTATGCTCCGGATTCTCAAGCAGATACCAGTCGAGTTCTCTTTCCTCACTCCACTCCTGCTTCTGTGCAAACTCCTGTCCCATGAAAAGAAGCTTCTTTCCACAGTGTCCCATCATAAATGCATATCCTGCCATGAGGTTCTTGAATTTATCCCCTTCTAAGCCCGGCATTTTGTTGAGCATAGAACACTTCAGATGTACCACCTCATCATGTGACAGTACCAGAATATATTTCTCACTCTCATTATAGCTCATCGCAAATGTCATCTTGTTGTGGTTATTTTTACGGAAATATGGATCCAGCTTCATATAATCAAGGAAGTCATGCATCCATCCCATGTTCCACTTGTAGCTGAAGTTCAGTCCGTCTTCCTCTACCTTGCCTGTTACCTTTGGCCATGCGGTAGACTCTTCGGCTATCATTACAGTTCCGTGATTTCTTCCAAGTATGAGTGTATTGATATGCTTGAAAAACTCTACTGCCTCTAGGTTCTTATTGCCTCCGAACTTGTTTGGCACCCACTGTCCGTCGCTCTTTCCATAGTCAAGATAAAGCATTGACGCCACTGCATCCACACGGAGTCCGTCTACGTGGTAATTTTCTATCCACATCAATGCACTTCCGATAAGGAAGTTCTTTACTTCATTCTTACCGTAGTCAAATATCTTTGTGCCCCAGTCAGGATGCTCTCCCTTTCTTGGGTCTGCATACTCATATGTGGCTGTTCCGTCGAAATTGGCAAGTCCATGCGCATCCTTTGGGAAATGTGCAGGTACCCAGTCGAGGATTACTCCGATATTATTTTTATGGCACTGATCAACAAAGTATGCAAAATCCTCAGGCTTTCCATACCTCGATGTAGGTGCATAGTAGCCTGTCACCTGATATCCCCATGAGCCATCAAACGGATACTCTGAAATACCCATAAGCTCAATATGTGTATATCCCATAGTTTTTACATAGGATATGAGTGATTTTGCAAGCTCCCTGTATGTATAAAAGCCCTCATCATCCCTGCCTGGATGTCTCATCCATGAGCCCGGATGGCACTCATATATAGCCATAGGTGAAGAATATACATCAGCATCTGACTTTGCTGCTCTCTTATCCATCCACTCTTTGTCAGTCCATGTGAAATGCTCGATATCTGTGATGATTGACGCTGTTCCCGGACGAAGCTCTGCGTAGTTTGCGTATGGATCCGCCTTGTACAGCTTATCCCCCTGTTCAGTGACTATAATAAACTTATACATCTGACCCTTTTGCGCTCCCGGTACAAAAAGCTCATACACTCCCATGGTTTCCGGCTCTACACGCTTCATCTCATGACTGGTCTCATTCCAGTCGTTAAACTCACCAAACACGTATACTTCCCTCGCATGTGGCGCCCAGACGTCAAAGCACACTCCTTTTTTTCCTTTGCGCTCAGCTAAGTGAGCACCCATCTTCTTGTAGATATCATAGTGTGTTGCCTGACCGAACAGGTAACAATCCATTGCTGTAAAATTACACATATATATACCCCCCATAAGTATTTATTTTTCCCTGAAATGATCCTCTTTGAGTACAATTCGGTCATCATCTGTATATCGCCTGGCTGTCAGAATACTTATAGCCTTCTTAAGTCCGCTGTGAGCCTCCCTGTCTATGGCCTCGTCAATTATATCCTTGACCTCTGTCAGAGTGGTAGCCTGGTCTATCCTCTCAATATTGCTGATTCTGTTATGCAATGCCAGAATAGCCATCTCATCTATCTTGTACCCAAGCTCTGCAGAGTACGATTTGGCAAACAATACGAGTTCATCATTTGTAAAAATAGGGACCGATATCTTTTCCGTGAACTTGGATGCAAAGCCCTCATCCATTGAGAGAGCCTTCTTTATACCCTTTGATGTATCCTCAAGTATATAGAGTGTTCCTGTAATATCATGCTCCATCAAAAATGATAGCTGGGCAGCTATGCTGCGGTCGATATCACCGGCTCTTTCTATGATGAGACAGCCTCCTGTTATCTTTCTGACTACCTGCTGCACATCCTTTTTATTGAGTGCGGCAGCATCAATCTTGCCCATCTTTCCTGTAAGCTGTTCACCATCTTTTTGTAATACCTTTATAAAGCTTGTAGCAAGCATTGTCTTTCCGCAACCCTGCTCTCCCTGTATAATGAGGTTGCCTGTGGATGCGTTTTCTTTCCTGTTGAAATGATCAAGCACTGCATTATATGCCTTGCAGATCTGATCCTCCATACCCTTTACCGGTATGAAATATGAAAATATAGCTTTCTGTTCGCTTGTAAGCTCTTTTATATGTTTTGTTTCTTTCAATTTCGAGTCATCTTCTTCGCTGTCTAAATCCTCCGGCAATGAAATATCCGGCATTTTTCTTGTCTTAGCCATATCCAGCTTCTTCTCCAGTCCCGGATTTTTTGCTGTCATCTTGGCTATTTCCTGCTCGATAAATGATGTCACATGATCAAAATCTCTCTTCTCAGAAACGTTTTCTTTCTCCTGTGAAGTCTCATCATCTGATGTATCATCATCGACATTTAACATATCATCTGTTATTTCAGGCATCATGGTAGTCGGCTGCATGAGTATCTCGTCTTTCTCAGACTCCTCTGCCATAATTATATCCTCCGGCTCTCCAACCGGTTCCTTGACTTCATCTGCAGCATTTTCAGGTGCTTCCTGCGGCTCCTGTGCTTCGTCTATAGCCTCTTCCGGTGCTTCCTGCGGCTCCTGTACTTCATCCACAGTCTCCTCTGCATAAAGCTCCTGCATATCCGGTTTCTGCTCTTCTTCAGGCTCCTTCACGGCAGCTTTCTGCTCTATAATATCAACCGGCACCTTCAAATACTCCTCCTCAAGAAGTTCCTTCGGAGTGACACCTGCATCCAGCTTTGGAATGACATCATTTAGTCTCTCCATGATGTCTCCTGCCTCCTGAAGTGCTCTTGCCTTAGCTGACTCAAGCTTCTGCTGCTCAGCCTCTTTAAGTGCAATTTCAGCCGCATGTCTGGTCTTTTCCCATTCTTCAAGCACATCCTGTATAGACATCTGTCCTGTAATCTGATGCTCAAGCTGAGTCTTTTCACTCATGACCATAGACATCTGTCCGTCAGCGTCTTCATCCAAAAGCTCCTTGAAATTCAACTTAAGTGAACCATCTATCTCTTCATCTGTAGCGATATGCTCTGTCTCTTCCGGCTGCTGTACATACTCTTCCTGCTCCTTTTCGAGCTTGAGATAAGGAATATCCTCAACTATCTTTTTGATGGTATCCATCGTATCAGCAACTTCATTCTTGCCCTTGGCCTCCATGATCTGCTGCATACCCTTGGCAATCTCCTGCTGTAAATTTACAGTATTGAACTTCTCCTGATTTACAGTAATCTGCGGAATAGTTACGTCATCATGCACTATCTCTCCGCCCTTTACCATCTCCATGGCACCTATCTCTGTGACCTCATCCTCATCCTTTATCTTAGCCGGCTTTTCCTTCTCTGCCTTGAATCGTCTGTACTTTTCCTCCTGAGCCTTGGTAAGTGGCTGATAAAGCATCTTAAGCTCCAGCGCGCGCTCCACATATGGTCCGTCTCCGAACCACAGAATGAGCTCATCGCAGGCATCTATACACTTATCGGCTTTTCCGGCCTTGTGGTATAGATATGCAAGCTCATATGCCCACTCCTCAGTGTATTCTTCATCCTTGTACTCTTCAAGAATAGTGATAAGCTCATCAAATGAAGCTCCCTGCCCTTTTTTGATGGCATATCTTAATACATACTTCATATCATCATGAGGCGCTATCTCAACAAACTCATCATAATACTCTGTAGCAGCATCATAATCACCCATCTTGATGGCGACCTCAGCCAGTCTGTATATAATCATCCTGCCGATTGGTGAACGGTCATAGGCCATTAAAAGTATGTCCCTTGCATCCTGGTATCTTTCGGCCTTCTCGTAGATTTCGCCGATTTTAACGAGTGTATTTACATTTTTAATTTTGTTCCAATTTATGCTATCCGCAATCTCTGCTGCGCTCATATAGCCCTCCTCGGCGCTTAGGGCTTTTATCTGATCCAGCTTGAGATTGTATTCGTATTTATCCACTTATTTCACCTACTCGTATTTAAGCTTATTATTTTTGGTATCTACGCCTGTTGTCTTTGTATAATCCCTTGTGTCCTCAGGAAGCTTCTTTTTCCTGAGAGCATAATTAACAACTCTTTTCACAATATAGTATATCACAGCAAAGGTTGGAACACCAAGTAACATTCCAAGAAAACCAAACATTCCTCCGCCGATTAGTATGGCAAACATAACCCAGAAGGTCGAAAGACCGGTAGATGAGCCAAGTATCTTAGGCCCTATTATATTACCATCCACCTGCTGCAGCACGACAATAAATATCAGAAGATAAAGCGCATGCCACGGACTCTGAATTACTACTATGAGTAACGATGGAATTGCACCGATAAACGGTCCGAATACCGGAATCACATTTGTGACGCCGATAATCACTGCAACGAGCACCGATGATGGAATCCTTAAAATCAGACATCCGAAATATGCAATCACACCTATAATCAGTGAATCTATAATCTTACCGCTTATGAAGCCTCCAAAAATCTCATTTGTCTTTCTGATCGTCTCAATGATGATATTGCCTGTCTTTGGCTTGCAGACAGCATATATTATCTTTTTGCTCTGTCCTGCAAGAGTCTCCTGAATACTCATCACATAGACCATCACGATTATTCCGATAATAAAATTAAATAAGCCTCTGACTACCGAAATCACACCGGTTGTAATCTGTGCAACATACTTCTGTGCCTCAGGAATCAGCTTTTCTGTGGCATAATTCTCAATGTAGTCGGTTGCATTCTGTAAACCTGTGCTCGCGAGCTCAGCAATTTTGCTGTCCCCGAAATTGCCGTTCTTTATCATGTTGATGAATGCCGCAACATCTTTTGGCAGTGTCTTCATAAGTCCCGATATACTTGCTATGACAGAAGGCACAATAGCCGCAATGAGGAGCGAAATAATCGCTACAAGAATAATAACCGAGCCTGTGATTGCAAGAGCTCTTGAAACCTTTCGCAGCTTGCTTTCGCTTTTCATCTTTTTGGAAAGAAGCTTTTTAAAGCATCTTTCCAGCCACAACATGACAGGATTCATCAGGTATGCAAGCACAAGTCCCATTATAATAGGCATTGCTGCCGCAAGCAGCTTGCTCCATATGCCTGCAAAGCCCTCAAATCTGTACAGTGCAAAGAAAAACAGTATACTGACTGCAAACGTGACAAATACCATGACACCTATTCTGATCAGATGTGGCCATTCCTCACGCCCCGGGTGCGAATTCTGCTTCGCACCCTTATCTGCATTTATCTCAATGTTTGATTTTTTACCAGCTTTTCCGGTTTCTTCCATCGGATTAAACTCTCCTTATTTACGGTTATAGTTGATGAGACAACCCTTTAATATTATCTCTCTTTCATCATCTGTGAGCTCACCCATCTTCAGTGTAAATGGCTTTAATTCACCATCCTTGACAACATATGCCTCAAACTCCGTCTTTGCATCCTCGATTTCCTTCTTGATTCCCGGAAGGAAGATATAGTCGAGGTTGTGGAACGGAAGCTCTCCCTCATCAATGATGAATGGAAGCATTCCCCAGTTGATAAGGTTTGAACGGTATCTCTTTGTGGCATACTCGTTTGCGATATTTGCCCAGCCTCCGAGTACCTTCTGGCAGCTGGCAGCCTGCTCTCTTGCTGAGCCGTCACCCGGCTTAACAGCAAAAATTGTGCTTCCGAAGCCCATATTCTCATGGCTTGCCTCAGGGAATTTTTTCTTTACTACTCCCATGATTTCAGCAACCTCAGGAACAGCCTTTCCTGCGCACTCACCACTCTCTATAGCCTTCTGGGCCTTCTGGATTTCCTTTGCTCTGCCTACATACTCAGGATCCTTTCTTGAAAGTGCGAACTCTGCAAGTCCAAGAGGGTTTGAACGATATGAAGATGTCTCTCCTGAAGGAATGAGCTCATCTGTTGTAGTAACAGGATCATGAATCTCTGAAACCACCTTAAGGAGCATATTCTCAGGAAGCGCGCTCATTGCCGGCCAGTCCTTGATGTTTGGTCCGAACTGGATTTCAACTGAAGGATCTGCCACTCCATGGCTGTCAAATACACGGTTCTCATATATAGTCTTGTCAAAGAAATATTTTGGCTTTGTAAAGTTGACATCAATATCCGCTGCTGATGTAAGGAAGCCCTTGTTTGCTGCTGTTGCAGCGATTGAACGTGCATCCATGAGTGCCACTGAGCTGATCTGTCCGTTCTGTACCTTAGAACCCTCTCTGTTAGGGAAGTTTCTTGTTGAATGACGGATAGAGAATGCGTTGTTGGCAGGTGTATCTCCTGCACCAAAGCAAGGTCCGCAGAAAGCAGTCTTTACGATTGCACCTGTCTCAAGAAGCTTTGCTACAGCTCCGTTTTTCACAAGCTCCATGTATATTGGAGTAGATGCCGGGTAAACACTCAGTGTAAACTCGTCTGCTCCGATTGAATGTCCGTTTAATATGTCAGCCGCATCGCAGATATTCTCAAATCCACCGCCTGCACAGCCTGCGATGATTCCCTGGTCTACATACAGTTTTCCGTCTCTTACCTTACTCTTTAAATCAAGCTTCACCTTGCCGTCAAAGCTTACCTCAGCTCTCTTCTCACAGTCATCGAGAATATCCATGAGGTTTGCATTGAGCTCATCGATAGTGTAAGTATTGCTTGGGTGGAATGGCATAGCTATCATTGGGCGGATCTGGCTTAAATCAATCTCAATAAATCTGTCGTAGTAAGCCACCTCACCCGGATTAAGCTCCTTGTGGTCCTCAGCCCTACCGTGAATCTCAAAGAATTCCTTAACCTGGTCATCTGTTCTCCAGATAGAAGAAAGACATGTAGTCTCTGTTGTCATAACATCGACACCTATACGGAAGTCAACGCTCAGATTAGACACACCCGGTCCTACAAACTCCATAACTTTGTTCTTTACAAATCCGTTTCCGAATACCTCTCCGATAATTGCAAGTGCGACATCCTGTGGTCCAACGCCCTTGATTGGCTCTCCTGTCAGGTAAATGCCTACTACCTCAGGCATATCAATATCATATGTCTGTTCAAGAAGCTGCTTAACAAGCTCAGGTCCACCCTCGCCGACTGCCATAGTACCAAGTGCACCATAACGTGTATGTGAATCAGAACCAAGTATCATTTTTCCGCCGCCGGCAAGCATCTCTCGTGCAAACTGATGGATAACTGCCTGATGAGGTGGTACATAGATTCCACCGTACTTCTTTGCACATGTGAGACCAAACATGTGGTCATCCTCATTGATTGTTCCACCAACTGCACAAAGGCTGTTGTGACAGTTTGTAAGTACATACGGGATAGGGAATTTCTCAAGTCCTGAAGCTCGTGCTGTCTGGATGATACCTACAAATGTAATATCATGCGATGTAAGCTTATCAAACTTAATCTGAAGCTTGTCCATATTGCCGGATGTATTGTGCTCCTTTAAAATACCGTAAGCAATTGTCTCCTGCTTAGCTGTCTGTTTATCGATGTCCATGCCGGTCTTGCTTTTGACAGCTGCCTGAGTCTCCGGTCCATCAATTATTACTTCCTTACCGTTTAAAAGGTAAGCACCATTTTCATATAATTTCACTTATTCTACCTCCGTATGTGTATTTCAAAATTCTTTTATTTACTATTATATAATATTATAGGTAATTGTGGCAATAAATAAATCACCATCTACCTTAATTTCGAATTTTCCTCCCATCAACTGGGTCAGATTCTTTGCAATCGAAAGTCCAAGTCCACTTCCTTCAGTAGTTCTCGACCTCTCTCCCCTCACAAAACGCTCTGTCAGGTCTACATTTCCGTTGCTTACTATGTCAAGCTCGTTCTTAGACACATTCTTTATTGTAAAAACTGCCTTTTTATCTGCCTTTTCAAGCTCTACATATACTCTGGTATTTTCCAGTGCATATTTTGCAGCATTAGTATACAGATTTTCAATAGAGCGGTAAAGCTGACGCCCATCCGCATATATAAATATCTGTTCTGATGGAATTTTTGTAACTATTGTCAGATTTCTCGACTCAAAGCGCTCATTGAATTCACCTCCGGTCTGGTATAAAAGCTCAACCAGATCAAGCTTTTGCATATTGAGCTTCACATTTCCCGAGGTAATCTTTGATGTCTCTACCAAATCCTCTGTAAGCTGCTTTAAGCGCTGTGACTTTTCCTCCAGCACATGTATATAGTATTTGGCATTTTCATTTTCCAGATTTTCCCTCTTAAGCAGATCAACATAGTTGACTATTGATGTCAGAGGTGTCTTTATATCATGCGATACATTTGTTATTAAATCAGCCTTTAATTTTTCATTTTTAAGACTCTCATTTACCGAGCTCATAAGACCCTGGCGTATATGGTTGACAGCCTCCGCCACCTTTTTCTGCTGCCCATGAAACTCATTGACATTGAGTGTAGTGTCAAGCGCTCCTTCCGAGATAGCTTCAAGTGCCTCCTGTATGCGCATTATCTCTTTGGTTTTTTGTGTGTGGATATCCTTTTTCTCAATAACTCTTTTCAAAAGCTCATAGCCCTTGTACATCAGGCTGTGTGTGCAAAGTATATTGCCTTTTATCTTCCTTACAATGCTCTGGTATAAAATAATAAAAGCCAGATCAAACAAAAAAGTAAATGTGCCGGCCGTCATAATGAGTGATGCATAGTCAAAATGCTGGTTTTTTACGCCTGAAATCACTTTTCCCATAAATACCATGAGCAGTGTAAATATCACTAGCATCACATCAGAGTATACCTTGTCAATCGGTAAATAGTATATTGTGTAATCATCCTCTGATTTTCTGCCGGCCACGTTTGCCATATATGCCAGGCTCACAAAGCTGCCTACCAGGCCCGCAAGCGATATTAGTGTATAGATATCAATATTTTCATGCGCATCGTGCCTGAATGCATAGCCTGTGGCAAACACTCCTGTCACCATAAGTATCATGCATAGCTGATGTAAAACTATGACCGCTGCTTTTTTTCCTATCGTATACTGCTTCATTTGTTGTCCTCTATCTTATAGCCTACTCCCCAGACCACCTTCAGATAGCGTGGCTCCTTAGGATTTATCTCTATTTTTTCCCTGATATGTCTGATGTGCACAGCAACTGTATTGTCGGCGCCTATCGCCTCCTCGTTCCATATGCTCTCATATATTTCGTTTATTGAGTAGACCTTTCCCTTATTTTTAAGGAGTAAAAGCAGTATATTGTATTCAATCGGTGTGAGCTTTACCTCCTCACCATCCACAGTCACCTTTTTTAAATCATCATTTACCAAAAGACCTCCGGCTTCATAAACCTTGTCTCCGGCTGCATCATTGCTTGACAGAGTGGTATATCTGCGAAGCTGTGACTTTACCCTTGCCACAAGCTCAAGCGGATTAAAAGGCTTTGTGACATAATCATCAGCTCCCACATTGAGGCCTAAAATCTTGTCAGCATCCTCTGTCTTTGCCGATAGAATGATTATCGGCACCCTGCTTTCCTTTCGTATCTGCAAAGTGGCTCTTATTCCGTCGAGCTTTGGCATCATGACATCTATTATCATGAGGTCTATTTTTTTATTCTTCATAATTTCAACCGCCTGTATGCCGTCGTAAGCCTTCTCCACGTCGTAGCCCTCCTGCATCAGGTAAATCTCAATTGCCTCAACTATTTCCTTGTCGTCATCACAAACTAATATTGTCATATTATCCTCCTTCTATGAATTTTTAACAGAAACCTTCTCCTGCCGTTAGTCAGCTATATTTTATCAGATTATCCACTTTGTTTTTCTTAAAATCTGCTTAATATTACCCACTTTTAAATATAAGCCAAAAAGCAGCCGTTCTGTTTTGAACTGCTGCTTTATATTACATAGGTGTGTTTCATTTCCCTTTATTTCCGGTGATGCTCTGCCACATTCTGTGGATACCGTCTGTGAGCTCCTTCCCTTCCTTTGTGTTGATAACAGGTGGATTGCCGGCTTTTCTGCTTATTGCCTTATAATCCTCATCAACAGGCGATTTTGAGCCGGCAGCCTTGGCTTCATCCTTATCATTGCTATGATTTAATCCGGCATCAGGTGTATCGTCTGCAAGCTTCACTTCACCCACTACACCATCTCCCAGGTCCTCGCCCTCAGCAAGTCCCAGTTTTCTGATATAATCCATATTTACCTTGATTTCAGTCTGTCTGTTTGCATAGATGGACTTCTCTTCATTGTCAATAGTACGCTCCTCTACAGGTTTACCTGCATTTTTCTGACGTTCTATCTCCTTATTTCTGTCATCGATAATCTTAAGATACTTCTCCGTATCGGACAAATCCTGAAGCTGTCCCTTGAGCTCATACTGGTTAGTTTTAACTATCTTCTCCTGCTCTGCAATCTTATCCTTCATATTCTTGCACAGCTTTTCAAGTGACTCGTTGGTATCATTGATGATATCACGCACTCTTGAAAGCGCCTCATCCGTATAGATAACCGATGCTGCATACACATCCTCAGCCTTTCTGCTTGCATCCCAGACTATCTGATCCCCCTTCTTTCTGAACTCTCTCTCTGCGTGATTGCGACTCTGTTCAGTAAGCTCATACTCATCCTGTATTGCATATATACACTTATTCAGCTCAGCAAGTAAATCTATCATTTGCTGCTTGTTTATGATCACCCTGCTCGGCTCCGGCTTATACGGCTCCGCCTTTGAGAGCATGATATGAATTTCTCTTAGTACCTTTTCTGTTTTATCGTTCGCATTCATTTTCTATTTCCTCGGATTTAAATTAACATTATAACTATTCAGGGTGGTTATGAATACTCACCACTTACCCATATTTTATATGAAAATCCGCTTCTCGTAAATAGCCAAATGAATAATAATAGCTACTGATTACAGCCCTTTATAATTAAATCAATCCCGCTGCCGCATTTCTCAGCTCATCTGCCGCATGCTTTATCTCGGCAGCCTGCTCTTCGCTCACATTTCCGGGCTTTGTCCTTGAAATAAGCTTCTTCACATACGAAAGCGATGATTTCACACTTTTTTTCTGTGCGCTGTCCATAGCCTTTCTTTTTTCCTTGTCAGCCATGACATTTTCCACCTGGCGCACAAGCGTATCAGCCTCACTTCTTGCATCAATATAAGCCTTTCTCTGTCCGTCTGTTGCCTCATACTCCTGCGCCTCACGGATAGCCTGCTCAATCTCAGAATCAGACAAATTTGAGCTTGCGGTAATCGTAATCTCCTGATGCTTTCCTGTGCCCAGGTCCTTTGCAGAAACCTGCACAATGCCGTTTGCATCTATATCAAACGTCACCTCTATCTGCGGCACACCTGCCGGAGCCGGCTTGATGCCCTTTAGCCTGAAGTTTCCAATCAGCTTATTGTCCCTTGCAAACTGCCTCTCACCCTGCAGTACCTTTATATCCACAGAGGTCTGGAAGCTTCCTGCAGTTGTAAAAATCTGGCTGTATCTCGTAGGAATAGTCGTATTTCTGTCAATAATTTTGGTTGAGACACCACCGACCGTCTCAATTCCGAGTGAAAGCGGTGTGACATCCATCAGTATAATCTCTGCCGCACTGCTGCCTGCGACAATTGCTCCACCGAGCTTGCCGCCCTGTACTGCTGCACCGAGTGCCACGCACTCGTCAGGATTTAGGTTGTGTGAAGGCTCTTTTCCTGTAATTCTTCTGACCTCCTCAACAACAGCCGGCACACGTGTCGAGCCTCCTACCAACAGCACCATTCCAAGCTCTGCTGCACAAATCCCCGCATCTGAAAGTGCCTGATTGACAGGAATAGCAGTTCTCTCCACCAGATCCTTTGTTATCTCATTAAACTCAGCCCTTGTGAGGTTCATCTCCATGTGGACCGGCTGTCCCTTTACAGTGGTGATAAATGGCAGGTTGATAGTGGTTGAGGATGAGGATGAAAGCACCTTTTTTGCCTTCTCAGCCTCCTCCCTGACACGCTGCATAGCCGTATTATCCTTTCTCAGATCCACATTCTGCTGTCTGTAAAACTCTGTGACAAGATAATTTGTGATTCTCTCATCAAAATCATCTCCACCCAGATGATTATCACCGGCTGTGGCAAGCACCTCTATCAGATTGTCCCCTATTTCGATAACAGACACATCGAAGGTTCCTCCTCCGAGGTCGTAGACAAGAATTTTCTGCTGCTGTCCGTGGTCCAGTCCGTATGCGAGTGCCGCAGATGTTGGCTCATTTATGATTCGAAGCACATTAAGCCCCGCAATCCTTCCTGCATCCTTAGTTGCCTGCCTCTGCGCATCCGAAAAATATGCAGGAACTGTGATTACGGCGTCTGTCACTGCCTCACCAATATAGTCCTCTGCATCCTTTTTCAGCTTTCTGAGAATCATAGAAGAAATCTCAGGAGCTGAATACAGCTTTCCGTCCACTTTTGCCCTGAAATCGCTTCCCATCTGTCTCTTTATTGAGAAAAATGTCCTGTCCACATTGACTGCAGCCTGCCTCTTTGCAGCCTCGCCAACCAGTCGCTCTCCATTTTTTGTAAAAGCCACTACAGACGGAGTTGTTCTCTGACCCTCGCTGTTAGTTATGACTACCGGCTGATTATTCTCCAATACTGCCACACAGCTGTTTGTTGTTCCTAAATCTATACCTATAACCTTGCCCATTTTATGCCTCACTGTTTTTTTATTTAAGTCTCATAAATAATTGATTTTTTTGACTTACTATTTCATCCTAATACTACTTTAAGCTTGGAAAATTCACTCGTCAAGGCATGAGGCTGTTATTTCAGAGAATGTTTATACTTTTAATTTTTATATCACAACATAACAACAAAGGCACCGCCGAAGCAGTGCCTTTGTTGATTAGTTTATAGGTTGGATTAAATGATAATTGAGGATTGCTTATTCACTTACTTTCTTTTTGAGTAATCCGAGTAATCCACATGCAATGAAAGATCCGATTACTAATGCAACAAGATACATTAACGGATTTCCGATTGTAGGAACTACGAAGATTCCTCCGTGAGGTGCCATGAGTGTACATCCAAATGCCATTGAAAGTCCACCTGCCACTGCTGAACCGACTACACATGCCGGAAGGACATGAAGCGGATCAGATGCTGCGAATGGGATTGCACCCTCTGTGATAAATGATAATCCCATGATAAAGTTTGTAGGTCCTGCCTTTCTCTCATCTGCTGTGAACTTGTTCTTGAAGAAGATTGTTGCAAGAGCGATTGCGATTGGTGGAACCATACCGCCAATCATAACTGCTGCCATAATATTGTAGTTTCCGGCAGCGATTGAAGCTGTACCAAATACATAAGCGGCTTTGTTTACAGGGCCACCCATATCTACTGACATCATTCCTCCGAGAAGTACTCCGAGCACTACTGCGCTTGCACCGTTAAGTCCATTAAGACCATTGTTGATAGCTGTATTTAAAGCTCCGATTGGAGGCTCAACTACAAACTGCATTATAACGCCTACCAGGAATATACCAAGCAGCGGATAAAGCAGAACCGGCTTCATACCATCAAGACTCTCCGGAAGTTTAGAAAATACCTTCTTTAAGAGGAGCACAATATATCCTGCAACGAAACCTGCTACAAGTGCTCCAAGGAAGCCTGATGTACCGTTTGCTGCGATTGAACCGCCTACAAAACCAACTGCAAGACCCGGACGGTCAGCAATACTCATAGCGATAAAGCCTGCAAGAATTGGAAGCATAAATCCAAATGCTGTTCCACCGATTCCCTTAAACATTGCTGCGGCCTGTGTAATAGTACCGAAATTTGCTCTCTGGTCAGCCGGCAGTGAATTAAGGTCAACACTGAATCCATCGATAAGGAATGCGATTGCGATAAGAATACCACCACCAACTACGAATGGAAGCATATGTGAAACACCATTCATCAGGTGCTTGTAAATCTGATGTCCAACGCTCTCCTTTCCACCAACTGATGAATGTGAAGCCTCCTTTTTACCTGATGCCTTAAATACAGGAGCATCACCGGCAGCAATTCTCTTTATGAGCTCTTCTGCCTTATTGATTCCGTCAGAAACCTGACACTCAATAACCTTCTTTCCGTCAAAGCGGTCTGTAGGTACATTTGTATCACAGGCAACTATAACACCTGCAGCCTTTGCGATTTCATCATCTGTGAGCACATTTTTGGCTCCGCCTGAGCCTCTTGTCTCAACCTTTACCTGATATCCAAGCTCCTTGGCTTTTTTCTCGATAGCCTCAGCAGCCATATAAGTATGGGCAATTCCTGTAGGACAGGCTGTAACTGCAACGATAAATACATCGTCCTTCTTCACCTCAACAGGCTCTTTAGCCTTTGCCTCTTTGGCAGCCTCTTTCTCATCCTTTGCTTTTTCAGCGCTATCGATGATATTTAAAAACTCATCAACTGAACCGGCATTGATAAGAGAATTTGTAAACTGCTCGTCCATCAGCATAACAGAGAGCTTGCTAAGCACCTGAAGATGCACATTATCCTCTGTGTTTGGTGCAGCTATAAGGAAAATAATCTTTGCAGGTGTACCATCGAGTGATTCAAAGTCAACCCCATCCTTTACAACCATTGCCGCAAGACCTGCTTTAGTAACAGCATCAGACTTACAATGAGGAATTGCTATACCCATTCCAATTCCTGTTGTGCCTTCCTCCTCTCTTGCAAAAACACCCTTGCGATACTTCTCCACATCGGCTATTTTGCCACTTTTTGCCATCAAATCAATACACTGATTCAATGCTTCGGTTTTTCCGGCAGGCGTACCATTTAAATTGATACTCTCAGCTGCCAATAAATCCCTGATTGTCATACATCATTCCTCCTAATAGAATGTATTAATTTAATTATTTATATCAACCTTTTTGATACCGTTGTTTAATTGGAAGCACTCTCCCATTTATCAATAAGCGCTTCAACCTCAGGCTTTGTAGCAAGCTCCTCAGAAAATGCACTTGCACTTCCTGTACATACTCCATAAATAAATGCCTGCTTATAATCATTTGATTTGATATATCCGTAAACAAATCCGGCTACCATCGAATCACCTGCTCCTACAGAGTTTTTGAGCTTTCCTTTAGGTGCATTTGCCTTAAACTCCTGTCCATCCTCGGTCACAAGCACTGCTCCGTCGCCTGCCATTGAAACAAGCACGTTTCTTGCGCCCTGCTCCTGAAGCTTCTTTGCATACTTTATCACATCGTCCTTGTCTGTAATCTCAACCCCGAATATCTCACCGAGCTCATGATTGTTTGGCTTAATGAGGAACGGCTTATATGGAAGCACGTTTGTGAGCAGATTTCTTGTCGCATCAACCACGATATTTATTCCGCGGCCCTCAAGATGCTTCATGATATCCATATACATTGATGAAGGCATAACATCAGGAATACTTCCTGCGAGCACAAGCACATCAGACTCCTTTAAGCAGTCTAGCTTCTCATAAAGCTTTTTAATGTTGTCCTCAGTGATTACCGGTCCCTGACCATTAATCTCAGATTCCTCATTTGAGCGAAGCTTCACGTTGATACGTGAAATACCATCCTCCACCTCTATAAAATCAGTATCAACACCTTTTTTTGCTAGAAGTCTTTTAATTTCATTTCCTGTAAAACCCGCTGTAAAACCAAGTGAAGTATTGCTCATTCCAAGATTCTTAAGAACCATGGAAACATTGATGCCCTTACCACCTGCAAAAATCTTCTCTCCAGTCGTTCTATTGACTACTCCTGTCTTAAAATCTGTTACATCAACAATATAATCTAATGATGGATTAAAAGTAACTGTGTAAATCATGTTAGACCTCCTTAATATTTTTGTATTTCTTATAGTTGTCATTACTTAGTGCATTTGTAATAATTACAGCATCTTCAAAATCAGCAAACTTGATGCTTGATACCTGTGAAAACTTACTGTCATCCGCAAGAATGTATTTCTCCTTGCTATTCTCCATGGATTTCTTTTTAACCATGGCCTCCTTTATCTCCGGAGTCGTAAATCCATTCTTCACAGTAATTCCGTTGGTTCCCCAGAAGCCCTTCGTAAAATTATATTTATCGAGCGTCACAACGGCCTCATCTCCGACAATAGCCTCGGTAGTAGACTTGAACTCGCCACCCAGAATATATACTGTATATCCCCTATCGGAAATTCTCTTGGCATTAGTCAGAGAGTTTGTAACAAAAACCACATTCTTTGCAGTAATATAATCAATCATGACTGCTGTTGTAGTACCGGCATCTATATAAACAAAATCATTATCCACAATAAGTGATGCCGCATATCTGGCAATCTGTTCCTTTTCGTTGCGATTCTGCTTAAGCCTGTTGATAACCTTCTCATCCTGAGTATGGATATTCGTATTATTTACAATCGCACCACCATGTACCTTGGTGAGATAACCCTTCTTGTCCATTGCAACCAGATCACGTCTGATTGTTGACTCGGATGTATCAAGCTCATCCATAAGCTGCTGAACAGTCACACTTCCCATCGAATCTAATATATCGAGTATTTTTTTGCATCTATCTTCTGCCAGCATCTAATCACCCCAGTTTATCAAATTATTCAAAGACTTATTTTATAAGCCATTTATTTAATGCTTATTTTCAAATTACTGTATTAAACATTTCAACATTCATTTAACTTGTAGTATAATTATATTTTCATAATCCGTCATTGTCAATCATAATCCGTCATTTATATTCACAAATAATCACACTAAAAATTGTTGAAAATATATAAAGCAAGTTTTAAAATTGTGCACTATATGCAAATACAACATTGATTTTAGTGCAGAATATAACATATATATCATTAATACTTGCCTAATTACTATCTTTAGTATCTTTTCTATTACTAATTTATAATTAATATTAATAGTTCAAATTAACTAATTTTGATTTTGCATCAATCTTACTTTGACTGATTTTGACTGTTTCATTTCTAAATATATTGTAATTCATAAATCATCATGCTAGAATATCTTCATTAAGGTACATATCTGTCTCTTATACACATCTCCGAGCCCACGAGACCGAGGCTGATCTCG
>ENA-OXEX01000325-OXEX01000325.1-human-gut-metagenome-genome-assembly--contig:-NODE-325-length-24297-cov-6.874309_pt1 | contig 24297 bp, 18 predicted proteins | sample MGYA00249364_ERZ652261 | MGnify/ENA primary metagenome ERZ652261 (study PRJEB26925, sample SAMN05826642) | human gut metagenome | biome: ENVO:2100002; feature: ENVO:00000062; material: ENVO:00002003... | reverse complement strand
TACGAGATCAGCCTCGGTCTCGTGGGCTCGGAGATGTGTATAAGAGACAGAGCTCTTCCTGTAATAGCGGGAAGTGGGTGCAGCCCAGCACAACGGTATCCGGAGGTTCGGGCATCCGCAGCCACGGACGAAGAATACGACGCAGCTCGTCGAGTGATACCGCTTTTCCATGCAGCTTCGCTTCAGCCATCTCCACCAGCTCAGCCGAACCCAGCATCGCAATCTGGCATTCGTTGGCAAAACGGTCGATCAGCTCGCGGGTATAAGGACGCTTTACCGTGCCTCGCGTTGCCAGCAAACCCACAATGCCGTTCGCCGTCAGGCGCGCGGCAGGCTTTATCGCAGGAACAACGCCCACAACCGGGAACTGGAATTTTTCACGCAGGGCGGGAAGAGAAACGGTGCTCGCCGTATTACAGGCGATGACGGCCAGCGCAAGGGGATAGCGCTTTTGTACCGCGGTGACGATTTCAACCACACGCTCAACAATAAAATCTTCGCTCTTTTCCCCATACGGGAAAGCGACGTTATCGAAGGCGTAGATGTAATGGAGATCCGGCAGGAGATGCCGAATCTCATCATAGACCGAAAGCCCACCGACGCCGGAATCAAACACCAGCACGGTGGGACGCGGATTAGAAGGTGTAGCTGCCAGACAAGGTGTATTCCCGTCCTGCAGTTTGGTAGCCATAAACTGTCTCGTAATCTTTATCGAACAGGTTGGCTATTTTACCATGAACTGTGAGATGTGAGGTGACAGGATACGAAACTGCGACATCCCACAGGCTGACACCACCCATTTTTACTTTCTCAGACGGATAAGCACCAAAGTCAGTGTCGTAACGCGTACCGAGATAGTGATAAGTCAGGCTCCAGTCGAAATCATAGATCTGCGTGTCGAGCTGATATTTCACCTGCTGCTTAGCACGACGGTCCAGAAGTTCGTTGGTTGCGGCATTGCGGGCATCCACATAGTCGTAGCCTACAGTATGCGTCAACGGGCCCGTATCAAATGATGCTGTCGCTTCCACACCTTTAATGCGCGCTTTACCGACGTTGTAATATTGCTGGAGGTTATTATTGAAGTCGATGAGATTATCGACGTCATTACGGTAGCCGGAGACGCGCCAGCTCACGCCCGCTGTCAGGCCTTCAAACGCACCTTCCCACTGCTTGCTCTCTTCGGGATCAAGATGGTCATTGCCATAGAAACCATAGAGTTGACCCAGATTCGGTGCTTTATAGGCCGTACCATAAGAAGCAACGAAGCGGTAACCCTCCACGAACTCCCAGGCCGCACTACTTTGCCAGGTGCCATGGCGACCGAACTGAGAGTTGTCATCGCTGCGAACCGCTCCTTCCAGAGTGAAGTCACCAAACTGCTGCAACCCGGTCAGGTAAACGCCAGTGTTACGCAGGTCGTAACCGTTGGTCACGTAGTTTGTACCCGGCTCGGTGCTCTGCTTCTGCCAGTCAACGCCCGCGCCAATGTTTCCATGGCCAACATCAACGGAGTTCAGCCACTGGACGTTGTACTGTTTGATTTCATCCAGCGTGGCTGTTGAATCGTAGCGGCCTAAATTTGGGTCGTAGTTATAGTCCTTGCTGTGGCTATAGCTGGTGAGCAGCTGTGAATGGAAGATGTCATCGTTGAAGCGCAATCCTGCATCCCAGGTCTGACTATAGAGCTGGCGGGTATCGACCAGTACGTCAGGGGTAAATGAGCTGTAGTAACCGTCGTAGGCAGTACGATTGCTATAGCCAAAGCCGCGAACAAATCCGCTCCACTGCTCCGAGAATGCGTGATCCACTGCACCATAGAGCGTTTTATTCATAAAGCCGTCGCGATCGGTCTGGGCAAGGCCACCATTGTTGCCGTCCGCAACCACATCAAACCCTTTGGTATAGGTGTAATCACCCGCAAGCGTGACGCGCGTGCTGTCGCCCAATGTTTGCTGAGTACTGCCGCCATAATTCTGGTAACCATGCGACCCTACACCTGCGTTCAGCGTGGTACCGTCCTTCGCGCGAGTGGTAATAATGTTTACGACTCCGCCGATCGCGTCCGAGCCGTATACCGCCGAACGCGGTCCACGAACATATTCGATACGCTGCACCAGGGAGATCGGGAACTGGCTGAGATCGGACGACCCCGTAACGCCCGCCTGGTTAAGGCGGATCCCATCAACAAGGATCAGGACGTGGCTGGAGTTGGTGCCACGTATAAAGAGAGAAGAGAGTTGCCCCATCCCACCACTTTGCGCCGTATCCACGCCGGGCAGGCGACGCATAACATCCAGGACTGAGGTTGATTGCCAACGGTCAATATCGGCACGCGTAACAACTGAGGTTGCAGCCAGAATAGTTTTTTCAGGTTGTTCAAAACGATTTGCCGTCACCACCAACGAGTCGGCGCTATCCTGCGCCCAGCCCGAAAATGCCGTGACGGACAACGCCGTCAACAGCGATACTTTTTTAATCATTGTTAAAGCATCCACAATATAAGAAGGATGCCGCAGGCCTCATCGATAGCACGCGATGATGAAACCAAATGCGACGTGATCCCGGCAGGTCTTCGGGCTAGGTGGCTATATAAGGATGAAGACTTCCCATTTTCACAGTGTCTACAACGCTCATCCCGCCAGACTTTACCGCTGCGCGTCAGCTCCAGATTTACACTGGATTCCCTTTTCACTCTCAGTGAGACCGGAAACAGAATGCTACAATTAGACACGTATGGATGTCCAGACAGCTATTGCCCATTAAATCTGGACATCCCCTGAACAATGCCTACAATCCCCGCGTAATTCTTTATCATTCAGGACGCATCATGACCCCAGAACACCTCCCGACAGAACAGTACGACGCGCAGCTGGCAGAGAAAGTCGTCCGCCTGCAAAGTATGATGACGCCTTTCAACGCGCCCGTTCCCGAGGTGTTCCGCTCTCCCGTCAGCCACTACCGCATGCGCGCCGAGTTCCGCATCTGGCACGACGGTGACGACCTGTACCACATCATTTTCGATCAGCAGACGAAGTCCCGTATCCGCGTGGACAGCTTTCCGGCGGCGAGCGAGCTCATTAACCAGTTGATGACGCTGATAATGGACGGCGTGCGCAACAATCCGCTACTGCGTAACAAGCTGTTCCAGATTGACTACCTGACCACGCAAAGCAATCAGGCGATTGTCTCCCTGCTGTACCACAAAGCGCTTAATGACGAGTGGCGCGAGCAGGCAGAAGCGCTGCGCGATGCGCTGCGCGCGCAGAACATCAACGTTCACCTGATTGGCCGCGCGACAAAAACCAAAATCATGCTGGATCAGGACTACATCGACGAGCGCCTGCCGGTGGCAGGTAAAGAGATGGTGTATCGTCAGGTCGAGAACAGCTTCACCCAACCAAACGCTGCGATGAACGTGCAGATGCTCGAGTGGGCGCTGAAGGCGACGGAAGGGTCAACGGGCGATCTGCTTGAGCTCTACTGCGGTAACGGCAACTTCTCCCTGGCGCTGGCGCGTAACTTCGATCGCGTTCTGGCAACGGAAATCGCCAAGCCGTCGGTGGCTGCCGCGCAGTACAACATCGCCGCTAACCATATCGACAACGTGCAGATCATTCGTATGGCCGCAGAAGAGTTCACGCAGGCCATGAACGGCGTACGCCAGTTTAACCGTCTGGAAGGGATCGATCTCAAGAGCTACCAGTGTGAGACAATTTTTGTCGACCCGCCGCGCAGTGGCCTGGACAGCGAAACCGAGAAGATGGTGCAGGCGTACCCGCGTATTTTGTACATCTCCTGTAACCCGGAGACGCTGTGCAAGAACCTCGAAACATTAGGCCAGACGCACAAGGTTGAACGTCTGGCGCTGTTCGATCAGTTCCCGTATACGCACCATATGGAGTGCGGCGTTTTACTTACCGCACGGTGATCTGTAGGCCGGATAAGCGTAGCGCCATCCGGCGTTTTTGGCAGGTGGCGCTTCGCTTACCTGCCCTACAAATAATTCATTACTCTGGTAACTGGCTCTTACGGCTACGCATGCGCGAGCCAATCCAGAACACCAGCGCCACAGACAGTACCGCAGGGAAGAAGTTAGAGCCGATATCCGGATATTCCGCGCGAACCACGGTGCTATACAGCAATACCCCCAGAATAAAGCAGGCAGCGGCCAGCCCCGGTAACCCCACCGGCATGGTGCGGTTCAGGTAACGTTGATGCAGGCAGTAAACCGTCAGCACCAGCGCAATAAGCGGGAAAATCGAAAATGGAACGATTGAGCTAAAAATAGCGGCAAACGTACCATTAATGGATAAGCCAGCGATCAATGCCAGCAACAGCGTCCCTTTATCCTGACCTGACTGTTTCATTACTCACCTTCACTCTTCGGTTTGATGTGCCAGTTTCTCTTGTTCACGGCGATACCAGTAGTACGCGCCTTTGGAGATCATCCTGAGCTGCAATACCAGCCGCTCTTCGAGCTGCTTGCGTTGTTCAATGCTGACATCCAGCGCTTCGGCACCCGCGCTGAAAACAATCGTCACCATCGCCTCGGCCTGTGCTTCAGTAAACGCACGCGGCATATGGTTTTCGAGTTCAAGATAGTCGGCAAGTTCCGCGATGAAGTGCTGAATTTCACGCGCGACGGCGGCACGAAACGCCGCCGATGTGCCCGAACGCTCGCGCAGAAGCAGACGAAACGCGTTGGGGTTATTGCCGATAAATTCCATAAAGGTCGATACGGAGGTGCGGATCACGCTGCCCCCTTTGGCGATACGCTGACGCGCCTGGCGCATCAGCTGGCGCAGCATCAGACCGCTCTCGTCGACCATGGTCAGGCCCAGTTCATCCACATCACGGAAATGACGATAGAAGGACGTTGGCGCAATCCCGGCCTCGCGTGCGACTTCGCGCAGGCTCAAACTGGCAAAACTCCGCTCAGCACTCAGTTGACTGAATGCGGCTTCCACCAGCGAACGCCGGGTTTTCTCTTTTTGTTGTGCTCTTACGCCCATCACGATAGTTGAATCCTTCCAAAGGCCTGATGGCACTATACCAGAGAATAAAATTAATCTGTTTGCCTAGCTTTGTGAATGATTGTTTACGTGCGGTTTGTGCCCCACTGCCCGAAAAAAGCACAACGATAATTGGGTTACTCTGCCAATGATGTTATGATTCTGTTGCTTTTATGTATAAGAACAGGTAAGCCTTACCATGCCACATTCCTACGATTACGACGCAATAGTTATTGGTTCCGGCCCCGGCGGCGAAGGTGCTGCTATGGGTCTGGTGAAACAGGGAGCCAGAGTAGCGGTCATCGAGCGCTACCATAATGTCGGCGGCGGTTGCACCCACTGGGGCACCATCCCTTCGAAAGCCCTCCGCCACGCCGTTAGCCGCATTATCGAATTTAACCAGAACCCTCTTTACAGCGACCACTCCCGACTTCTTCGTTCATCCTTTGCTGACATCCTGAATCACGCGGATACCGTTATTAACCAGCAGACACGCATGCGTCAGGGATTTTATGAGCGTAACCACTGTGAAATTTTGCAGGGCAACGCGCATTTTGTGGATGAACACACCCTGGCACTCGAATGCCACGACGGTTCGGTTGAAACCATCACGGCTGAAAAATTTGTGATCGCCTGCGGTTCACGCCCGTACCATCCCGCCGACGTGGACTTCTCGCACCCGCGCGTTTACGACAGCGACTCGATTCTGAGCCTGCATCATGAACCCCGCCACGTCATTATCTATGGCGCAGGGGTGATTGGTTGCGAATATGCGTCTATCTTCCGCGGAATGGACGTCAAAGTAGACCTGATCAACACCCGTGACCGCCTGCTGGCGTTCCTCGATCAGGAGATGTCGGACTCCCTCTCCTACCACTTCTGGAACAGCGGCGTGGTGATTCGCCACAACGAAGAGTACGAGAAGATTGAGGGCTGTGACGACGGGGTGATCATGCACCTGAAGTCCGGTAAGAAGCTGAAAGCAGACTGCCTGCTGTACGCCAACGGTCGTACCGGCAACACCGATTCACTGCAGCTGGAAAATATCGGGCTTGAAACCGACAGTCGCGGTCAGCTGAAGGTCAACAGCATGTATCAGACCGCCCTGCCGCACGTTTACGCGGTCGGCGACGTGATTGGCTACCCAAGCCTGGCCTCAGCCGCTTACGACCAGGGACGCATTGCCGCACAGGCGCTGGTAAAAGGCGAAGCGACGGCGCACCTGATCGAAGATATTCCGACGGGCATCTATACCATCCCGGAAATCAGCTCAGTCGGTAAAACCGAGCAGCAGCTGACGTCAATGAAGGTGCCTTACGAGGTGGGACGTGCCCAGTTTAAACATCTGGCGCGGGCGCAAATCGTGGGGATGAGCGTGGGAACGCTGAAGATCCTGTTCCATCGCGAGACCAAAGAGATCCTCGGCATTCACTGCTTTGGTGAACGCGCCGCGGAAATCATTCATATCGGCCAGGCGATAATGGAGCAGAAAGGTGGTGGTAACACCATTGAGTACTTCGTTAACACCACCTTTAACTACCCGACCATGGCGGAAGCCTATCGGGTAGCTGCGCTGAACGGCTTAAACCGCCTGTTTTAACGCGCTGTCGAAATGGCCATCCATCGAACCACGGATGGCCTCTGCCAGCTGCTCATAGCGGCTGCGCAGCGGTGAACCCGGACGATACACCAGGCCGATAGTGCGACGCGGCTCCGGCTTAATGCACGGTAGATAAACCACGCCATCACGTTTACGCTCGCGCGGCACGGCCAGCGCAGGCAGCAGCGTAATACCGCTTCCCGCCGCGACCATATTACGCAGCGTTTCCAGGCTGGTTGCGCGGAAATGGGTATCCTCATCCGCACCCGCTTCAAAGCAAAAGCCCATCGCCTGATCGCGCAGGCAGTGGCCATCTTCCAGCATCAGCAGCTTTTCACCGGCCAGATCGGCCATCGGCACGCGATCGCGGTTCGCCCACGGGTGATCTTCATAGATCGCCAGCATCATCGGCTCATCGAACAGCGGCACTTCAATAAAGGCTTCACTCTCTTTCACCAGCGCCAGAATGGCGCAGTCGAGCTTGCCGCTGTCTAGCTGCGCCAGCAGCTGATGGGTTTGCGCTTCATGCAGGTACATTTCGAGTTTCGGGAACGTCTGGTGCAGCATCGGAATGATGTGCGGCAACAGGTACGGGCCAACGGTTGGGATCAGGCCGATATGCAGCGGGCCGGACATCGCCTCCCCCTGCTGGCTTGCCATTTCCTTGAGCACTTTGACCTCGCGCAGCACGGTGCGCGCCTGATCCACCAGCAGCAGACCTGCCTGTGTGAACAGAACCTTACGGCTGGTGCGCTCCAGCAGCATCACGCCCAGCTCGTCTTCCAGCTTGCGGATCTGACCGCTCAGCGTGGGCTGGCTGACGTGGCAGGAGTCTGCCGCGCGGCGAAAGTGACGATGCTCGGCTAACGCTACCAGGTATTCAAGATCACGAATATTCATTATTCATCCTCCGTCGCCACGATAGTTCATGGCGATAGATAGCATAGCAACGAACGATTATCCCTATCAAGCATTCTGTTGAATAATACACCACATAGACGAGGCGGCACGTGTTTGACCCTTGACGTCCCCGCACCGTCAGCGAGTTTCTCTCAAAACTCGAACAACTAAAGCCAACGTGAACTTTTGCGGACCCCGTGGTCCGCTTTTTTTTTGCGTAAAAAAACCCGAGGTAAAAGCAAAATGGCAACCGAAGTTGCCATTTTTAGTGTTTGCTCCCTCTCCCCGTGGGAGAGGGCCGGAGTGAGGACACCAGCCCGCACTGTTCAAACCAAATCAAACCAACCGGTTTTTCGCATCCGCTATCGCCTGCGCCACCTGCTTAGGCGACACGCCGCCTTTCGCGGCACGCTTGTCCAGGCAAGACTGCAGCGCAAGGATCGGATACACATCATCCCCGATAACCGCGCTGAACTTCTGCAGGTCGGCCAGCGCCAGATCTTCCAGCGGTTTACCCTGACGAATGGCTTCCACCACCGCTTCACCCACAATATGGTGCGCTTCACGGAAAGGTACGCCTTTCGCCACCAGATAATCCGCCAGTTCGGTAGAGTTCGCATAGCCCTGCTGAGCCGCTTCCTGGCAGCGCGGGCGTTTCACCTGAATGCCGTCCAGCACCAGCGCGCCCATATGCAGACAGTCCAGCCAGGTGTCGAGCGCGTCGAACAGCCCTTCTTTGTCTTCCTGCATGTCTTTGTTATACGCCAGCGGCAGCCCTTTCAGGGTCATCATCATGCCGATCAGCGCGCCCTGCACGCGGCCACACTTGCCGCGGATCAGCTCCAGCGCGTCCGGGTTTTTCTTCTGTGGCATCAGGGAGGAGCCTGAGGTCACGCGGTCGGACAGCTCGACGAAGCCCGCTTCGCCAGAGTTAAAGAAGATCAGGTCTTCGGCAAAGCGCGACAGATGCACCATTCCGATAGACGCATTGGAGAGCAGCTCCAGCACGTGGTCGCGGTCGGACACGCTGTCCAGGCTGTTACGGGTGGCGGAAGCAAAGCCCAGCCAGCCTGCCAGCTGCTCACGGTCGATTTCATACGCCGTACCGGCCAGCGCGCCGCTGCCCAGCGGGCTGACGTCCAGACGTTTCAGGGTATCCTGCAGACGGCTTTCGTCACGCGCCAGCATCTCGACGTAGGCCAGACACCAGTGCGCAAAGGTCACCGGCTGCGCGCGCTGCAGGTGGGTATAACCCGGCATCACCGCGTCCTGGTTGTTCTGCGCGGTTTCCACCAGCGCGCTCTGCAGCTGACGGTTAGCCGCCAGCAGTTCGCCAACGGTATCTTTACACCACAGTTTCAGATCGGTGGCGACCTGGTCGTTACGGCTGCGGCCGGTATGCAGCTTTTTACCCAGCTGGCCGACCTTGTCGATCAGTTTACCTTCCACCCAGCTGTGAATATCTTCAGCATCGCTTTCGAGGATCTGCTGCGGGTTAAGACGCACCTCTTCCAGCAGATTGTTCAGCGCTTCTTCCAGCCGTAATTGTTCGTCTGGGGTCAGTACGCCCACCGTCACCAGCGCTTTGGACCAGGCCACAGAGCCGACAATATCCTGTTCGGCCAGGCGGTAGTCGAAGCGCAAAGAGTCGTTGAACTGTTTGAACCGCTGATCCGCTGCCTGTGTAAAACGCCCACCCCAAAGTGCCATAACATGATTCCTTTATTCGTTAGTTCTGCCGGGTGGCGCTTCGCTTACCCGGCCTACGGTCATTCAATAAAAACTTACGCTAAAATACGCGTGCCAATCGGCGTGCCGTTAAACAGCGCCGGCAGTTGTTCCGCGTGACGCCAGGAGGCGATATCCACCGGACGGCCCAGCGTGCGTGCGGCATCCAGCGCGGCGTTCACTTTGACGATCATGCCGTCGGTAATAATGCCCTGGGCAATCAGCTGCTCGGCTTTCTCAGCCGTCATTTCCGCAATGCGCTGGCCTTTGCCGTCCAGAATGCCGCTCACGTCGGAGAGCAGGATCAGATCCGCGCCCAGCGTTGCCGCCAGTGCCGTCGCCGCCTGGTCAGCGTTGACGTTCATCAGCTCGCCCTCTTCAGTCACGCCGATAGAGCTCACCACCGGCAGGAATCCCCCTTCCAGCAGCGTGTTAATCAGCTTAGGCGAACCTGGCTGCGCCAGTCCAACGTGGCCGAGCTCTTCGTCGAGCTGGGTCACTTTTACGCTGTCGCCATCGCCCAGAAAGAGGCCAACGGACGCGATGTGGTGTTTCTTCGCCCAAGCCAGCAGCGTTTTGTTCGCCGTACCCGCCAGCGCACCGGTAATGATGTCAATCTGGTCAGCAGGCGTGACGCGCAGGCCGTTCTTCTTTTTCACCGGCAGGTTGAGCCCTTTCATCAGCTCGTCCACCACGCAGCCGCCGCCGTGTACAATCACCAGCGGACGCTGGTGTGATTCGCGATAGTTCACCAGCGCGGTAAACAGACGCTCCAGCGCTTCTTCGCTGTCCAGCAGTACACCACCGAGTTTGATAATTAATGGGTTCATCATCACACCTTAAATAAGAGCCTGCGTTTCCGGGAAACCGAAACGAATATTTGCACACTGCATTGCCTGTGCGGCAGCGCCTTTGAGTAAGTTATCTTCCGCGGCGACAACGATGAGATGCTCGCCCTGCACGGCAAAGCCGATGTCGCAGAACGGCAGGCCGACCACGTTTTTCAGCGCCGGCACGCCTTTGTCGTACAGGCGCACCAGCGGTTTATTCGCATACGCCTGCGTGAAGGCCTCGTTCACCTGCTCTTTGGTCACGCCGGGCTTCAGGCGGCAGGTAATGGTTTCGAGGATCCCACGCGGGAAGCTGCCCAGGTGCGGCGTGAAAATGACGTCCGCGCCCAGATGCGTCGTGATTTCAGGGTGATGACGGTGATTAAACACGCCATACGGCTGAAGGCTCACTTCGCAGAAGCTGTTGGAGATAGCGGCCTTGCGTCCTGCACCGCTCACGCCGCTGGTGGCGTTGATCACCGGCCACTGGCTCAGGTCCAGCAGACCTGCGTCGATCAGCGGCTTCAGGGAGAGCTGCGCCGCCGTCGGGTAGCAGCCCGGAACGGCAATGAGGTCCGCTTCTTTCAGTTTATCTGCGCTCCACTCCGCCAGGCCGTACACCGCTTTTTCAAGCAGATCCGGATGCTGATGGGTGAAACCGTAATATTTTTCATAAAACGCGCCGTCGTTCACGCGAAACGCGCCGGAAAGGTCGAAGACCACGCAGCCGGCCGCCAGGAACTGCGGTGCCAGGTCGTGGCTGACCTCGTGCGCGGTGGCTAAAAACACCACGTCGACGCCGTCGGTAAACTCGCTGATGTCAGACATGGGCTGCAGCGGCAGATCGACAAGACCCTTAAGCTGCGGATGCAAATCGGAAATTAACTTTCCTGCATCATTGCTTTGCGCTGACACGGTCAAAGCGGTTATGGTCATATGTGGATGGCGATTCACGTAGCTTACAAGCTCTGCGCCCGCATAACCGCTAGCGCCTACAATCAGCGTATTCAACATCGGGTTCCTTTATGCTCAACGTTAATGTATTTTTATTCACATTTATTGCATGAATATTGATACTATCACGACCTAAGGTGTGTCAACAATGAAAATGAACTTACCGCCATTTATCGAGATCTACCGCGCCCTGATTGCCACACCGTCCATCAGCGCAACGGAAGAAGCGCTGGATCAGAGCAATGAGTCTTTAATCAATCTGCTGGCGGGTTGGTTTAGCGATCTTGGGTTTAACGTTGAGGTTCAACCCGTCCCCGGAACCCGCCACAAATTTAACCTGCTCGCCAGCACCGGAACCGGTGCGGGCGGCCTGCTGCTGGCCGGTCATACCGATACGGTGCCGTTTGACGACGGCCGCTGGACGCGCGATCCGTTCACCCTGACCGAGCACGACAACAAGCTCTATGGCCTGGGCACCGCCGACATGAAAGGCTTCTTCGCCTTTATCCTCGACGCGCTGCGTGACGTGGACGTGACGAAACTGAAAAAACCGCTCTACATTCTGGCGACCGCCGATGAAGAAACCAGCATGGCGGGGGCGCGCTACTTCTCTGAAAACACGTCGATTCGTCCGGATTGCGCGATCATCGGCGAGCCGACGTCTCTGCAGCCGATCCGCGCGCACAAAGGCCATATTTCTACCGCCGTGCGCGTGCTGGGCCAGTCCGGCCACTCCAGCGATCCGGCGCGCGGCGTGAACGCCATTGAGCTGATGCATGATGCCATCGGGCGCATCATGACCCTGCGCGACGATCTAAAAGAGCGCTACCACTACGACGCGTTCACCGTGCCGTATCCGACCCTGAACCTCGGTAGCCTGCACGGCGGCGATGCCTCGAACCGCATCTGCGCCTGCTGCGAACTGCATATGGACATCCGCCCGCTGCCGGGCATGACCCTCAGCGATCTCGACGGCCTGCTGAATGAAGCGCTGGCTCCGGTGAGCGAGCGCTGGCCGGGCCGCCTGACGGTCTCCGAATTGCATCCGCCGATCCCGGGTTACGAATGCCCGCCGGACCATCAGCTGGTTGAGGTGGTGGAAAAGCTGCTCGGTGAGAAAACCGACGTGGTGAACTACTGCACCGAAGCGCCGTTTATTCAGACGCTTTGCCCTACGCTGGTCCTGGGCCCCGGCTCCATCAACCAGGCGCACCAGCCGGATGAATATCTGGAAACCCGCTTCATCAAGCCAACCCGCGAACTGATTACTCAGGTTGTGCATCACTTCTGCTGGCATTAAAACCGCACCGAAGAGTCCCCTCTCCCTGTGGGAGAGGGTTAGGGTGAGGGCAATAAACCGCATGATCTCCGTCACATTCCCATAAGCATCTCTTATCTGAAGCAATGCGAATTAAATTTCGTAAATTGCCCACATTTATTCGTTTGCTGAACCGTTTTCGCAGCAATTGACGACGGGGGTTTTACGTGGCTTTATAAAGGGAGATGACAAAATAATGTCCAGAAAATTTTCGCCTGGACATAAACAAAAATGATGGGGTGACTGGGTTTTTATGAACGAACAATATTCCGCGTTGCGTAGTAATGTCAGTATGCTCGGCAAAGTGCTTGGAGATACCATCAAAGACGCGTTGGGGGAGAACATCCTCGACCGCGTTGAAACCATCCGCAAGCTGTCCAAATCTTCCCGTGCCGGTAACGAGGCCAGTCGTCAGGAGCTGCTCACCACCTTGCAGAACCTCTCAAACGATGAGCTGCTGCCCGTTGCACGCGCATTCAGCCAGTTCCTGAACCTGGCTAACACCGCTGAGCAATACCACAGCATTTCGCCAAATGGCGAAGCGGCAAGCAACCCGGAAGTCATTGCCCGCACCCTTCGTAAACTGAAAGACCAGCCAGACCTCAACGAAGCCACCATCAAAAAAGCGGTGGAGTCACTTTCGCTGGAGCTGGTGCTGACCGCACACCCCACTGAAATTACCCGTCGCACCCTGATCCACAAAATGGTGGAAGTGAACAACTGTCTGAAGCAGTTGGATAATAAAGACATTGCCGACTACGAACGTAACCAGCTGATGCGCCGTCTGCGCCAGCTGATTGCCCAGTCCTGGCACACCGATGAAATTCGTAAGCATCGCCCAAGCCCGGTCGACGAAGCCAAATGGGGTTTTGCGGTGGTGGAAAACAGCCTGTGGGAAGGGGTACCTAACTACCTGCGCGAGCTGAACGAACAGCTGGAAGAGAACCTCGGCTACCGCCTGCCGGTCGACTTTGTTCCGGTGCGCTTCACCTCCTGGATGGGCGGCGACCGCGACGGCAACCCGAACGTGACCGCAGAAATCACCCGTCACGTCCTGCTGCTGAGCCGCTGGAAAGCGACCGACCTGTTCCTGAAAGACATTCAGGTGCTGATCTCCGAGCTGTCGATGGTTGAAGCAACGCCTGAACTGCGCGCGCTGGCCGGGGAAGAAGGCGCCAGCGAGCCGTACCGTTTCCTGATGAAGAAACTGCGTGGTCAGCTGATGGCCACTCAGGCCTGGCTGGAAGCGCGTCTGAAAGGTCAGCGCCTGCCGAAGCCGGAAGGGCTGCTCAGCCAGAACGAACAGCTCTGGGAGCCGCTCTACGCCTGCTATAAATCACTGCAGGCCTGCGGGATGGGCATCATCGCTAACGGCGAACTGCTCGACACCCTGCGCCGCGTGAAGTGTTTCGGCGTGCCGCTGGTGCGTATCGACGTACGTCAGGAAAGTACCCGTCATACCGAAGCCCTGGGCGAGCTGACCCGCTATCTCGGCATCGGCGACTATGAAAGCTGGTCCGAAGCCGACAAACAGGCCTTCCTGATCCGCGAGCTGAACTCGAAGCGCCCTCTGCTGCCGCGTAACTGGGAGCCAAGCAACGAAACCCGCGAGGTGCTCAACACCTGTAAAGCGATCGTGGACGCGCCGAAAGGATCGGTGGCCGCCTATGTGATCTCCATGGCGAAGACCCCGTCCGACGTGCTGGGCGTTCACCTGCTGCTGAAAGAGGCGGGTATCGACTACGCTCTGCCGGTCGCCCCGCTGTTTGAGACCCTCGACGACCTGAACAACGCCAACGACGTCATGACCCAGCTGCTGAATATCGACTGGTACCGCGGCTTTATTCAGGGCAAACAGATGGTGATGATTGGCTATTCCGACTCCGCTAAAGACGCGGGCGTGATGGCGGCATCCTGGGCGCAGTATCAGGCGCAGGACGCACTGATCAAAACCTGCGAGAAAGCCGGTATTGAACTGACCCTGTTCCACGGACGCGGTGGCTCGATTGGCCGTGGCGGCGCGCCTGCACACGCAGCGCTGCTGTCGCAGCCGCCGGGAAGCCTGAAAGGCGGCCTGCGCGTCACCGAGCAGGGCGAGATGATCCGCTTCAAGTACGGCCTGCCGGAAGTGACCATCAGCAGCCTGTCGCTCTACACCAGCGCTATCCTGGAAGCAAACCTGCTGCCGCCGCCGGAGCCGAAAGCATCCTGGTGCCATATCATGGACGAGCTGTCTGATATCTCCTGCGATCTGTACCGCGGCTACGTGCGTGAAAACAAAGATTTCGTCCCTTACTTCCGCTCGGCCACGCCTGAGCAGGAGCTGGGTAAACTGCCGCTGGGCTCACGTCCTGCGAAGCGTCGCCCGACCGGTGGCGTAGAGTCTCTGCGCGCGATCCCGTGGATCTTCGCCTGGACGCAGAACCGTTTGATGCTGCCCGCCTGGCTGGGTGCCGGTGCCGCGCTGCAAAAAGTGGTGGAAGACGGTAAACAGAACGAACTGGAAACCATGTGCCGCGACTGGCCGTTCTTCTCTACCCGTCTGGGCATGCTGGAGATGGTCTTCTCGAAAGCCGACCTGTGGCTGGCGGAATACTACGACCAGCGTCTGGTGAAACCAGAGCTGTGGGCGCTGGGTAAAGAGCTACGCGAACTGCTGGAAGGCGACATCAAAGTGGTGCTGGACATCGCCAACGACTCACATCTGATGGCGGACCTGCCGTGGATTGCCGAGTCTATTCAGCTGCGTAACATCTACACCGACCCGCTGAACGTCCTGCAGGCAGAGCTGCTGCACCGTTCGCGTCTGGCGGAAGAAGAAGGTAAAGAGCCGGATCCGCGCGTTGAACAGGCGCTGATGGTGACGATTGCGGGTGTTGCTGCGGGTATGCGTAACACCGGCTAATACGCTATGCCTGGCGGCGCCGCGCTTGCCCGGACCTACACTGGTAGGCCGGGTAAGCGTTAGCACCACCCGGCACATTTCGGTAGTCTTCTCATGCATTTCGATATCACCCAAATTTTGGCAGACCTGGTGAACCGCACGCTACCGCTGGGTCAGATTCATTTCTCAGCGCTGTCTGAACAATACACCCGAACATCTCCCTGCCTCGTCATTACCCTTGATACCCCCTGTGAGGCGATCTTTTCATCCTTTGGACACCTAACGCAGCCATCGCCTGACGCCCTGAGCATACATTTCGGTAAACAGCTGCTGACTATCGAGTTACAGCATGACAATACGCTTGTGCAGCAGCTCCAGGTTGCCCGCCGCGGTCCGCGAACGGGTGCTTTTCTTCTGCAGACGCTAACCGAATTACAGATGCAGCCGGATGAGCAAGAGACCGCGATACTGGTGGTATTAAGCCTGCTCAGCCACTGCCGGGATCTGCTTGGCAGCGATATCCACACCGCCAGCCGCAGCCGCGCCCTGTTTGAGGCCATTCGCCGCTTCATTGAAGAACATCATGCTTCGGCGTTAACCCGTGAATCCGTCGCGCAGGCGTTCTACGTCTCGCCGAACTACCTTTCCCACCTCTTTCAGAAGATTGGCAACGTGGGGTTCAACGAATACCTGACCCAAACGCGACTCGAACACGCGCGCCAGCTGCTGAAAGGCTACGATCTTAAAATCAAAGATATCGCCGCAAGCTGCGGGTTTACAGACAGCAATTACTTCTGCCGTCTCTTTCGCAAGCACACCGAGCGTTCCCCTTCCGAATATCGTCGCCAGTATCACAGCGAGCTCATCGCCAAAAAATAGCATTGTGATCGCTCTCGCACTTCGCTAAGGACATTACATTTGTCCAGTATTTGGCAAAATTGGCCTGTATCCGCTCTGCCTGCCCGCGTCTTATCCTTTATTCAACCTTTCTGACTTAAGGAAAAATAATGGAACTGTACCTGGATACCGCCAACGTGGCGGAAGTTGAACGCCTGGCGCGCGTTTTCCCCATTGCGGGCGTTACCACCAACCCGAGCATCGTTGCCGCCAGCCGTGAATCCATCTGGAACGTGCTGCCGCGTCTGCAAAAAGCCATCGGACCGGAAGGCACGCTGTTTGCTCAAACCATGAGCCGCGATGCCGAAGGCATGGTGGCGGAGGCCAAACGCCTGAGTAACGCCGTCCCTGACATCGTGGTGAAAATCCCGGTGACGGCTCAGGGGCTCATCGCGATTAAGGCATTGAAAAAAGAGGGGATAACAACGCTGGGAACCGCCGTTTACGGCGCGGCACAGGGCCTGCTCGCCGCGCTGGCAGGCGCGAAATATGTCGCGCCGTATGTAAACCGCGTTGACGCTCAGGGCGGTGACGGCATTCGCATGGTCCAGGAGCTGCAATCCCTGCTGGAAATGCACGCGCCGGAAAGCAGCGTGCTGGCCGCCAGCTTCAAAACGCCGCGTCAGGCGCTGGACTGCCTGCTGGCGGGATGCGAGGCAATCACGCTTCCCTTAGACGTAGCGCAACAAATGCTCGGCACGCCAGCGGTAGAGTCAGCCATAGAGAAGTTCGAGCAGGACTGGAAAAACGCGTTTGGTAACCTCAACCTCTAAGGGAGAACTGTTATGGACCGTATCATTCAATCGCCGGGAAAATATATCCAGGGCGCTGATGTGCTTACCCGTCTCGGCGACTATCTGAAACCCCTGGCCAATCGCTGGCTGGTTGTCGGCGATAAATTTGTGCTGGGTTTTGCCGAAGAGACCCTGCGTCAGAGTTTTAAAAAAGCCGAACTGCATGCCGAAATAGCGCCGTTTGGTGGCGAATGTTCACAAAATGAAATCGACCGACTGAAAAAACTGGCCGACAGCGCCGACTGTCTGGCGGTGTTGGGTATCGGCGGCGGTAAAACGCTCGATACCGCCAAAGCGCTGGCCCATTTTATGGATGTGCCGGTCGCTATCGCCCCGACAATTGCCTCCACCGATGCGCCGTGCAGCGCCCTTTCCGTCATTTACACCGACAGCGGTGAGTTCGATCGCTACCTGATGCTGCCGCACAACCCGAACATGGTTATCGTCGATACCAAAGTGGTAGCGGGCGCGCCGGCACGCCTGCTGGCCGCGGGGATTGGCGATGCGCTGGCGACGTGGTTTGAAGCACGCGCCTGCTCGCGCAGCGGCGCAACCACCATGGCGGGCGGCAAATGTACGCAGGCAGCACTCGCGCTGGCCGAGCTGTGCTACAACACGCTGGTTGAAGAGGGTGAAAAAGCGATGCTGGCGGCAGAACAGCATGTGGTTACACCGGCGCTGGAACGCATTATCGAAGCCAATACCTATCTCAGCGGCGTAGGCTTTGAAAGCGGCGGGCTGGCGGCGGCACACGCTATTCATAACGGTATGACGGCGGTACCGGACGCGCACCACTTCTATCACGGCGAAAAAGTGGCGTTTGGTACGCTGACGCAGCTGGTACTGGAAAACGCGCCGGTAGAAGAAATAGAGACCGTCGCGGCGCTTTGTCACAGCGTTGGGTTGCCGATCACGCTGGCGCAGCTAAACATCAAAGAGGATATTCCGGCCAAAATGCGTTTGATCGCGGAAGCCTCCTGTGCCGAAGGAGAAACTATCCACAACATGCCCGGCGGCGTAACGCCGGATCAGGTGTATGCGGCACTGCTGGTGGCCGACCAGTATGGGCAGCGGTTCCTGCAGGAGTGGGAGTAAATAGCGTGAATAAAAATCCCCGCATCAGCGGGGATTTTTTTGTCCGTAAGCCGGGTAAGCGTCAGCGCCACCCGGCACAACGGTTACTGCAGGTCAAACCGGTCCAGATCCATCACCTTCGCCCATGCGGCAACGAAGTCGCGAACAAACTTCTCATGCGCATCATCACTGGCATAAACCTCTGCCAGCGCGCGCAGGACGGCGTTAGAACCGAAGACCAGATCGGCGCGGGTGGCGGTGTATTTCACTTCACCGCTGGCGCGATCGCTTCCGGCAAACAGTTCATTAGATTCGTCGGTCGCCTTCCACTGGGTGTTCATGTCCAGCAGGTTCACGAAGAAATCGTTGCTCAGCACGCCCTCGCGGTCGGTGAACACGCCATTCTTGCTGCCATCAAAGTTTGCACCCAGCACGCGCAGGCCACCGATTAGCACCGTCAGCTCAGGCGCGGTCAGCGTCAGCTGCTGGGCTTTGTCGATCAGCAGTGACTCAGTGGTGGACACATCCACCTGCGCACGGTAGTTGCGGAAGCCGTCGGCAATGGGTTCGAGCAGGTTAAACATCTCGATATCCGTCTGATCCTGACGCGCATCGACGCGGCCCGGTGTGAACGGAACGTTGACGTAAACGCCTGCCGCTTTCGCCGCCTGCTCAACGCCCACCACGCCCGCCAGCACGATGATATCGGCCAGAGAGGCTTTGTTGGTGGTGCGCTGGATAGCTTCCAGAGCCGGCAACGCGCGAACCGCTGCGGCGTTCACATCCCAGTCGCGCTGAGGGGCCAGCGCCAGACGCGCGCCGTTGGCGCCGCCACGCTTGTCGCCGCCGCGGAAGGTTGAAGCTGACGCCCAGGCAACGGAAATCAGTTCGCTCACGGAGAGGCCAGATGCAGCGATTTCCGCCTTCAGGCTTTCAATGTCTTCTTTCGATGGATTGAACACCGCCTGCGGTAGCGGGTCCTGCCAGATCAGATCTTCTTTCGGCACTTCCGGGCCAAGGTAACGCGATTTTGGCCCCATATCGCGGTGCGTCAGCTTGTACCACGCGCGCGCGAAGGCTTCGTTGAAGGCCTGCGGATCGTTCAGGAAACGGCGGGAAATTTTCTCGAATTCCGGGTCAAAACGCAGCGTCAGGTCTGTGACCAGCATAGTAGGTTTGCGTTTTTTCGACGGGTCGAACGGATCGGGCATGATTTCCGGCGCATCCACGGCTTCAAACTGAATCGCCCCCGCCGGGCTGCGGGTCTGCACCCATTCGTATTTGAACAGGTTCTCGAAGAAGTAATTGCTCCACTGGGTCGGGGTTTGCGACCAGATGACTTCCAGACCGGAGGTAATGGCATCTGCGCCAATCCCCGTGCCGTGCGTGCTGGCCCAGCCCAGGCCCTGCGCTTCAATCGGCGAGGCTTCCGGGTCGGTGCCGACGTGCGTGGCTTCACCCGCGCCGTGGGTTTTGCCGAGGGTGTGGCCGCCTGCGATCAGCGCAACGGTCTCTTCGTCGTTCATCCCCATGTTGCCGAAGGTCGCGCGAATGGCCGCCGCAGCAGACAGGGGTTCGCCGCTGGCGTTTGGCCCTTCCGGGTTAACGTAGATCAGGCCCATTTCGGTGGCGGCCAGAGGGCGCTTGGCCAGCGCCTCCGGGTCACGGTGGGTCAGCCAGGCTTTTTCATCACCCCAGTTCACGTCCAGATCCGGCTCCCAGACGTCTTCACGCCCGGCACCGAAACCAAAGGTGCGGAAGCCGGAGTTCTCCAGCGCCACGTTACCCGCGAGGATAAACAGGTCGGCCCAGGAAATTTTTTGTCCGTATTTTTGCTTGATTGGCCACAGCAGACGGCGCGCCTTATCCAGGCTCACGTTATCCGGCCAGGAGTTCAGCGGCGCAAAGCGCTGTTGACCACGACCAGCGCCACCGCGTCCGTCCACGGAGCGATAGGTACCCGCGCCGTGCCAGGCCATACGGATAAACAGGCCCGCATAGCTGCCCCAGTCGGCAGGCCACCACGGTTGAGAGTCGGTTAAAAGGGCTTTGAGGTCGCCTTTAAGGGCGGAGTAATCAAGTTTGCTGAATTCTTTGCGGTAGTCGAAGTCTTCACCCAGCGGGTTCGAACGATTGGAATGTTGGTTAAGAAGATCGATGCGGAGTTGTTTTGGCCACCAGTCGCGGCTGCCTGTACCTGCCCCCGCGCTGTGATCGACGCCGCCCTGGTGGAACGGGCATTTGCCGACCGATGCCGCTTTATTGGTCTCGTCTGACGTGCTCATCGCTATGCTCCCTTTTACAGTGTTACCGTTACGATATACACCACTAGCAATAAGTTATAGTTGAATTAATCCACAGATTCGATAGCTAATACCTTTTAACTATTCGCGTGACAAAAAAGCCCTCATAATACGAGGGCTTTGTGCTTATTACGCCGGACGAACACCCAGCGTATGGCAAATGGCGTAGCTCATCTCCGCGCGGTTCAGCGTATAGAAGTGGAAATCTTTCACCCCTTCACGGCTTAAAATTTTCACCATGTCCATCGCGATATTGGCTCCCACCAGCTTGCGGGTTTCCGGGTCGTCGTCCAGCCCTTCGTACATTTTGGACATCCACAGCGGAATGCGGACATTGGTCATATCGGCAAACTTCTTCGCCTGTTTGAAGTTAGAGACCGGCAGAATACCCGGGATAATTTCAACGTCGATGCCCGCGGAGACGCAGCGGTCACGGAAACGCAGGTAGCTTTCCACATCAAAGAAGAACTGGGTAATGGCGCGGTTCGCACCGGCGTCCACTTTACGCTTCAGGTTAAGCAGATCGGCCTGGGCGCTTTTCGCTTCCGGATGCACCTCAGGATAAGCGGCAACGGAGATATCAAAGTCGGCCACGTCTTTCAGCAGCGCGACCAGATCGGCGGCATACATGTCCGGCTTACCGCTGCCCGGCGGCAGGTCACCGCGCAGAGCGACGATATGACGAATGCCGTTATTCCAGTAATCCTGGGCGATGGCCCGCAGCTCGTCGCGGGTCGCGTCGATACAGGTGAGATGCGGCGCCGCTTCCAGACCGGTACGATCTTTGATGCCTTTAATGATGCTGTGCGTACGGTCACGCTCGCCGGAGTTAGCACCGTAAGTCACGGAGACGAACTTCGGCTTCAGGCTGCTAAGACGATCGATAGAGCTCCACAGGGTTTGCTCCATTTCACTGGTGCGCGGCGGGAAAAATTCAAAAGAGACGTTAATCTGGCCGTTTACTTCGGCCAGGCTCTGATTCAGTGCTTCCCGCTGGTTGGCGTGAAAAAAGCTCATACCTTACCTCTATCAATCGCATGTCGTTATTTGTTGTGTTGTGAACTTCTATACGTTTAGACGTCCAGATGTAAAAATGACGGAAAAGCGGAGGGACGTCAACATAAATAATCAACAATAACGGTGAGGTTTGCTCAGGGAATATGAGGGAAATTCAGGATGAGGGTGAGTGCGGTCTGATGCCCTCACCCTAACCCTCTCCCACAGGGAGAGGGAAATTCAGGTTTTACAGCAGCTTAGCAAGACGATTGATGTCGGACTGAATGGCTCCAGCGGTGACATCGCGCCCCGCACCAGGACCGCGGATCACCAGCGGGTTATCGCGATACCAGCGGCTTTCGATGGCGAAGACGTTATCGCACGGCAGCAGCGCCGCCAGCGGATGTTCAGGACGCACCGCCTCGACGCCGACTCGCGCTTTTCCGTTGGCCTCGAAACGCGCCACGTAGCGCAGCACCAGCCCCATCTCGTTCGCCGCTTCCAGTCGCTGTACCATCTGCTCGTTAAGCTCTTCACCATTTTCAAAGAAATGATCCACAGAACCTTCTTCACAGCCGGCAGGCACCAGCGATTCGACGCGTACGGCATCCGGTTCGATGTCGTAACCGGCTTCACGCGCCAGGATCACCAGCTTACGCATTACGTCTTTGCCGGAAAGGTCAACGCGCGGATCGGGCTCGGTTAAGCCCTGCTGCCACGCCTGATCCACCAGGTCGGTGAACGGTACGGTGCCGTCAAACTGCAGGAAAAGCCAGGAGAGCGTGCCGGAGAAGATACCGCTCAGCGCCAGAATGCTGTCGCCGCTTTCAATCAGGTCACGCACGGTGTGGTTAACCGGCAGGCCAGCCCCAACGGTGGCGTTATAGAGCCAGTGGCGCCCTGTTTTTTCAAACGCGTCGTGGATCTGGCGGTATTTATCGGTGCTGCTCGCCCCCGCCAGCTTGTTCGCGCTAATAACGTGGAAACCGTGGCTGGCGAAATCCAGATACTGATCCGCAAGCTGTTCGCTGGCGGTAACGTCCAGCACCACCAGATCGTCATACGGGTGCGCGCGCATCCACAGGAACAGCGACTCTTCGTCCTGCTCTACGGCTTCATCATTAAAGAAGGCAAGCGCGCGGCTGGCGTCCAGCCCTTCGTAGTTCAGCAGACTGCGGCGGCTGTCCACCACGCCCGCAAGAATAAATTCAAACCCGGTACGCGCCGAGAGCGTCACCTGTTCGCGGGCAAACAGCTCCAGCCAGCGGGAACCAATGTTGCCTTTACCAAACAGCACCAGACCGATGCGCTTTTCCGCGCGGAACAGGGAGGTGTGCAGACCCTGAATCAGGCTCTCGGTTGGGCCTTTGCGCAGGACGGCGACCAGGCTGATGCCCTCTTCCGACTGCCAGGTGAACTCCACCGGCTGGCCTTTCAGCTGCTGCCAGAAGCGGTGGCAGTGCAGCGGGTTACGGGTGACGCCCGCGCCCACCATCGCCACCAGCGCCAGCCCCTGACGCAGGCGAAGCTCGCCCGGCAGGCCCGCTTCATCCAGAATTTTCAGCGCGCTGTCCGCTACTTCAGCGGTGTAGCAGAACTGCAGCAGCTGACGATCGTTATGCACGCCAACGGCCAGCGGACGCACCTGGGCGCGTTTCAGGATCGTGTCGATATCTTTATGCGCCAGCTTGAAGTCCTGGCCCGCAGGCACCTGGAACTCAATCAGGCAGATGTCGTCGTGGCTGGTGACAATACGCGCTCCGGTACCGGACGCCAGTACGCGCTCAATGCGCGTGGAGCCTTGATCCGGGGTATAGCTGCAGCGCAGCTGGAGGTCGATATCGCTGCCGGAAACCGGCTGCAGCGTGCGCGCGTGCAGCACCGGCGCGGCCAGACGCGCCAGCTCGCTGGCTTCGTCGAGACGCAGCAGCGGCAGCAGGCAGGCATCTTTCACCTTACGCGGGTCCGCGCTGTACACACCGGCCACGTCGCTCCAGATGGTGACGCGGGACACGCCCGCCAGCGCACCAATCTGCGTTGCCGAGTAGTCAGAACCGTTACGGCCCAGCAGCACGGTTTCGCCCGCGTTGCTGCGGCTGATAAAGCCGGTGACGACAATACGTTTACCCGGGTGCTGCACCAGCAGCTGTTGCAGCAGCGGGTAGGACAACCCTTCATCCACCTGCGGCTGCGCGGCGCGTTCGGCGCGCAGAAAATCACGCGCGTCGAGCCAGGCCGCTTCTACGCCCAGGTGTTGCAGCACGGCGGCCATCAGGCGCGCGGACCACACTTCACCGTGGCCCACCACTTCGGCATACACCGCGTCGGTAATCCCGCTGTCCAGCAGGGCAGCCAGACGTTCAAGGTCATGCGTGAAGGCGCCGATCAGCCCGTCCGCCACGTCCGCAGGCAGCAGGCCGGCAATCAGCTCGCTCTGGTAGCGGCGTAAGGACTGTTGCACCTGATGCGCAGAAAGGCGATCGGTCTGGCTCAGTTTCAGCCAGCTAATCAACTGGTTGGTGGTGCTGCCCGCCGCCGAGACAACCATCATGTCACCCGGCTGTGAATATTCCGTCATGATGCCTGCAACGCGCAGGTAACATTTCACATCAGCAAGACTACTACCACCAAACTTGTGCAGTTGACGACCCTTCGCCCCTGCCTGCGCTATCACACTCATGATTACCCCTTGGCTGCGATCCGGAAGGCATTTTCCAGATCGGCAATTAAATCTTCAGAATCTTCAATGCCGGTTGAGATACGCAGCAGCGTCTCAGAAATTCCGGCGGCGGCACGTGCTTCCGGTGCCATACCTGCGTGCGTCATGGTTGCGGCGTGGGAGATCAAGCTTTCAACCCCACCTAAGGATTCCGCCAGCGTAAACAATGACAGCCCGCTCAGGAAGCGACGCAGCGTTTGCTCGTCACCGTCCAGTTCAAAACTTAACATCGCGCCAAACCCTTTCTGCTGACGCGCGGCAATCTCGTGCCCCTGATTTTCCGGC
>ENA-OXEX01000321-OXEX01000321.1-human-gut-metagenome-genome-assembly--contig:-NODE-321-length-24755-cov-6.664291_pt1 | contig 24755 bp, 19 predicted proteins | sample MGYA00249364_ERZ652261 | MGnify/ENA primary metagenome ERZ652261 (study PRJEB26925, sample SAMN05826642) | human gut metagenome | biome: ENVO:2100002; feature: ENVO:00000062; material: ENVO:00002003... | reverse complement strand
AAATCCTCTGCTCACCAGAGGGTTCGCATTTTGCTCCGCAAAACAAGGAGGATTACATGAAAAGCGATAATGTAAAAAAAGGGATGCAGCAGGCACCTCACAGAAGTCTTTTTAATGCATTAGGCTTCACGGAAGAAGAAATGAACAAACCGATGGTCGGTATCGTAAGCTCCTACAATGAGATTGTACCGGGCCATATGAATCTTGATAAAATCGTAAATGCAGTAAAATTAGGCGTTGCAGAAGCGGGCGGAGTACCGGTTGTATTTCCGGCGATCGCAGTCTGTGACGGAATCGCGATGGGGCATATCGGAATGAAGTATTCCCTTGTAACCAGGGATCTGATCGCAGATTCCACCGAGTGTATGGCACTTGCACATCAGTTTGATGCACTTGTCATGGTGCCAAACTGTGATAAAAATGTTCCTGGACTTTTAATGGCAGCAGCACGTATCAATGTTCCGACCGTATTTGTATCCGGCGGACCGATGCTTGCCGGACACGTTCAGGGCAAAAAGAGAAGTTTATCTTCTATGTTCGAGGCAGTAGGCTCCTATGCAGCAGGAACCATGACGGAGGATGATGTGAGAGAATACGAAGAAAAAGTATGTCCGACCTGTGGCTCCTGCTCCGGTATGTACACAGCAAATTCCATGAACTGTCTGACAGAGGCACTCGGCATGGGGCTTCGTGGAAACGGAACAATTCCGGCAGTTTATTCGGAGAGAATCAAACTTGCAAAACATGCAGGTATGGCAGTTATGGATATGTACCGCAAGAATATCCGTCCAAGGGATATCATGACAAAAGATGCCATTTTAAATGCATTGACGGTAGATATGGCATTAGGCTGTTCTACGAACAGTATGTTGCATCTTCCGGCGATCGCACATGAGATCGGATTCGATTTTGATATCGCATTTGCAAACCCGATCAGTGAAAAAACACCGAACCTCTGCCATCTTGCTCCGGCAGGTCCTACTTATATGGAAGACTTAAACGAGGCAGGCGGTGTCTATGCCGTTATGAAAGAACTTGCAGACATTGGTTTACTGAATACAGATTGCATGACTGTGACAGGAAAGACAGTCGGCGAAAATATTGCCAATGCGGTAAATAAGAATCCGGAAGTCATCAGACCAGTCGATAATCCATACAGTAAAACAGGCGGTCTTGCCGTATTAAAAGGAAATCTTGCGCCGGACGGAAGTGTTGTCAAACGTTCCGCTGTCTGTGACGAGATGATGGTTCATGAGGGACCGGCGAGAGTCTTTGACTGTGAGGAAGATGCGATCGCAGCGATCAAAGGCGGCAAGATCGTTGCCGGTGATGTGGTTGTCATCCGTTACGAGGGACCAAAAGGCGGACCTGGTATGCGTGAAATGTTAAATCCTACTTCTGCAATCGCAGGTATGGAACTTGGTTCATCGGTAGCATTGATCACAGACGGACGTTTTTCCGGCGCAAGCCGTGGAGCTTCCATCGGACATGTGTCACCGGAGGCAGCAGTCGGCGGACCGATCGCACTTGTGGAAGAGGGCGATATCATCCGTATCAATATTCCGGAGATGAAATTAGAGATTGCAGTTTCAGACGAAGAAATGGCAGCAAGAAAAGCAAAATGGCAGCCGAGAGAGCCAAAGGTAACGACAGGTTATCTGAAACGCTATGCATCGTTAGTAACTTCCGGCAACAGAGGTGCTATTTTAGCATTGCCGGAAGAACAGAAATAAAAAAGAAATACAAAAGTTGTCATTCGAAAAGTCATATGTTGTAAAAGACGCATCTGATGATGTAGAAATTAAAAACAGATGAGAATGGCAGTGGAATGGAGGAATAATATGCAGTTAACAGGTGCCCAGATCGTGATCGAATGCCTGAAAGAACAGGGTGTTGATACAGTTTTTGGTTATCCGGGCGGTGCCATTTTAAATGTATATGATGAATTATATAAACATCAGGGAGAAATCCGGCATGTGCTGACATCACATGAGCAGGGAGCATCCCATGCAGCGGACGGATATGCGAGAAGTACTGGAAAAGTCGGTGTATGTTTTGCAACATCAGGTCCTGGTGCAACGAACCTTGTGACAGGAATCGCAACCGCATATATGGATTCAGTTCCGGTTGTTGCGATCACCTGCAACGTTACCGTACCGCTTCTTGGAAAAGACAGTTTTCAGGAGATCGACATTGCGGGAATCACAATGCCGATTACAAAGCATAACTTTATTGTAAAGGATGTTACAAAACTTGCAGATACGATCCGGCGTGCATTTAAGATCGCACAGACAGGACGTCCGGGACCGGTTTTAGTGGATATCCCAAAAGATATCACAGCGGCAAAGACGGAATACACTTCGGTGGAGCCGAAACCGATCGCAAGGGTCACAGATACAATCTGCGAAAAAGATGTTGATACAGCGGTTTCCATGATAAAGGCGGCAAAGAAACCGTATATCTTTGTCGGCGGCGGTGCAGTGATCTCCGGTGCATCGGAAGAATTAAAAGAGTTTGCAGGGAAAGTAAATGCTCCGGTCTGTGATACATTGATGGGAAAAGGAGCATTTGACGGAACAGATGATCTTTATACCGGAATGCTCGGCATGCATGGAACAAAGACATCCAACCTTGGTGTCAGTGAGTGTGATCTTCTGATCGCAGTTGGTGTCCGTTTCTCAGACCGTGTTCTTGGAAATGCTAAGAAATTTGCATCACAGGCAAAAATTTTACAGTTTGATGTGGATGCGGCAGAAATCAATAAAAATATCCAGGTGGATGCCAGTGTGATCGGGGATTTAAAAGAAATTCTGATCCGTGTCAATGAAAAATTAGATGCACAGAGTCATCCGGAATGGATCGGGGAGATCATGGATTTGAAAAAAAAATATCCGCTCACTTATCCGAAAGAGGGACTCAGTGGTCCATATCTGATGGAGGAGATCTACCGTGCGACAAAGGGAGATGCAGTTATCGTGACAGAAGTCGGACAGCATCAGATGTGGGCAGCACAGTATTACAAATACAAAAACCCGCGTACCTTTTTATCATCCGGTGGACTCGGAACGATGGGTTATGGACTTGGAGCTGCGATCGGCGCACAGATCGGCAACCCGGATAAACAGGTGATAAACATTGCAGGTGACGGCTGTTTCCGTATGAACATGAATGAGATCGCAACCGCGGCGCGCGAAAAACTGCCGCTGATCGAAGTGATCGTCAACAATCATGTACTTGGAATGGTACGCCAGTGGCAGGATCTGTTCTATGAAAAACGTTATTCCGCAACTGTCCTTGATGACGGTGTGGATTTTGTAAAATTAGCAGAGGCAATGGGGGCGAAAGGATATCGCGTGACCAGCCAGGAAGAGTTCAAAGAGGCTTTTAAGGAAGCACTTGAATCAAAAATACCGGTTTTGATCGATTGTATCATTAATTGTGATGACAAGGTGTGGCCGATGGTTGCACCGGGAGAGGCAATCAGTTCTTCATTTACCGGTGAGGATTTAGCAAAAAAACAACAATCATAAATCAGAGGAGGAAGTTTAAGATGAGCAGAGTGTATAATTTTTCTGCAGGACCGGCTGTATTACCGGAGGAAGTATTAAAAGAGGCAGCAGATGAGATGTTAGATTACAAGGGAAGCGGAATGTCCGTTATGGAGATGAGCCACCGTTCCAAAGTGTATGACAACATCATCAAAGAGGCAGAGCAGGATTTAAGAGATCTGATGAATATTCCGGATAATTACAAAGTCCTGTTTTTACAGGGTGGAGCATCCCAGCAGTTTGCAATGATCCCGATGAACCTGATGAAAAACAAAAAAGCAGGTTATATCGTGACCGGTCAGTGGGCAAAGAAAGCATATCAGGAAGCATCCATTTACGGTGAGGCAATCAAACTTGCATCTTCCGGGGATAAGACATTTTCTTACATACCGGACTGCTCCGATCTTGATATTCCGGATGATCTTGATTATGTATATATTTGTGAGAACAACACAATTTATGGAACCAAATACAAAAAACTCCCGAATACAAAAGGACATACATTAGTAGCTGATGTATCTTCCTGCTTCTTATCAGAGCCTGTAGATGTTACCAAATACGGTGTGATCTACGGCGGTGTCCAGAAAAATGTCGGACCGGCAGGCGTTGTCATCGTGATCATCCGTGAAGATCTGATCACAGAGGATACCTTACCTGGAACACCTACCATGTTAAAATACAAGACACATGCAGATGCAGATTCCCTTTACAATACACCGCCATGCTACGGCATTTATATCTGCGGAAAAGTATTCAAATGGTTAAAGAAGATGGGCGGACTTTCTGTCATGAAAGAGCGCAATGAAGAAAAAGCAAAGATCCTTTACGATTTCTTAGATCAGAGCAAATTATTCAAAGGAACTGTTGTACCGGAGGACCGCTCCCTGATGAACGTTCCATTCGTAACCGGAGATGCTGACCTGGATGCAAAATTCGTAAAAGAAGCAACCGAAGCCGGATTTGTAAATTTAAAAGGACATCGTACTGTTGGCGGTATGAGAGCATCTATCTACAATGCGATGCCAAAAGAGGGTGTTGAAAAATTAGTAGAGTTCATGAAGAAGTTTGAGGAGGAGAATGCATAATGTTTAAGTATAACTGCTTAAATCCGATCGCATCAGTCGGTCTGGATCTGTTTTCCGATCAGTATGAGAAAGTAGATGAATTAAAAGATGCACAGGCTGCTTTAGTCAGAAGTGCTGCAATGCATGATTTGGAACTGCCGGATACTTTAGAGGCAGTTGCAAGAGCAGGAGCCGGAGTTAACAATATTCCACTTGATAAATGTGCAGAAAAGGGTATCGTCGTATTCAATACACCTGGTGCAAATGCCAATGGTGTAAAAGAGCTTGTATTTGCAGGTATGCTTTACGCATCCCGTGATATCGTAGGCGGTATCAAATGGTGTTTAGAGAACCAGAACGATGAAAATATCGCAAAGACAGCTGAGAAGCAGAAAAAGAACTTTGCAGGAACCGAAATTTCCGGAAAGAAATTAGGTGTCATCGGTCTTGGTGCGATCGGTGTGTTAGTTGCCAATGCAGCAATCCATATGGGAATGGAAGTATATGGATATGATCCGTATATCTCTGTTGCAGCAGCATGGAACTTATCAAGAAGTGTCAAACATATCAGCAATGTAGAGGATATCTACCGTGAATGCGATTATATCACGATCCATGTACCGCTTTTAGATTCCACAAAGAAAATGATCAACGCAGATGCGATCGCCATGATGAAACCGACTGCCATCGTATTAAACTTTGCAAGAGATCTGCTTGTAGATGAAGAGGCAATGGTAGATGCACTCGCAGCAGGTAAAGTACACAAATATGTATCTGATTTCCCAAATACAACAACCGTTGGCGCGAAGGGCTGCATTGTGACACCACACCTTGGAGCTTCCACAGCAGAGTCAGAAGACAACTGTGCGGTCATGGCAGTGCGTGAGATCCGCGATTACTTAGAGAACGGTAACATCGTTCATTCCGTAAACTTCCCGGACTGCAGCATGGGGGCATGTACAACCGCAGGACGTATCGGAATCTTACACCGCAATGTCAAAGGTATGTTAAGTTTATATACAACGATCCTTGGCGATGCAGGAATCAACATTGATGGAATGGCTAACAAATCAAAAGGCGATTATGCATATGCGCTTTTGGATTTAGACACTTCTGTTCCGGAGAATGTACTTGAAAAATTTAAGAATACAGAGGGTGTCTTAAAAGTTCGCAAGATCTGCTAGAAATCTGACGGTGATTTGTGACAATAGAGTGTTTAAGAAAGGTACATTCTATTGTTTCCTAGATCGGCATAGGAAAGAACTTTAAGGAAAATGGTAACTTAATTCAGAAGAATAAGATGAGGTGCAGCAAAAATGGCAGATATCAGACCGTTTATGAGCATCAGACCAGAAAAAGGGAAGGCAGCTAAAATCGCTGCCCTCCCTTATGATGTTTATAACAGAAAAGAAGCAACTGTGGAAGTGGAGAAAAATCCGGAATCTTTTTTAAAGATTGATCGTGCGGAGACAGGCTATCCGCTTTCTGTGGATATGTATGATGAAAAGGTGTATCAGAGAGCACATGATCTGTTGTGGGGGATGGTAGAGGATGGTTCTTTTATCCGGGATCAGAAAAAATGTTACTATATTTATGAACTTACGATGAATGGACGCACACAGACAGGGATTACGGCGTGTGCATCGATCGATGATTATTTAAATGGCGTCATCAAAAAGCATGAGAACACCAGAGCAGAAAAGGAAGCAGACCGTATTCATCATGTGGATGCCTGTAATGCGCAGACCGGACCTATCTTTTTAGCATACCGCTCGAATCCGGTGATCAATGAGATCGTGGAGAAAGTCAAAGCAGGAGAGGCAGAGTATGACTTTACATCGGAGGATGGAATCAGACACCGTGTGTTTGAGATCAGTGACGATGATAAAATTGCAGCAATCTCACAGGCATTTGAAAACATGGCAGATATCTATATCGCAGATGGTCATCACCGTGCAGCCTCGGCTGTAAAGGTTGGTTTAAAACGAAGAGAAGAACATCCGGGTTACGATGGAACGGAAGAATTTAATTATTTCCTGTCTGTATTATTCCCGGATGACCAGCTTATGATCATGGATTATAACCGTGTGGTCAAGGATTTAAACGGATACTCTTTCCAGAGTTTTTACAAGGAAATGAAAAAACGCTTTGACGTGACGGAGATCACAGATCAGGAAGAAAAGAGACCGCAGGAAAAAGGCAGCTTTACCATGTACATGGAAGGACACTGGTTCTTGTGTAAGATCAGAGAGGAAGACCTTGCGGCAGTGGCGGATGATCCGGTCAAAAGTCTGGATGTCTCACTGTTACATGACCTTTTACTCCATCCGGTACTCGGCATCGGAGATCCGAAAACAGACGGCAGGATCGACTTTGTCGGCGGAATCCGCGGCATGGACGAACTGGTCAGACGCTGTGAGGAGGACTGTTCCGTTGCATTTGCCATGTATCCGACTTCGATCACAGAGCTCTTCTCCGTCGCAGATGCCGGAAAACTCATGCCTCCAAAATCTACCTGGTTTGAGCCGAAGCTCCGCAGCGGTCTGTTCATTCATTCTTTAGAATAAGGAAATTCCTTAGAGCAGGACAAAATGAGAAATGGAATTTTGAAAACTTATAAAGAACTGAGGAAGTTGTGAATCTGTGTCAGGTTCACAACATTCATAGCCTAAAGATGATTTTTTTAAAATTCAAATTCGAATAAAAACGAAGGGAGCCATATATGCTGGCAGAAAATGTAGAAGGAATCGCAAATGCAACTGAGACCGTCGAAATGTTAAACCAGGCGCAGGAAAACTTACAGGAGGTTGCGAAGAACCCTGGAATCGTAGGCACATGGCTGCAGGGTCTGATCCCGGATCTTTTGAATTTTGCATTTCAGGTTGTAGTTTCGATTATCATTTATATTGTCGGAAGCAAGATCATTAACCTGATCTTAAAAATGTTCCGCAAATCCATGGAACGCAGAGATGTCGATACCGGTGTCAGACAGTTTGTACTGCCATTGATCAAATACGCACTATATCTGGTACTGATCTTTATTATCATGGGACTGTTTGGAATTGCAACCACCTCGGCAGTGGCAGTGCTTGGTTCTGCTGGTGTGGCAGTCGGTCTGGCATTACAGGGCAGCCTTTCAAATTTTGCGGGTGGTGTGCTGATCTTACTGTTAAAACCTTTCCGTGTCGGAGATTACATTATAGAACATTCCGGCGGGAAAGAGGGTACGGTAACAGAGATCTCCATTTTCTATACGAAACTGCTCACCATTGACAACAAAGTGGTCATGGTACCAAACGGTACACTCTCTAACAGCAGCATCACGAATGTTTCCACCATGGAGAAACGCCGTGTGGATCTGGTAGTAGGCATTGCATATGAAGCAGATATCAGAACTGCAAAAGAAGTGTTGTATTCTGTTGCAGAAGCGGAGGAGGCAAGACTGCCGGAAGAAGAGATTCTTGTATTTGTGGATGAACTCGGAGATTCTTCCGTAAACATGGGTGTGCGTATCTGGGTAAAAACAGAGGACTACTGGTCTGCAAGGTGGCGCCTGACCGAGAATATCAAGTATGCGCTTGACAGTCACAATATTTCCATTCCATATCCTCAGATGGATGTGCAGATCAAACAGTAAATGACAGGGAGAAAAGAACGGTGCAATTATCATGGTGTTGGGGTCAGATAGTGCATTTAAACTTCTTGATTGACAAATTGCGCAAAGCCGTGTCTGTTTTGTTCCATTGTACGAAAATAAGAAAATCTAAGCCTGCCTGAGTCAGGTTTTCTCAGAATGACGTGAACGGCAACAACGAGTCCTCCATGACTCGATGCTGCCTTGTTCTGCCATCCGTGGCAGAACATCACTGTGTATTACCAGGCAGTCTAAGATTTACTAATTTTCTCCCAAAGTCACAAAAGCAGTCTCGGCTTTGTGCAATTTGTCAGTCGTTATGTTGTGAATGCACTATTTGCCCCCAACATCATTATCATACGAAATGTGTATATGTACCGCTTTTTTTGTGTATAAAAAACCCGCAAATACAGTAAAACAGGAGCTTGACAAGTCTGAACGTGAGCAATTTTAACACTTCAAACGTGACGGATATGAGTGGTATGTTTACAGGCTGCGGAACCAGTAAAGTTACCGTGAAACAGTCATAACACTCATATGTGCAAAATTAACAAAGATTTCTAAAAATCGTTGACAAAATAAGTGAGATATGCTAATTTTGATTTGTTAGGCAAAACAGATGACAAAGAGGATTCTGTTGAATGGTTATTTTATGTATTTAGGAGGTTTTTAAAGAGTTATGCAGCAGGGAACTGTAAAATGGTTTAATGCCAAAAAAGGTTATGGATTTATTTCGGACGAGCAGGGAAATGACGTATTCGTACATTTTTCCGCATTGAACATGGATGGATTTAAAGAGTTAAAAGACGGTGAACGTGTTGAGTTCGAGGTTACCGAAGGAGAAAAAGGTCCTCAGGCTGCCAATGTAAGCCGTATCGCATAACAGCAGATGATTCCATAAGTACCAAAAAGGGAGTGTAAATTTTACATTCCCTTTTTAAGTTATATAAAATGTGATATAATGAGCGCAAGTGAGTCAACATGCTTGCTTGATTGACGAACGGCGAATTGGATTATGTGCTGTTTTTTGCACATAATATAACAGACATAAGACCATATTTTGGAGGAAAACGATGAAACTGACTGATTTGGATGCATATGAAGTTTTAGAGCAGTGCCCTTTGCGCGATTTGAAATCCGAAGGGCTCGTTTTACGTCATAAAAAGAGCGGCGCAAGAATTGCTGTAATCTCAAATGATGATGATAATAAGGTATTTTATATCGGATTCCGCACTCCGGCGGAGGATTCCACAGGTGTACCACATATTATAGAACACACAGTATTGTGCGGTTCGGATAAATACCCGGTCAAGGATCCGTTTGTGGAACTGGTCAAGGGATCCTTAAATACATTTTTAAATGCGATCACTTATCCGGAGAAAACGATTTATCCGGTGGCAAGCTGCAACGATACGGATTTTCAGAATCTGATGAGTGTTTATATGGATGCGGTATTCCATCCGAATATTTATAAACATCAGGAGATTTTTAAACAGGAAGGCTGGCATTATGAGCTTGAGAGCGAAGATGCGCCGATTACGATCAACGGTGTTGTATATAATGAAATGAAAGGTGCTTTTTCCTCAGCTGACGATGTGCTGCAGCGGGAAATTTTAAATTCCCTGTTTCCGGATAACACTTACAGTAACGAGTCCGGCGGAGATCCGGAACGTATCCCGGATCTGACCTATGAGGATTACCTTGATTTTCACCGCAGATATTACCATCCGTGCAATTCCTATATTTACCTGTATGGAAATATGGATGTGGCAGAAAAACTCCGCTGGATGGATGAGGAATATTTAAGCCATTATGAGGAAATTGAACTTGACTCTACAGTAAAGGCACAGAAGCCATTTGAAAAACCAGTGGAGATCACGAAGAAATACCCAATCTCTTCCGCAGAACCGGAGGAAGATAATACCTATCTTTCTTATAATCTGGTTGTGGGGGACATTTTAGATAGAAAACTTTATCTGGCATTTGATGTGCTTGACTATGCATTGCTCGGTGCACCGGGGGCTCCGTTAAAACAGGCACTGATCGACGCGGGCATCGGAAAAGATATCGTTGGCGGTTATGACAGCAGTACCATGCAGCCGGTATTTTCCATCATTGCAAAAAATGCGAACAGTGCAGATAAAGAGAAGTTTCTTGCGACGATACAGGATGTGTTAAACCGTCAGGTAAAAGACGGCGTGGATAAGAAAGCATTGCTTGCCGGGATCAGTGCGTCAGAGTTCCGCTATCGCGAAGCGGATTTCGGACAATTCCCGAAGGGACTTTTATACGGCATCCAGTGTTTGGACAGCTGGCTTTACGATGACATGCAGCCATTTATGCATGTGGAGGCATTAGATACTTACCGTTTCCTGCGGGAGCAGGTTGAGACCGGATATTTTGAAACATTGATTGAAAAATATCTGCTTCACAATCCGCATGCGTCGGTGGTTGTGATTGAGCCGGAGAGAGGTCTTAATGCAAAAAGAGAAGAGACACTGGCAGAGAAACTTGCTGCATATAAAGACAGCCTGAGTAAAGAGGAGATCAAGCAGCTTATCGCAGACACGAAACATTTAAAACAGTATCAGGAAGAGCCTTCACCAAAGGAAGATTTGGCAAAAATTCCGATGTTAAAACGTGAGGATATGAAACGTGAGGCGGCACCGCTTTACAATACGATGAAAAAATGCGGTGACACGACGGTCGTACACCATGAGATGTTTTCAAATGGTATTGATTATCTGCGCATCCTCTTTGATATCCGTGATATGGAGATCAAAGATCTGCCGTATGTTGGAATTTTAAAATATATCCTTGGCTATATGGATACAGAGCGGTACGGATTTTCAGAACTGGCAAATGAGATCAACATCCACACCGGTGGAATATCCGCAAGCTGTGGTGTTTATCCGCATGTGAAGAAGCCGGAGGATATGCAGTTTATGTTTGAACTGCGTGTAAAAACGCTTGCATCGGAGCTGCCCCAGGCGATGGATCTTTTGCGTGAGATCATAATGACGACAAAGATTTCTGATGAAAAGCGCCTGCGTGAGATCATTGCGCAGCTTCGTTCAAGGGTGGAGGCGGCATTTGACGGTTCCGGACATTCGGTGGCATCCATGCGTGCGCTGTCTTATTTCTCAAGAGCGGCATATTATCAGGAGGCAACCGCAGGCATTTCCTTCTATGAGCTGGTCGCTGATTTAGATGAACATTTTAATGAGAAAAAAGATGCACTGATCGCACAGCTTGAGAAAATGGTACAGACGATATTTGTACCGGAGCGCATGATCGTCAGTGTTGTCTGCGAAGAGGCAGATTATCAGGCGGTAGAAGCACAGATCGCTTTCCTGTTAAAAAATCTGTATCCGTCGAAGGAAATCGTGAAAGAGCGGAGTCTGCCAGAGCTTCATTTAGAAAAGAAAAATGAGGGATTTATGGATGCCTCCCAGGTGCAGTATGTGGCGAGAGCTGGTAACTATGTGCGCCACGGATTTTCGTATCACGGTGCATTGCGCATTTTAAAAGTCATTATGGGATATGATTATCTCTGGATCAATGTCCGTGTCAAGGGCGGAGCCTATGGATGTATGAACAGCTATATGCGGAATGGAGATACTTATTTTGTTTCCTACCGTGATCCGAACTTAAAGAAAACGGATGAGATCTATGACGGTATCCCGCAGTATCTTGCCGATTTTAAGGCGGACGAGCGTGAGATGACAAAATACATCATTGGTACGATCAGTGATATGGATACGCCGATGAATCCGAGTGCGAAGGGAGCACGTTCCATGACCGCATATTTACAGGGACTGGATTTTGCGGATATCCAGAAAGAGCGCGATCAGGTGATCGGTGCAACAGATGAGGATATCCGTGGCTTAAAGGATCTGATCGCATCCGTGCTGGAAGAAAAAAATCTCTGTGTCATCGGAAACGAAGATAACTTAAAGAGTCAGAGCGACATGTTTATGCAGCTGAAAAATTTATATGAATAATTTGGGAATGGAGTACGAATGAAAGAAAATTTTAAATCGGGATTTGTCACAATTATCGGCAGACCAAACGTTGGAAAATCAACTTTAATGAATCATCTGATTGGTCAGAAGATCGCAATCACATCCAATAAACCGCAGACCACCAGAAACCGTATCCAGACTGTCTATACGGATATGGAACGCGGACAGATCGTATTTTTGGACACGCCGGGAATCCATAAGGCAAAAAACAAGCTGGGTGAATATATGGTCAACACTGCAGAACACACTTTAAATGAAGTGGATGTGATCCTCTGGTTAGTAGAGCCGTCGAACTTTATCGGAGCAGGGGAACAGCATATCATCGAGCAGTTAAAAAAGACAAAAACACCTGTGATTCTTGTCATCAATAAGGTGGATACGGTCAGCCGTGACAAGATACTGGAATTTATCGATACTTACCGCAAAGTATATGATTTTGCCGAGATCGTTCCGGCGTCCGCCCTGCGCGCACAGAATCTCGATACCGTACTTGACATGATCTTTAAATATCTGCCGTACGGACCGCAGTTTTATGATGAGGACACAATCACAGACCAGCCGGAGCGCGCGATCGTTGCGGAGATCATCCGTGAAAAGGCACTTCATGCATTGGATGATGAGATCCCGCACGGAATCGCTGTCTGCATTGACCGCATGAAACAGCGGAAAGGACAGAACATCATGGACATTGAGGCGACAATCGTCTGCGAGAGGGATTCCCATAAGGGCATCGTGATTGGAAAAGGCGGGGCAATGTTAAAAAAGATCGGTTCAAACGCACGTTATGAGATCGAACGACTGTTAGAGGAACAGGTCAATTTAAAACTTTGGGTAAAAGTTAAAAAAGACTGGCGTGACAGCGATTCCATGATGAAGAATTTTGGTTATAACAAGGATGAGATCTAAACTTACCATTTTTTTGCTGGTATAAGCGAAGCTGTCTGCGGAAATCCTAACATTATCAAGTGATGGATGATGGGAGGATGAGACCATGGATGAAGCCTGGAGCAATTTTATGATAACAGGAAGAGTAACTGATTATTTAAAATACAAAGAGTCGCACGAAGGCAGCTTTGATACCACAGGGAGAGGATGGGAGAACAGACCGGATGGGACAGAATATCGTAGTGACCGGGATGGTCTTAAAGGTAATGCCGATTGGCGATTATGACAGAAGAATCACGCTGCTGACAAAGGAACGGGGCAAGATCACCGCATTTGCAAAGGGTGCAAGAAGACCAAACAGTGCACTTGTTGCTGCGGCAACCCCGTTTTCCTTTGGAGAATTTGAAATGTTTGAGGGAAGAAGTTCCTACACCGTAGTCAGGGCATCCATTCAGAACTATTTCAGGGAAGTTCAGGAAGAACTTGAAGCTACATATTATGGGTGTTATTTTCTGGAATTTGCCGATTATTACTGTCAGGAAAACAATGATGAACGGGAAATGTTAAAGCTGCTTTATCAGTCACTCAGGGCATTGACGAGCGCTGCCTATGATAAGAGGCTGGTCCGCTTTATTTTTGAACTGAAGGCGATGGCTGTCAACGGCGAGGCGCCAAACGTTTTTTCCTGTGTCAGATGTGGGGAAAAAGAAAATTTGCGCTGGTTTATGACAAGGCGTGGCGGATGTATCTGTGAAACGTGTGAAAAAAAGGATCCGTCACCGGAGGAATCCGGCAGGTTTTTACTGGAAGAGTCGACGCTTTACACAATGCAGTACATCATTTCGGCAAGGGTGGAAAAACTGTATACTTTTTCCGTCAGTGACAGTGTGTTAAGACAGCTGCTGGCGATCATGAAAAGTTACCGTGCAGTTTATCTGGATCATTCGTTTCAGACGCTGAAAATGTTGGAGGGACTATTTACTGGTTGAAATCGGGAATGGGAAATAGTATAATGTAAAACATTGGATATGTAAGACGAATGGAGAATTATAAAAATGAGAAAAGCATGTATGGCAGGTATCAGCGTACTGATTGGCATTTCGATGCTGGCTGGATGTGGAAAATCTCTGGATGCGGATACGGATACGGTGTATGTACAGAAAAACGGAACCGTGCTTTCGGTGGATGTTGAAACGTTAGACAAAGATTATTATGATGAAACGGAGTTAAAGGATTATGTGACGGATGCCGTTTCCACATATACCGGGGAGCATGGAAAGAGTGCGGTCAAACTGGAAAATCTGTCTGTGAAGGACGGTACGGCAACACTTAAGATGAAGTATAAGACGCCGGAAGATTACACAGGATTTAATGGCATTGAACTCTATGAGGGAAAAGTTGTTAAGGCACTCGCAGCAGGATATGATTTCAAGACAGATTTTGTCAGTGTGGAAGATGGAAAGGTGACAGGAACCGCCACAAAGGAGGAAATTTACTCCGGAGAAGATTTAAAAGTAGTTATCATCAAGGCAAACAGAGATGTGAAGGTAGACGGTACAATCTGCTATGTTTCAAGTGAGAATGTAAAACTGACCGGAACAGACAGTGTGTCCATCCGGGATGGTTACAGTTTAAACAGTGGCAGTACAGCCGATGAGAGTGATTCAGATGAAAATATCGCTGATGGAACAGAGAGTATTGGCGGGTCAACAGAGGTGTCTGACACAGACGTCAATGACGATACAACTTATGTAAAAGATGATGGGGCATTTGAAACAGATGTCTACACATACATTATTTATAAGTAAGCATACAAAAGAGGCAGTTTACTGCCATTTTATAGAAAGGTGAGGAATTATTTATGGAAAAATCAATGGACAAAATTGTAGCACTGGCAAAATCAAGAGGATTCGTTTATCCGGGATCTGAGATTTACGGCGGTCTTGCAAATACATGGGATTATGGTAATCTCGGCGTTGAGTTAAAGAACAATGTAAAAAGAGCATGGTGGCAGAAATTTATTCAGGAGAACCCATACAATGTTGGTGTGGACTGTGCGATCTTAATGAACCCGCAGACATGGGTTGCATCCGGACATCTTGGAGGATTTTCTGATCCTTTAATGGATTGTAAAGAATGTCACGAGCGTTTCCGTGCAGACAAGATCATCGAGGATTTTGCGGAAGAGAAAAAAATTGAGTTAAAGAGTTCCGTAGACGGCTGGACACAGGAAGAGATGCGTGATTTCATCGAAGAAAATCAGGTTCCATGTCCGACCTGCGGCAAACATAACTTTACAGATATCCGTCAGTTTAACCTGATGTTTAAGACATTCCAGGGTGTTACTGAAGATGCAAAAAATACCGTATACTTAAGACCGGAGACAGCACAGGGTATTTTCGTTAACTTTAAAAATGTACAGAGAACATCCCGCAAAAAGATCCCGTTCGGTATCGGACAGGTCGGAAAATCTTTCCGTAACGAGATCACACCGGGTAACTTTACATTCCGTACCAGAGAGTTTGAGCAGATGGAGCTTGAGTTTTTCTGTGAGCCTGGCACTGATTTAGAGTGGTTCCAGTACTGGAGAGGCTTCTGTCGTGACTGGCTGATCTCCCTTGGAATCAAAGAGGATGAGATGCGTCTGCGTGACCATGATCCGGCTGAACTTGCATTTTACAGCAAGGGAACAACCGATATCGAGTTCTTATTCCCGTTCGGATGGGGCGAGCTCTGGGGTATCGCTGACAGAACTGATTATGACCTTGGACGCCATCAGGAGACTTCCGGTCAGGATCTTACTTATTTTGATGATGAGAAGAATGAAAGATATCTTCCGTATGTCATCGAGCCTTCACTCGGTGCAGACCGTGTTGTTTTAGCATTCTTATGTGCTGCTTACGATGAGGAGAATATCGGAACCGAAGAAAAACCGGATATGAGAACAGTTCTTCATTTCCACCCGGCTTTAGCTCCGGTTAAGATCGGTGTGCTTCCATTATCCAAGAAGTTAAATGAAGGCGCAGAAAAGGTATTTGCACAGCTTTCACACAAATACAACTGTGAATTTGATGACAGAGGAAATATCGGAAAACGTTACAGAAGACAGGATGAGATCGGTACTCCGTTCTGCGTAACTTACGATTTCGAATCTGAAAATGACGGTGCGGTAACGGTTCGTGACCGTGATACCATGGAGCAGGAGCGTATTAAGATCGAGGATCTGGATGCTTATTTCGCAGAGAAGTTTAATTGGTAGGAAATAATGAAAACATTTACAATCGGAAAAAAGAAAATTGTGTTGAAAGAAGAATGGATGGTCGGATTTATAACAACATGGATCGTTGGACTTTTGGCACATGCCTATCGTTTCTTTAATTTTCTTCCTATATGGGACAGTATTTATAATTTTACGGGAGTCGGTTCTACCTATACCCTGGGACGCTGGTTCTTAGGGTATGCAGGACTGATTACTTCGATGTTTGATCTTCCGTGGGTCAACGGTGCATTTTCTCTTTTTTATATCAGTATCGTTGTTATTTTACTCACTGAAATGTTTGAAATAAAAAATAAGGGAATGATCGTGCTTTGTGCGGCAATTTTTGTGTCCTTCCCGACCGTTGTGTCTTCTTTTGCTTATATGTATACGGCAGATGCGTATCTACTCGCATTTTTGCTGGCTACGCTTGCAGTTTATCTGACTTGGTGTGTCAAAAAGTGGGGAACGATAGCAGGAATGGTCTGTCTTGCATTTGCAATGGGGATTTATCAGGCATATGCAACGGTGGCAATCGTGTTGGTATTGCTTTATATTATCCGGCAGTTTGTCATTGAGAAACTTGACTTCTTAGAAGCAGTAAGAAAAGATTTAAAATATCTTGGAATGCTGGTCGGCGGAGCGGTACTGTATGCGGTTATTTTAAAGATCACATTGATCCGTTATAATATTACACTGCCAGGTTATCAGGGAATCGGTGCTTTGGGGATCATGTCATTAGGGCAGTATAAGGCGGCACTGCAAAAGACGCTGTATCATTTCAGACTGATCCTTGGTATGGAACATGGTGTGGAAAAACACGTTTATTCCTTATTAAATGCAGCGGCATTGTTGCTGATCGGACTGATCTTAATATATCTTTTAGTACGCAATCAGGTTTATAAGAAAAAAATGTCAATGTTAGCCTCCATTGCAGCTGTCTGCCTGATCCCGGTTGGAGCATACTTTATCAACTTTACTTCACCGGACGTGCAGTATTATACGCTGATGGAAATGGCTGTCTGCCTGATCTATCTGCTTATGATCATTATGTTGTTGCAGTTAGACTGGAAAACCTGGATCTCAAAGATACTGAAGGGATGCGGTATTTTTGTGCTTTGTGGACTGGTGTATTATAATGTGATTAACTGTAACATTGCATATTTTAATATGAATCTGAGCTATCATAAATCCATTTCTATCGCAGAGGATGTTTTGCAGCGTATCGAGCAGATGGATGAGTTTCAGAACCAGCATGATAAGGTCGTTATCATGGGTGATTATAATTGTGCAACAGAGAATCTCCAGATTATGATGCCGAGCATTATGGGAATCAGCAATGACTCATTTCTGAATGATTCTTACCATTACACTATTATCTGGAATTATTGTTTTGGAGTCCAGATGGAACAGGCGTCTTACGACGAGATGATGGAGATCGTGGAAACAGATGAATATAAAAATATGTCTGTTTATCCGCTAAAAGGGTGTGTAGAATATATCAATGGCATCATTGTGGTTAAAATGCAGGAATAGGAGTTTTACATGACACATAAGATTGCGAAAATATGGAATCGGGTTTCCTATGAAACGATGATTTTTATTGCTTTTCTGATCCGCTTTTTATCAACCAGAGCATTAGATCTGGATACATGGTCCAGTGCATGGGATGCCATGGATTATTCCATGGGAAATGGTTCAAGACTTTTGATTGGAAGTATATATAAACTCTTTTATGGAGATTATCTGGATGTCACTGTGGCATATAAATATGTAGGAATCGGTATTATGTTGACGATTCTGGTGCTGGCGATCGTGCTGGGGCAGTTGATACGGTTATCGCTGGCAGCAGATCCGGAACATAGGGATATCATTTATGGAGTTGTGGTAGCGTATATGGTAGCTCCGTTTTCGATTGCCTATGTATGGAATGAAGATAATTTGGGACGGCTGGATGTCTATATGCTTTTGATCACACTTCTGACGGTGTTAGCAGCACTGCGGTTAAAGAATTTTGCTATAAAAGCGATGCTTATTACGATATTGGGAGTCGTGGGACTTGCAATCCATCAGGGGTATGCTTTTTTATATTATCCACTGACGTTCACGGTGCTATGCTATGATGCATTTGCGGAGAACAAACTGCACAAAAAAGAATTTTTTGGGGTGGTATTGTCCGGTGCAGTCGAGGTTTTTGCAGCGGTCTATTTCCAGTTTTTTACAAAGATCAATTTTGACAGTGTAGAGAATACGGTTGCTTTTATCAAGTCCCGCACCAATTTAGAAGTATCAGATTTTGCAATCCAACTGGAATATTTTGGAAGCATGAAATATCAGTTAGACGAAGTGACATCTGTGTTTTTCCATGGCAATGAGGATCCCATCAGGCGTCTGCTTCTGATTCTTGTGTTGATGTCACCGCTGCTTATTTTATATCTGTTAGTCTGGAAAGATGTTTTTTCAGACTTAAAACAGAAAAAAGTAAAATTGATACAGACACCATATTTATACGCGGCTCTGGTAAATCTCTGTTTTATACCGATGTTTGTGATACATGTTGACTGGGGAAGGCACTTAGCGCCGCTTATGGCGATGCCGACATTTGTTTTTCTGTTTTTCCTTGCGAAGAAAGACCAGTCCATGGTCTATGCATTTGGAAAAATGAAAGATCGTGTCAGAAAAAAACCGTGGTATTTTGTTATAACACTGGTGTGGATGGCAGGGTTTGCAAGTTTTGGTGCGCGTAATTTTCAGTGGCAGACTGACAGGTTATACAGTTTTTTTAAATATGGATTTCATATATAAATAAGAGGGGGACTAAAGACCAGGTGCTTTGGTCCCTTTGTATGTGAGGATTAAAAAATGAGATTCCTAAGGAATAAAGAGGAAAATGTCAGTAAAAAAGTCTGGTTCTTTCTGGCATATACCGTTTGTTTTGCAATCATTGCGGGGGCAGTGTTCTCCGTATTTATCATAAATAAAAAGAGTTTTATATGGGTTCCGGACGGTTTGCAGCAGCATTTCAATGCGCTGCTTTATTACCGTTCCTGGCTGTTATCGATCCTGGATACGCTGGTCACGGAACATAAGGTCTCAGTCCCTCTCTGGGATATGCAGATTGGACTTGGATCAGATGTATTGACGACACTTCATTATTATGTCATTGGCGATCCGCTCAATCTTTTATCGGTGTTCGTGCCGGATGAAAAATATATGGAACTCTTTTACAATACGATGGTTCTGGTGAGAATATATCTTGCAGGTCTCGCGTTTTCTGCATACTGCAGATACCATGGACAGAAACCATATTCTACACTGCTTGGAGCAATGGTGTACGATTTCTGTTTCTGGGTTATTATTGCGGTGCGGCATCCGTATTTTTTAAATCCGATGATCTACCTGCCGCTGATTCTGGTCGGGGTGGATAAAATTTATAAAAAACAGAAACCATGGTTATATATGGGGATGCTTGCGGTAGCGACGGTCAGCAGTTTTTATTTTACATACATGATCTGTATCTTTGTTGCCATCTATGCTCTGCTTCGTTATCTGATGTTATTTGGAAAACCGGTTTTAAAGACGGTATGGTACTGGGTATGGCGTTTTGTGGCATACTCACTGGTGACACTGGCATCTGTTTCTGTCATATTACTCCCGGTTGTTGCCATGACACTGTCTACGGGAAGGGCAGGAGCGCAGCATACGTTTTCGATAATGTATCCGTTATCTTATTACCGGAAATTACTGTATGGCTTTCTGATCGGAGGTTCGACCTACTGGAGTGAACTTGGATATACGGGAATCGTCCTCTTAGCGGTGTTGTTACTTCTCTTTGGCGGCAAAAAAAACAGGGGGCTGCGTGCCGGATTTGTACTTATGACACTGTTGCTGTTGTTCCCGTTTGCCGGAAAAATGTTAAATGGAGGCAGTTATGTGGTCAACCGCTATATGTGGGCATACTCCATGCTTGTGTCTTTTATCGCGGTAAAAATGTATCCTCAGATGATGGAGATGCATTTTAAGAAAAAAATTGCACTGTTCTGGGCGGGGATCACCTATATCTGCCTGTGCTTGGAGATGCTTGGAAAGCATCAGAAACAGTATGTATTAGTGGCATTATTATTATTTTCCGTGCTGTTAGTTTTCATTGTCGGAACCGGGAAAAAGACGAAAGAAAAATTTGTTTTTAAGGCGGCATTGTTAGTGGTGGTGATGCTTGAACTGATCTATCAGGGATGGGCAGAATATGCGCCACAGGCGGGCAGTTATGTGGAAGAATTTGCCACGCAGGGGGAGGCACTTTCCATGCTGACAAAAGATGCTGCGGGTAGTCTTGTAAAAAATCATGCGAAAGATACGACATACCGCTATGAGTCCCTGCAGTCTGAGGAGTGGAAAAATACGGCGATGCAGCTTGGAATCAATGGTACCTCCTATTATTTCAGTCTTGCAAACCCGGATATCAACCAGTTTCAAAGAGAAATGTACATCAATCAGACCAGGGATTTCTGTTATTCCGGATTTGATGCGCGCACGATGTTGGAGGTGCTTTCCGGCGTGCGTTATTATGTGGTGCCGTCCGGGAACAGCGGACTGCGCCCATATGGTTATAATGTCTGCTTCAATCGCGGAACGCTTGGCGCCGGGGGACAGTATGAGGTAAAATGCGATGCCTATGAAAATGATTCGGTACTGCCGCTTGGCTTTGCAAGTGATGCGGTAATTCCGCGGAGCACATATGAAGCGCTGGAGGTAACGGAAAAACAGCAGGCGCTTTTACAGGGCATTGTCGTGGAAGATGATAAGATTCCATCTGCGTTAGCTGATACAAAGACGGAAGCGGAATTTACGGATGAAGATATTTCTTATATGATCACAGATATGCACAATGTGGAACTGACCGACCAGGGATTTACTGCGACGGAAAAGAAAGCGTCAGTAACACTTTCCTTTGAGGGGATACCGGAGAGTGAAACTTACTTCATATTAAAAGGGCTTCAGTTTTCGGAGGAGGGAAAGACGTTAACACAGTCGAAGAGCCGTCTGCACATTGATGTGACCTGTGGAAAAATCACCAAAATGATCACATTCCTGACCAGAAAAAACAACTTTTACAGTGGTGTGGATGACTATCTGATCAATGCCGGATATCGTGATGAAAAAGCAGATGAGATCACACTGACCTTTCATGAAAAGGGAACTTACCGGTTTGATGAGATGCAGATTGTCTGCCAGCCGGTAAAACAGATTGCCGGTTGGACGAAAGGTCTGAAACAGGATATTTTAAAAGATGTTGTCATGGATACAAATCACATATCCGGTACCCTTACGGCAGATCAGGAAAAACTGCTCTGTATGACAATTCCGTACAGTAGCGGCTGGCGGGCGTATATAGATGGTGTGGAAACAGAGATTTTAAAGGCGGATACGATGTATATGGCAGTTGATGTGCCGGAGGGAACACATCAGATCGAATTTTATTACTGTACGCCGTATTTAAAAAAAGGTGCTGGTTTGAGCGGACTTGGAATCCTGTCGGTGATCGGGATCGTTATTTTCAGGTATCGGAACGGAAGGAAAAAACAAAAAGAAATGGAATAGAGCAGAATAAGGAAAGGATCTGGGATGTCTACGATATATCTATCGGAAAAAAAGGAATACAGAGCACTTGATTTCTCAAAATTTGTGGCAGCATTTTTGGTTGCTGCCATTCATATTCCTCCGTTTGAGGAAATCGCACCGGTATTTTCACACGAATTTCAGCAGGTGATCTGCCGTATGGCAGTTCCGTTCTTTTTTGTGTGCACCGGCTATTTTCTCGGAGAAAAAATAACAGACAAAGACAGGGTAAAAAAATATCTTTTCCATATTATAAAGATGTATGTATGGTGGAGTCTGTTATATCTGATACCGATCATTGACCGCTTCTGGGAGAAAAAAAGAAGTGCTGCCGGAAACATATTAGAACTTGCAAGAAGATTTTTTCTGATAGGATCTTACATACAGCTCTGGTATCTGCTTGCGACTGTTGCAGCGGTGCTGTTTTTGTATCTGTTGGTAACACGTTTTCGGTGAAAGGAATCGTGGCAGCGGCTGTGCTGTTGTATCTGACTGGAGTTTTCCACAATACTTACCGTCATGTATTCGATACCGTTTTACCGGCTGCGAATGAGATCCAATGGTATCTTTCTGTATTTGCTACGGCAAGAAACGGATTCTTTTTCGGATTCCCGTTTGTGACCATGGGCTATCTCTTTCGTGTGAAGGCAGACCGGATCCGAAAAAGTGCGTATGGATGGTACACGGTATTTTTCCTCGTGCTGATGATGCTGGAGGAATGGATCATCACGCAGAAGATCGGCGAGTCGTCGCATGATATGTATCTTATGACACCGCTTGTCACTGCAAATCTTTTCCTGGCTGCAGCCTTTGTCCCAGTGGGGGAGAGAATGGGAGCGGCTGCGAAAACAATGCGTGAACTCTCAACGGAAATTTTCCTTTTGCACATGCTGGTATATTTCTGGTACAAAAAGATCATGGAATGCATGGGACTGGATGCAGGGAACCATCTGGTACGTTATATGGTGGTTGTTACAGTTAGTGTTCTGATTGGTCTGATCCTCATATATATAAGAAGAAAAAGGTCTAAACAGGAAAATTATAAAAAAAATATAAAACAACAGAAATTATAAAAATTAGTGTTGACAAAAGAATATGATGGTGCTATTTTAAGTACATAGATGTTAGCACTCCACAATAATGAGTGCTAACAGATAAAAAGGTAACTGAGATCAGAGGCAGATGCCGGATTCTTACAGAAAGTTACAGAGTATGGAGATGGAGAAGAGAATGGACGAGGAATTCGAATTAGACGAACGAAAAACGAAAATTCTTGATGCAATCATCCGCAACTATTTAGAGACAGGCGAACCGGTTGGATCACGAACAATATCCAAGTATACCGATTTGAATCTGAGCTCTGCGACGATCCGTAATGAGATGGCTGATCTGGAAGAACTTGGATACATTTTACAGCCGCATACTTCAGCCGGCAGGATCCCTTCCGACAAAGGATACCGCTTTTATGTGGATCATCTGATGGAAGAGAAAGACCGTGAAGTGAATGAGATGAAGAGTTTCGTCATCGAACACACGGAGAAGATGGAACAGGTGCTGCAGCAGGTGGCAAAGATACTGGCAAACAATACCAATTATGCGACGATGGTTACAGCACCGACGTTTCATAAGAATAAAGTAAAGTTCATCCAGTTATCGAATATGAATGAAGAACAGATTTTAGCAACGATTGTTACCGAAGGCAATCTGGTCAAGAATAAAATTATTCCGGTCAGTGAACCAATCGATAATGAGACGATGTTAAAACTGAATTTCCTGTTAAATGCGAATTTAAACGGTCTTGCATTACAGGAGATCAACCTTGGAACCATCGCAAAGTTAAAAGAGCAGGCGGGCATCCACAGTGATATCATCAGTGATGTGCTTGATACCGTGGCAGAGACGATGGGACAGGATGAAGATATCCGCATTTATACAAGTGGAGCAACCAATTTCTTTAAATATCCGGAGTTAAGTGACTCGGAGAAAGCAAGTGAGCTGATCTCCACATTTGAGGAGAAACAGCAGTTAGCAAGCCTTGTAACTGAAAACCTGTTAGATGATGATAATACAGGAATTCAGGTTTATATAGGAAATGAAAGCCCGATACAGACCATGAAGGACTGCAGTGTTGTGACAGCAACATACGAATTGGGCGAAGGTGTTCGGGGAACGATAGGAATTGTCGGACCGAAACGAATGGATTATGAGAAAGTAATGGATAACCTGAAAACCTTGAAGAATTCTTTAGACGGAATTTTAAACAAGGATAAGGAACAGACATAGAAAGGTGGTTCATAGATGTCAGAGATGGATGAAAAGGTATTAGACGAAGCAATGGAATCTTCCACAGAGGAAAATGTTTCCGAGACCAAAGAGGATGAAACCGTGACATCCACGGAAGAAACAGCCGAAACAGCAGAGAACGCTGATGCAGAAGCTTCCGAAGCGGATTCCGAAGATCCTGATAAAAAGAAATCTTTTTTCAAAAAGAAGAAAGACAAAAAGGATGAGCAGATTGAGGAGCTTACCGATAAGGTAAAAAGACAGATGGCAGAGTTTGATAACTTCCGTAAGCGTACAGAGAAAGAAAAATCACAGATGTACGATATGGGAGCAAAAACAATCGTAGAAAAGATCCTGCCGGTCATTGATAACTTTGAGCGTGGTCTTGCAGCCTGTCTCTTATACACATCTCCGAGCCCACGAGACCGAGGCTGATCTCGT
>ENA-OXEX01000306-OXEX01000306.1-human-gut-metagenome-genome-assembly--contig:-NODE-306-length-26029-cov-7.518018_pt1 | contig 26029 bp, 22 predicted proteins | sample MGYA00249364_ERZ652261 | MGnify/ENA primary metagenome ERZ652261 (study PRJEB26925, sample SAMN05826642) | human gut metagenome | biome: ENVO:2100002; feature: ENVO:00000062; material: ENVO:00002003... | reverse complement strand
ATCTACACTATCCTCTTCGTCGGCAGCGTCAGATGTGTATAAGAGACAGCTTTTATACCGCATACAATATAATCTCGCAATAATAAAAAACATCAATTAGAACGATACTGTGATGGCCTTGCTGTTGGGAGAAATATAAAAAATGATTCAACATTAAATCTATGTTTTTTGAAACAAAAAGCCTTTTCAGGTTGACGAAAGTATAGTTTCGCGGTAAAATATAAAGCAATCGGAGGTGAAATATATGGCTGATAACGAGTTTACTGCCGATCTTGTAACAATTGAAGATGAAGACGGCGTTACGCATACTTTTGAAGAGCTTGACAGAATAGAAACCGATGACGGGAAATACCTTGCGCTGACACCTGTATATGACGACGCAGAAGAAATTCTTGACGGTGACGGTGAACTTATTATTGTCAAAGTAAATGATGAAAGCGATGACATTTATTTGGAGCCTATTGAAAATCAAAAAGAATACGACGAAATAGCCGAAATTTTTGAGGATAGACTTCAAGATCTTTATTTTATTAAAGATGATGACAAGAATAAAAGCTGATTAAAATCGTAAAATATACATACCTGCCCGATGCGATAAATATACGGACAATATTGACCCAACACTTATATTTTAGGGGTTCGGATTCCGATGCTGTGGAGCAGACCTCCCGCCCATTCGGCGGATGTTGGGAGCACGAATGCTGACGATAGATCCCCACCTGCTTTTGAATGCAGGTTAATTATTGCCGTGTACGGTCGGGCGGGCCTATAAAAAACAGAAGGAGCTGTAAAAACAACTTTACAGCTCCTTTTAATATTGTTGTTATTTTACCGATATAACTCAGCTATACTGTTTACAATTTTATCCTCATCAGCCGTCGAGGTATTGATACACAAATCGTAATTCTCTTTTGCTCCCCACTTTTGTCCGCTGAGAAACGCATAGTATTCGGCGCGCTTTTTATCTATCTGAGCCATATGTCTTTGAAGCTCTCGATCGCTCATTTTTTTAGCATCGTCTCCTCTTTCGCGGCATCGTTTCATTTTGAACTCAAGTTCCGCATAAAGGAATATGCGAAACGGCTCTTCGTCTCGCAAAACATAGTCTGCACATCTTCCTACGATAACGCAGTCAGACTTTTCGGCAACTTCTTTTATTATAACGCTCTCTGTTTTAAGTACTTCAAGCTGCTGATCCATTACCGGATTCGGCGAAGCCCAAAAAGTATGCCCGGTTGTAATACTCATAAGCGGAAACGGACGTTTTTCCTCAACACTTTGTATGTATTCAGTTGCAAGATCAGTACGTTTGGCAATCTCAACAACGATTTCGTGGTCATAATAAGCAAACCTGAGTTTTTCAGCCAACTTACGACCTATTTCACGTCCTCCGCTGCCGAATTCACGACCTACTGTTATGATTTTTCCCATATAAATTCTCCTCTCTCAAAACAGAGCCAATAGAGTTAACTTTAATAAATACTATATCACAAACAGTAATAAAAAGTAAGTAAAAATCAAAAATATAGGATAAAAATCTTTATGTAAAAATTTGTAAAAAATACAATAAAAAAACGGCACTCTTTTTACAAAGAATGCCGTTTTTTTGGTGCCGGTGACCGGGGTCGAACCGGTACGGTATCGCTACCACTGGATTTTGAGTCCAGCACGTCTGCCAATTCCATCACACCGGCGAACTGACGGAGACTATTATAACCGAACCGGCAAAAAAAATCAATAGCAAACAACGCAAAATATAAGATATTATTACACAGCAAATTCACACAGCAAATTTTATGGTTTTGATGATAATCAATTTCCTTTTTCAAACACATTATATATATGCTGCAAAAGAGTATTTTCGTCAGCTAAGGACAATTCCGCAGATTTATCCAATAATTGAAGCGTCAGAAAAATGTGTTTGTCACCTTCATCGGCGTAGATAACAATTGCCTTTTGACCGTTATAGTCCTTCGTATACATACTGTATTTCATATTTTCATAAGTTCCGTTTGTGTATATTCCGATATTTGTTGCGTTATCACCTTTGACATGCGAGTTGTCTATATCCTTAACTCTGAGGCTGTCTTGCATTTTTGCAACGCAATCAACTTCACCGGAAATAAGCTTCGGTATACCGCTGTAATATATCAATTCGTAGTCGGAGCATAAATCTTGGTATCCGGTATCCGCCATGGACCAATCATATTTTCTAACCTCGGTATATCGCATACCGTAGACGGACCACGACTCACCGGAAAGGTTTTCTCCGATTTTTTCTATATAGTCGGTATTTTCACCCTCGAAACATTTAGACGGCTTTAATTCATGCATAATATCAGTGTATTCGGCGGCATTCATAACAACGCCTTCATATCTGAATGTACGAGGCACAAACACGCCTAAAAAATATACAAATATCAACAAAACAGCAAACAAAACGATTTCGGTTGCATAGCGTTTTTTTGTGTGTTCTTTTTTATACGAAATTACCGCCAGCACAACAAATAAAGCAATAAAAATTATGATTGCCGGATATGTAAAGCAGAGTTCAAAAACCTGCATGTCAAATTCGCCGTACGTCATATCATTTAATGACAGCGGTCCGAAAAAAGCCAAGCAAAAAGCGATTAGCACCGCTATTGCCGCCTCAATTACAAGTGTTATTTTATATGTTTTGCTTTTCATCACTTATATACTCCCATCTGATATTTTTTGCCATAAGAGATATAAAAAACTTTGCCTGTAAAAAGTAAGCCTATTAACCGCCGCCGTATAATTATTTCATAAAAGCTCCTCATAAAAAAATAAAGCCGCACTTATAAGAAAAGCGAGCCTTAATAATTATCATATATTTTTAATTCCCCGCCCCTTGTTCAAATTATAATATATATATGTGTGTATTGTCAATATATTTTGTTGTTTTTGCCCGAATTATGATGTTTTGGTTATATTTTAAAACGTCTTATACAGCAAAAACGAATTGTAAATTTTCTTATACCTACATAAAAACAGCCGTAAACAACTCAAGTTTACGGCTGAATTCGCAGCAATATTCTACTTACATTTTTCCGCTAACGCACAAAGCTTTTTAAGCCTATGGTTAACTCCGGATCGAGTCATTGGAACGCTCATACTGTCGCCTATCTGTTTCAGCGAAAAGTCGGGATTTTCTGTTCTCAACTCGGCAATTTCACGAAGCTCCGAGGGCAAATCGTTTAGCATTCCGCACTTCTTCAGTCTGTTAATCGCATCTATCTGAACAAGCGCTGCATTTACGGTTCTGTCAAGATTTGCGCTTTCAAAATTAAGCCGACGATTAACATTGTTTCGCATATCTTTATACATTTTTACGCCCATAAGCTCAAGAACGCAGTTTGAAGCGCCCATAACCGTCAGCATATCCTCGATTTCGCCGCTATCCTTAAAATACAAAACATAGGCGCCGTTCCGCGTAACCTCTTTTGCCGCCATATCGTTATCAGACAAAAACTTCTGAAGGTCTCGACTCAAATACATATGCGGAACAACAAATTCGAGATGATAATTCTTTTCAGGAGAATTGACCGTTCCGCACGCCAAAAAGACTCCGCGCAGAAAAGAACCTATACAGCAGTCTTCTGATATATTTGCCCAATTCAGCCTACGTGTTCGCTCCTTGCCGTTATATCCGAAAGCGTTTAAAACAGCTAAGCGATCCTGTTTATTTCCGACGCTGACTTTAATTTTACCGGATGCAGACTCTGAAACATTACACGGATTTTCCGTAAAGCGCTCAACAAGCTCTTTATATCTGAGCGCAACATTTTTATTTTCTGTGGATATATAAACCTCACCTGCCGAAAAACCCCTGCCGAAAAGCAGAAGCCCGTAACACTCAGCCAATATACAGCAAGGCTTTATTGTTTCTATATTTAATAATTCATCTTTAACCTTGGATGAAAAAGTCATAGCACTACCTTTTAATATCTCTGTGGAATACGCTTGAATTAGCTCCGTTTTCAAGAAGATGTTTATTTATTGCTTCGGCAAATACAACAGACCTGTGTTTTCCTCCAGTACAACCGACCGCAATAGTTAACTGACTTTTCCCTTCCGTTCTGTAAAGAGGCAACAAAAAGTCAAGAAGATCAAACAGCTTTTTCTCGAGAGCCTTTGACTGGTCAAATTTCATAACAAAATCACGCACGGGAGTCTCAAGCCCGGTATGCTCTTTAAGTTCGGGAATATAAAACGGATTGGGTAAGCACCTGACATCGAACACCAAATCAGCTTCCTTCGGTATGCCGTATTTAAAGCCGAATGATATGCTGTAAATTTTAAGAGAACTCGAAGCATTATCAAGAAAAAGCTTTGCAATACGCTCCTTAAACTGAGAGCTTGTAACATTCGACGTATCTACTATATAATCCGCTTGTAAACGTGCAGGCAACAGTATCTCACGTTCTTTTTGGATGGCTTCAAGTATTGAAGGTGTGTTAAATTCATCGGCAAGAGGATGCTTACGCCTTGTCTCTTGGTAACGGCGCATAATTACATCGTTGTCCGCATCTATAAACAGAATTTTGTAATTAATCTCATCTTCTTTTAACTCATCCAACACTCCGAAAATATCAGAGAACGAGTCGCCGAGTCTGATGTCGGCAACAATGGCTACCCTGTCACGTTTTTCGTTAGAATTAAAAATCAACTTGACAAAAGTAGGTATGAGCTTCGGAGGCATATTATCAACACAAAAAAAGCCTATATCCTCAAGAGCGTCAACTGCCCTTGACTTTCCTGCTCCCGAAAGTCCCGTAACAATAACAAGCTCTGTCTTTTCTGTAGATTTCTTACCCAATATATTTCACTTCCGTTTCGAGATGCACACCGGTTTCGGTAAACACCTTATTCTGTACATATTTTATCAAACTTAAAACATCATTAGTTGTTGCGCCGCCTTTATTTATTATGAAACCGGCATGCTTTTCGCTAACCTCGGCGCCGCCTATACTGTATCCTTTTAAACCGCATTGCTCTATAAGTCCACCGGCAAAATATCCCACGGGGCGCTTGAAAGTACTGCCTGCGCTCGGATATTCAAGCGGCTGTTTAGACTTCCTCTTATTGAGATTTAAATTCATTGCAGCCTTAATTTCATCATAATCGCCGTTTTTCAGTTTAAGTGTAAGCCCAGTTATAATAAGATTACTGTCGGTATACGCGCTGCAACGATAGCCGAGCTTTAAGCTCTCTTTTTCAAAGCACCCTGCCTCACCGTCAAAATTTATGTGCGACACAGAGCACAGAACATCTTTCATTTCCCCACCGTAAGCTCCGGCATTCATATATGCGGCTCCGCCGGCTGTGCCGGGAATTCCATAGGCAAATTCAAGTCCCGAGAGATTGTTGGAAAGAGCAAAAGCACAAAGCTTTGACAAAGAAACACCGGCATCGGCATATATCACACCGTCACCGAGGCACTTGAGCTCAGATAAACCCTTCGCGAGCCTTAAAACAACTCCGCGCAAACCGTTGTCAGATACAAGTATATTACTGCCGTTTCCTATGATATACGGCTTTATTTCGCTCTCACGGCAAGCAGATATAAGTGCCGAAAGAGCTTCTATGCTGTTAGGCATTATAACAAGCTCGGCAGGTCCACCGGTTTTAAACGACGTATAATCGCTCATAGGAGCGTCTTCGCGAAATTCGCAGCCAAACTTATCTGCAACAGCTTTTATATTACTTAGCAAAATAATTTCCCCTCAAAATTATTCGTCAAGAAGTGCTGCTCCGATTATACCGGCATCATTTCCGAGCTTAGCAGAGCATATTCTTGTTTGAACAACGCTGTGCACGCTGTAATGCTCTTGATTTACTATTTTACGTACAGGTTCAAGAAGTGACTCACCCTCATTACCGATACCGCCGCCCACACAGAGTATTTCCGGTTGGAAAAGGTTAATCATATTTGTAATACCCATCGCAAGATAATGTATGTATGTATCAACAACCTTTATGCCTGCCGGATCATTTTTGCGCATAGCATTAAAGGCTGTTCTGCCGTCAACCTTATTTATATCTCCGTCAACAAGAGTCCACATAGCAGAATCAAGATTTTTGCCCATAGCTTCTTTCGTCTGGCGAATAAGTGCCGTTGCTGAGGAATATGCCTCCCAACAGCCTTTTCTGCCACAGGTGCATTGCTCTCCGTCAGCAAAAATAACCATATGGCCGGCCTCGCCTGCTGCATCATTACAGCCATTGAGCAGCTTGCCGTTTACAACAATTCCGCTGCCAACACCGGTACCGAGAGTAACTGCAACAAAATTTGCAACTCCCTCGCCGGCACCTGCTTTTGCTTCGCCGAGTGCCGCACAGTTAGCATCGTTTTCAAGATAAATCGGTTTGCTGAACTTAGATTGAAGAATATCTTTTGCCGGAACATTATCGAATCCTAAATTATTGGCATACTCAATAATTCCGTATTTTTTATTTACCGAGCCGGGAGTTCCTATGCCAATAGAAACCACCTCATCAAGCGAAATTTTTGCTTCTTCGAGAGCCATATTTATTGACAAAGCAACATCGTTGATTATCTCCCATGACGGACGCGGACAAGCAGTAGGCATCTTTCCTTTGCCCACTATGCGATAATACTCATCAACAACTCCGGCTACAATGTTTGTTCCTCCGAGATCAACACCAATTCTATACATCATAATCCTCCGTTTTTATATTCTCTTTAATAATTTTGCCAAATCTCAAGCTCTTCGTCCTTTGACTCGCCCTCTTCCATGCCGAGTTGATGAAGGAGCTCGCGCGCGGCATTATATCCCATTTTTTTCTGCCTGTTATTCATGGCGGCTACTTCAATGATTATCGCAAGATTCCTACCGGGTTTTACAGGCACAACAGTAACAGGCACCTTGATGTCCATAATTGAAATATAGTCATTATCAAGGCCCATCCTATCATAAACCTTAGCGGAATCCCAAGGCTCAAGTTGAACCACCATATTTATTTTTTCGGTAAGCTTTACGGCTCCCATACCGAAAATGCGGCGAGCATTAATAATTCCTACACCGCGAAGTTCGATGAAATGTCTGATATTGTCCGGTGCAGAACCGACAAGTGTTTTTGAAGAAACCTTACGAATTTCAACGGCATCATCCGCAATCAGACGGTGCCCCCTCTTGATAAGTTCAATCGCAGTCTCACTTTTACCTACGCCGCTGTCGCCGACAATCAGCACACCCTCGCCGTACACTTCTACAAGCACTCCGTGTCGTGTTATCCTTTCGGCAAGTTCTGTTCCCAAAAAAGAAATAAGCGCAGACATACAGCTCGATGTGGATTCACCGGTACGTAAGAGCGGCACCTTGTATTCTTCTACAAGTGAAGAAAGATGCGACGGGATTTCTAAATTTCGTGTAATTAAAATAAACGGCGGTTGAGTTTGGACAAGCCGTTTAAGGCTTTCATAACGCACTTCATCGCTTAGAGTTTTAAGAAATTCTATTTCCGAAAGCCCCAAAAACTGCACACGTTCCGGGTCAAAATAATCATCACGTCCGGCAAGAATAAGACCCGGCCTATTAACGTCCTGCGATGTAACGGATAGGTCGTGTGCGTCTTCCGGCAAATACAATGTTTCAAAGCCGAATTCTTTTATCAGTTTATCTAATGAAACGGAATACTTTGAAGCCAACCCATAGCCTCCCTTATTTAACTGTTATAATGTAATATTATAATCTATTATTACCGACTTTCCAATAGCTTTTTAGCATTTTTTTAATATTTTGAGCTAGTATTTTAAACGTTTCTACCCATTGAATAACCTTATGTTATTTGAAAATAATATTTCGGGGTGATAAAGTGAAGCTTATTGTAGTCTCCGAGGATTTTAACAGCCGTTTATCAGGTGAACTTTCTCAGCTGCTAAGCAAACACGGAGGCGTATTGCTGCTCGGGAATAATATAATAGAGGCAAGCTATATTGATACACCCGAATATGTAATTACAGACATCGGTGCAAAAGTTGACAACAGTTTCAAAAATACAATTTCCGTGGAAATATCAAAAAACGGCGATATCATTAACGAAGCGTTAATATATAATGATTCTGCCGGGATAAAACAAAGGCTGAACATTGGGACAAATTTCAAAGACGATATAACACTTTCAAGCTTAAATGATGAAGAAATTTACTTCGGAATACAAACGATTATCAAGGATTTATCCGGGAAAAATATATATCCGTGTGAAATAAAATCCAAAACATCAGATATTACCGACATTCACACCCTTCTAACTGCGGCCGGAATTCTTCTGATTTCCGGAAAATATCATGAAAACAATGGGATTTTAAATATATAGAAGCAAAAAGGCTGTACCGCTTTTTCAACGGTACAGCCCTAAGATAAATATATCTCAATTATCGATTTCCGCAGTTGCTTTTGTTCTTCTTTTTTGCAGCTCATCGGCTATATCTTGTTTTTTCTTCCCGACTATATCATATTTAAAAATCGGGAATATAGAAATGAGAGCAAGAAAGCCGGGCACCACGGTATAAGCAAAAAACACAATGTCTTTTGTTTTCTCACTAAATCCGCTTGCAGTACCGGCAGCAATTTGAGCAACAGTATCCGAATAGCCCGATACCTGTATAAACACAAGACCTAGAGCAGTTCCGAGTGCAAGGCAAACCTTTATGGTAAGGGTTAAAATAGAGTATGCTACGCCCTCCATACGTTTGCCGGTCTCAAACTCATAATAATCAACACAATCGGCCGTCATTATCATGGGCATAAGCGTAACAGCGGCAAACTGAAGGCCGATTAAAAACAGCGATGCATAGAATAATACAGTAAGCACTGTATTATCGGGATTTTTGAACCAGAAGTGCCCTACAACGAACGATAGTGCCGATGCAACAAAGCCATATACCGAGAGAAGGATATATACCTTTTTCTCACCCATCTTTTTGATAAGTAATGGACAAATCGCCATACTTATCATAGAGCCGACAGCAGTAACTATACCGAGTACCGCAACAAGATTTTGTGAACCGAGTATGGTATTAGCGGCCTGCACTTGTATACCCATTGACATTTGTCTGCCGAATCCGAGAAAATATGATACAATAACAAGCATAAGCGGCTTGTTGTCTTTGAGAGCTTTAAACATATCCTTGGCAGTAGTTTTTTCACCGGATACATACGGAACGCGCTCTTTGTTTAAAAGCGGTATAAGTGCAAATAACGCACAGCCGAAAACAGCCGTAAGAATAGCCGTCCAAAGATATTCCGGAGCTATCATAGGCATATCGGTTTCGCCGGATTTAACAAATACTTTTGACCCTCCGGGAATTATGAGACAAGCTATCGGCACAATAACAACACAAGCCGAAAAACCTATCTGCTTAAATGTGTTTGATATCGACACTACATTTGTGCGCTCTGTAGGGTTAGGCGTTAAAACCGAAGCAATACCCTGAGACGGTACATCGCCGAGCGTCATAGCAAGACTCCATACAAGATATGTAACAAATATCCAAATGTACGTTGCCGTGCGATTCTCTTTAAACGGAACATTAATAAAAACGGCTGCCGTCATAACAAGAAGAGGGATAATTGACTTCAATATCATAGACTTAAATTTTCCGCGTTTACTTTTTGAACGATCTATCATACTACCTACAACCGGATCAAAAACCGCAGACAATATTTTGGCTACAAGAATAAGTATGCCGACAACCGCAATGTCAGCTCCTAAAATAGATGCGTCAAATTCCGCTTGATATGAATTCAAAAGACCGACTATCGCCTGAAACCCGAAAAGGCCGAGCGAATATGCCGCAATTTCTTTAAAATTCATATGCTTCTCTGTTGTCGCTCCCAAAAAAATCATCCTCTCAATAAAAAATAATAAATAAATAATAATTGTTTTGCGTGCATTCGTCAATAAAAAGCACAGATTTTTTCGAGATTTTTATTCATTTTTATGCTTCTTTTTTCAGTAAAGCAACAGCAAATTATTAATATGTTTATAAAACGCTAATTACCGAAGCTGTGGCTATAATCGAGCAGCATATTTTTCAACTCACTCGCAGCAACGCCGAGACTGACATTTTTATTTTCGGCAATACAAATCTGTCTTGACGAAATTTTCTCTTTTAAATTAAGTTTAAATATTTCGCCGCTTTCAAGATCGCTCTCTACAAGATTTTTCGGCAAAAAGCCTATACCGAGATTGTTTTTGACAAGAGGTAATATAAGATCGGCTGTCGCAACTTCAGTATCGGGAGCGTACTTCAGTCCGTTTTCGGCAAATATTTTGCTATAAAAATCATATGTCGAGCTACCTTTGCTAAGACTTATGAGAGGATACTCTTTAAGCTCTCCAATGCCGATTATCCTTTCTTTCAAAAAAGCCATTTCTTTTCCGCAAACGGGTACATCGTCGAAATCTTTAATATTAACTATTTCAAACTCATCGTCATATTCAACCGGAGATGTTACGACCGAAAAATCAACAGAGCCGCTTTTAAGCGCGTTCATAGCCGCCGGCGTTGTGGAATTGTTTATCCTTATGCGAATATCCGGAAACTTCTTATGAAACATATCAAGAACCGGAAGCAACACCTCAGACAGAGCAGTTTCGGTAGTGCCGATTGAAATAATGCCGCTTTTAAGTTCTTTTTGCATCAGGAGTTCTTTTTCTCCTGCTTCAATTTGTAAAATGGCAGGAACTATATGGGAATATAGGGTTTCACCCTCGGGTGTCAACTTAACTCCGCGACTTGTCCTACTGAATAGTACACATCCGAGTGTGTTTTCAAGATTTTTAACAGACCTTGATATATTGGGCTGATTATTATCAAGCTCAACCGCAGCTTTTGTGAAATTCTGATATTTCGCAACGTAATAAAAAATTTTATAATATTCGTAATTTACCAACATTTAATTCCTCTCAATATAAAAATTACATATTAGCCATATCAACAACATATTTTAAATATAGATATGTATGTATTATAATAATAAAGATTGGGATTGTCAAACTTTGTTAGAGGACAGGTAAAATATGATTAAAACCAAAATGGCAAAAAGATTAAAATCTAATCAAATGTCAGACACCTTTACAAATGCAATTTTTCTGACTCTTTCCGGAGGATTTCAGGACGCTTATACATATCTTTGCCGCGGAAAGGTTTTTGCAAACGCTCAAACCGGAAATATTGTGCTTATGAGCACACATTTTTTTGAGGGAGAATTCGGGTTAATATTACATTATCTTATACCGGTAATTTCCTTTGTATTCGGGATATGCGTTGCCGAAATACAGCATATTTTCTTTAAAAATTACAAAAAGATACATTGGCGTCAAATAGTTTTAACATTTGAAATAGTTATACTTTTGGCCGTCGGTTTTATCCCGATTAACTTAAACATACTCGCTAATGCTCTTGTTTCTTTTGTGGCGGCAATGCAGGTTCAAACATTCCGCAAGTTGCGCGGAAACGCCTATGCAAGCACAATGTGCATCGGCAATATGAGAAGCGGCGCGGAAGCTTTGTGCGGCTATTTTAAAACACGTAAAAAAATACTGCTTATAAAGGCAATTGAATATTTCAGCATTATATTCATGTTTGCTGTAGGTGCCGGATTCGGTAGTCTTGCGGCAGACAGATGGGGTATACGCTCAATTTGGTTTTCATGTGCATTTTTGTTTATAAGCTTTATCATTATGTTTATCCGCCTTGAAATTGAAGAAGAAAAAGAAGAAGAACTTGAAAAGGCTGTTGAAAACGAATTCAAATAAAATTTAAGCAGGCAAAGCATTTAGGCCTTGCCTGCTTTTTTACTGTTTCTTTGCAGCGTTTTTCATATGCAGTTCTTTCATACCCTCAACCTCGTCGCAAATTGATTTTAAATTGCATGTGTTGCAATCAAGAAGCACATTGTCAAGTATGTGATTCAGAGCATCGGTTGTTTGCTTTACTTTATCACAAATCATACCGAGTTCATTAAAGCGGTCGAAATCGGTAATAAATATTATCTGCACACTCTTCACCATAGGGAATTCAAGATAAGCCTTAATAAGCGATGAGCCGTAGTCCGAGAATGTCACACCGTTTTTTACCGCTTTTTTGCTGACTCTTATCTGCTCCCGCATATTAAATGCAGATGCTCTTGTCATAAATTCCTCAGGGCAAAAGCTATATTTAAGACGTTCGAGTTCTTTTATCTTATCAAAAGCCGATTGTTCTTCACCAATATCTTTGATTTCAAGAAAAATTATTTTTCCGAAACAGCAATCAGACCTTATTTCCGGAATATCTTTTCCATAAAGATATGTGCAATTGTCAAACTTTATACTGTCGCTCACCGCGACCGTGCTTACACACGGCTTTTGACTTCCGCCGAGTTCATACGCCGTTTCTTTCAATAAAAGTATTGAATTGTCCTTTTTTATTTTAAGCGTCGGTTCACTATAAGAAAACCTTTTGGCATTTTCAGGCAAAAGGTTTTTTATTTGCCCGATAAGCTTGTCATAAAGTTTCATTAAAGTTTTTTGTCCTTTTCAAGCGAATCATAATGTTTGCCGAGCGCATCATATATCTTACGAACAAGTTTCATATCGAGATTGAAAAAATAGATGCAAAATGTGAGCACAAAAAGCACTGCAAGAATAATTAAAATTATAATTAAAGCTTTCATTTATGCCATCCCCTTTTGCCTTGCATACTCGGCAGCACCAAGCGCGCCCATAAGCTGAGGGTCTATTGGAAGGTCAACAACCTTAATTTTCAGAACGTGCTCAATAGCACGCTTGAGACCTTCGTTTTTAGCACAACCGCCGGTAAGCGTTATGCTGTCGGTAGCACCTGCTTTTTTTGCCATAACGAAACAACGTTTGGCAACTGCGAGTTGAATACCCGCCGCTATCTCATCCATGGGTTTGCCCTCGCCTACAAGAGAAATTACCTCTGATTCGGCAAATACAGTACACTGTGCCGTTATAGGAATAGTATTTTTGGCTTGGAGAGACAATTTACAGAAATCCGGAAGTGACATTTCAAATGCGTTTGCCATCGCCTCAAAAAAACGCCCTGTACCTGCGGCACATTTATCATTCATTGCAAAATTCTTAACCGTACCGTCGGTGTCTATTGCAATGCCCTTTACATCCTGACCGCCGATATCTATAATCGCCTTTACACTCGGGTCTGTAACATGTACACCCATTGCATGGCAACTGATTTCAGATATATTTTCATCGGCAAACGGAACTTTATTTCTGCCGTATCCGGTACCTATAAGATACGTAAGATCCTCTGGAGAAGACAGTTCCGGGACTTTCGATATAGCCTCACCGAGAGCAAGCTCGGCACTCTTCACCGGATTTATTTTACTTCTTACGGTAGCATCGGCAATAATTTTACCGTTTTCATCTAAAATTACACATTTTGCATACGTTGAACCAACGTCGCATCCACCAAAATATTTCATAAACACTCTCCTATCTTTTTACCAAGCCATTGTATCGTCGAAATCAACCAGCGTCGGGTCAACGGGTTCTTCCTGAAGAACAGTTGTCATATATTTATTGATCTGCTCACGCATATCGCGACGCGAAACGGTTCTTGGATCCATAAGGTCCTGATCAACCCAAATGAAATTGATATTTCTTTCTCTTGCCTGGTCATCAAATATACCGTTAAGGCCATCCATTCCCTTGCATGAAATCTGATTATACATTATTACGGTATCGGCATTATATTCATCGCAAATGCGCCAAAGTTCATCAAGTACGTTTTGATAACCGCCCTTGGTATGCTTACGCATTGTGGTGCGCTGAAGAGTTTTTGCATATGTGGCAAGCGATCTTTCTTTATCCTCGGTATCATACATTATATAAGATATCATCGTCTCCATATCCATAACAACATTTATGCCCCAGCAATTTTCAAGCCAATTTGCGAGGCTCGTATAATAGTTTGCAGGACATGACCAAACTATAGCTCTGTGCCGCATTTCCTTGGAAACATGTTCTTTTCTCTCATAGCCTTTCATCATAAGCTTATTAACCTTTTTATCGGTTTTAATAAATATCTTATCGATTCCGCCGGAGAGATGGAAGTAAAAAAGTCTGTACAGCCAAAATGTGGCACCGGTCATCTGAGGATAATCGGTTTTGTTGACATCCCATTTTTGCAGCTCATATTCAAGCTGTTTGTTGTATATCTTCATAGCGGAAAAATATGCGTCCCAGTCAAACTTTTCGCCTGTCTGTTTCTCGATAAATCTGATGCAAGATTTAACCTCGTCAACGGCATATTTCTGTACTTCTTCTTCGGTGTATCTAAGCGGAACATTAACAACATGAGACGGAAGATTAAAACGCCTGTCGATATATGACGAGTTCATTGTTGAGCCGTCGCACGGCATATTGCATGATAAAAAGCATTTACCGAACATCGGGTAATCGTCGTTTATTGCCACGCCTGCCTCCGCGGAGGGAAGAGGACAAACATCGGCGGGAACGCCGTAACTCTCGGTTATATCAAGATACGGCGGCGTTATGTTTTGATCAACCATCGATGACAAAAAAATCGGTATAGTCTGTACGGGAACACCATATAAGTTCGGAAAACCCGCCATTATTTCAAAAGAGAAAAGTTCATCCATACAAACTGTTTTATCTGAAAATTTGTCATTCGGATGAAAATGCTTATCGTGTTTAAAAAGCATATGTATCATATTACATGTATGCTTAATCATCGCGTTAAAATGAAGATGTGCTATACGAAGGTGTGTTCCGCGCGTACCCTCCGTATGGCGGTCTATCCACGCAGGAGCCGCGAGATAACTTGCCATCCAGCGATAATTCCACAGACCCTTTATCGTCGACACGGGTGCTTTTAAAACCATAACTATCATATCTTTCCAAGTTATGAGCCAACGATAGTAATCATACATAGTGTCTTTAAGCCCACGCCACTCGCGGTGCTTTAAAAGTCCGGTCTTATCTTCATGCAACAGACCGAGATTTTTAGGCTGATTTGCCACGTTATTTCGCCTCCTTTGCTTTTTGAATATTCTTAATTTCAAGGCTTTCTACAAATGCCTGAACACGAGTTCGTAGCTGACCAGATGCACTTGCCGTATACTGTCTGTCAACCGAAACCGACGGAATTCCGAATTCATTTGTTATTATATGTGATGCAAGTGCCCTTTCGTATCCCCAGTATTCACAAAACTTTATCTGCTCATATATTACACCGTCTGCGTGATACGTGTTTACAAGGTCACGAACATAGGTTTTTCTGCCTTGCACCTTTTCCTTGCTCATATAGCGTGGGCATTGGCATGTTTCCATATAATGCAATACAATCTGAGATAAAACATCATCGGTATCGTTAAGTTTTATTTTTTCTCTGCCGGGAAGCGAACCGAAGCAAAAGCGATCGGCAACTACAAGAGCACCGGATTCTTCGATAAGCTTTGTGAAATCCGGATCGTCCATTTCAGAACCCACGACAACAACTTTAGCACGATAATTTTTATTTTCGTCAGGGACCCTTGTTTTAAGCTCCTCTGCGGTTTCTCTGAGCTTGTCGATTATCAAATACTTGGGGCAACAATATGTAACAAGATTTATGACGTGAAATTCATATCCCGTTATTCGCGGATTTTCCTCTTTGCGATATTCACCTATTTCTGTTATGAGACGACAAACTTCGTTATGCTCTTCAACAGCTTTACGAAGCATAGCATCGCTTGTATCAACACCGTAAACATCATGTAGCTTATCGAGCACCTTGACTCTCATCTGCTCTGTATAATGCCTGACTGTATGCGGCTCAATTTTAAAAGGAATATCGGCAATGGAAACGAAGAATTTATCGTTTTGTACAAGATTCAAAAGCATGAAATGCTCATATGTACGATTCATTTCCGAGCATGATTCCGAGCCTATAAGAGCGGAAAGGAAATTATAACCGCCTTCAATACCGCGCTCCAAAAGAGCCTTGGAATATCCGCACAGATACGAACTGAGATAATAAGTTGCAATATCCATAGAACCTGTTCTCGGAGCTCTGAGTCTTACCGAAAAACAATTATCGACATTGAGCAGAACTTCCGGGATATGATAGCAGGTATACGCAATCGCTTTTTTGCCATCGCTTATTGCCCGCTGCACAAGTTCATTGTTTGCCTCCTGAAGCAGATTCTCAAAATAAATCAGATGTTTCAAATCTTTCATTACAGCACCCCTATTTTAGTTAAAGTCTCCCGTACTCCCTTTACCACCGGTGAAGATTCCGGCAAATTAAATACATTTTCACCCTGTATATCAAACATAGCGAGATTTGTATCATTCGGAATATAACTGAGAACTTCAACACCGTCGATATTAATATAATCCTTTAAAGACTCGTCCGTCATACGATTAACTATTGCACCGATTTTATCATACATAACAAGATCATCGGCAACACCTTTTATTGTTTTTATTACTTGGCAGCCTTTTTTGCTGGGATCCGTTATTAAGATAAGATGCGTTACTCTCTCCATAACACGTCTGTTAATTTGCTCTATTCCCGCCTCACCGTCAATAACAACATAGTCAAATTCGTCGGAAAGTATGGAGATAACCTCTTTAAGATATGAGTTTATTTTACAATAGCACCCCGCGCTCTCGGGTCTTCCAACAGCAATAAACGAATATCCGTCTGTCTCGACAAGAGCATCGAAAATACGGTACTTGGCTTCGCCTAAAAGCTCAACGGCTCCTCTGGTATCGCCCTCGTCCACGGAAGCTATAATCTCTTTACGAATATCATCAATGGTCATTTTGACGTCTATTCCGAGAGCAGTCGAAAGACCTACTGCCGGATCGGCGTCTATGGCGAGTATCTTTTTATCAGGATACTTTTCTGTAAGGCACCTGACGATAGTAGCCGATAATGAAGTTTTGCCTACACCGCCTTTGCCCGCAACTGCAATAATTGTTGATTTACTCATTTCACATCACCGAAAATTATTATACATCTTCGTTTTAAAGTGTGCAATAAAAATTGTTAACATTTTGACAACTTTTTCTTAAAAGAGCGGTGTTGTTAAACACCGCTCTGAAATACGGAACTGAAATCATTCCGAAATCTCAACCGATTCCGAACTAAAGATATCAGACCAATGCGAATAGTATTCAAGCTGCTTTAAAAGCTTTCGCGCCTGAATATACGCATATGCTTTTTTATGGAAATGATCAAGCTCTTTTGACGCTTCTTTAAGTGCCGCTGATTTTGAACGTATTTCTTATTGTTTTAGCATAATGCACAAAATACCGTTGTAGTTCAAACGAAATATATTGAATTGTCAATAGAAATATCCGCCGCAGTGTTGTATTTAGACTAACAGATAAAAAATCATAAAATAAAAAGCGCATAAAAGCATTTACAATATACGGAGGGATAAAGTATAATACCATTGATGTTTCAAAGAGAGGGATTTGGAAAAATGAAAAAAACATTAAACGGGAAATGGCAATTCAGAAAAGTCGGTGATAAGCTATACAAGGAAGCCACCGTACCCGGCTGCAACTATCTTGACCTGATGGCAAACGGAGATATTCCGGACCCATTTATCGGCCTTAATGAAAAGGATGTATACTGGGTCGGCGAAACAAATTGGGAATACAAAAAGACTTTTGAAATAACCGAAGAAGAATTAAACTGTGATGATATACTGCTGACCTGTGAAATGCTTGATACAATATGTGATGTTTTTGTAAATAATATGCTTGCTTTTTCCGCTAGGAATTGTTTTAAAGCTTACAGCGCATCAATAAAAGAACGTCTTGTTAAGGGTGAAAACGAAATAAGAATATTGTTTCGTTCCCCGGTAAATTATGTTAAAGAAAAATACAAGTCCTGTCCTACTCCCGTAAATTCAAACGGTCAGAACGGTATTGTTCATATACGCAAACCGCAATGCCATTTCGGTTGGGACTGGGGTCCCGTATTGCCGTGCAGCGGTATAACAAAGGAAATAAGTCTTGAGTTTGTGAACGGTGCAAAAATTGAATATCTTTTTGCGTCACAAGCACTCAATGACGACGGTACTGCCGTTATCTCCGTAAGAGCCGATATAAAGGCATATAAAGATTACGAATGTTCGTTAAAGGTTGTATTGCCGGACGGCAGCACACTTGAAAAAAGCGGCACAGAAGCTGACTTTACAATAACCGATCCTGAGCTTTGGTGGACATACGAATTATCCGGCAAAGCAGAGCAGCCGTTGTACGAAATAAGTGCAGCAGTAGTATCCGGCGGCAAAGAAGTCGATTCCACTTCTAAAAAAATAGGAATCAGAAAAATTGAATTAAACAGAGAAAAAGATGAATACGGAAGAAATTTCCAATTCAGATTAAACGGTGTCCCTCTTTTCATCAAGGGTACAAATTACATACCGCCCGACAGCTTCATAACGAGGTTTACTTCAGACAAGCTCGAATATTTAATTGACACAGCCCTGTTTTCAAATATAAATATGATACGCATTTGGGGCGGCGGATACTACGAAAGCGACGAATTTTATAATCTCTGTGACAAAAAAGGAATACTTGTTTGGCAAGATTTTCAATTCGCCTGTCAAGCCTATCCGTTCTTTGATAATGACTTTCTTGACAATGTAAAAGAAGAGGTTAAATACAATGTAAAACGCCTCTGTCATCATCCCTCTCTCGCTGTATGGAACGGAAACAATGAAATTGAGGATATGCATATGGCTTGGGTACATATGCAAAAGTATGTCAAATGGACCGAGAAATTCTTCTATCATATACTTGAACCCGAAATAAGAAAATATGACAAAAACACTCCATACACACCCGGTTCGCCTGTAGGTGAATCTCATAACGTCGGAGTAGAAAGCGACAATGTAGGCGACACCCATCTGTGGGGCGTATGGCACGGTTTGAAGCCGATGAATTATTACCGCAAACGTATGACACGTTTTTGCAGCGAATTCGGCTTTGAGAGCCTGCCTGATATGAAGGCTATTGAAAAGTTTGCAAAGCCTTCCGACTACTCTCTTTCGAGCGATGTGTTTAAATCTCACCAAAAATGTGCCAACGGCAATGACAAAATGATATATTATATAGCATCTAGGTTTAATTTACCAAAGGAATTCAAGGATTATGTCTATTTGTCACAGGTAACGCAAAACGAATGTATCGCAGATGCCACCGAACATTGGCGCAGAAACAAGGGCAGATGCAACGGTTCAATGTATTGGCAGTTTAATGACTGCTGGGGTGTATGCTCATGGTCAAGTCTTGATTACTATGGCAATTACAAAGCCTTACAATACGGTGCAAAGCACTTTAACGCGCCGCTCAGCATATCGATTGAGAATACAAGCGACTATATACGTGTTTTTGTGCTGAATGATTTAAACGAAAGCAAAACAGTTGATGCGGAATATGAAATATTTGATTTTGAAAACGGAACTCTTGAAACAAACAAAAGAACATTAACTGTCGGTGCCGTAAAAAATTCAGTTGTTTTTGATTTAAATGTTCCGTTCATTTGCTCGGAATACGATAAAAAAAGAACAGGCATTGCAGTAAGACTTTATGAAAATAGTGCCCTTATTCAGCAAAAAACTGTTCTTTTCTGCCGCGAAAACGAGCTTCGCTTGCCAAAAGCCAAGCTTAAAACCGTTTTTGAGGAAACGGCAGACGGATTGAATGTTACTGTGTCATCCGACAAATATGCTCGCCTTGTCAAAGTTGAAAGCAGCAAAATCACTTTGCCGTTCAGCGATAACTTTTTTGACCTGCTTCCGGGTCAGAAAAAGACTGTAACGATTAAAAAAGACACGGTTGTTTCAACTACCGAGCTCAGAAACAGTATTACGGCATATTCCCTCTCGGACATACCGTTCAGTAATAATAAGCTTGATACAAAGTTTAAACAGCTCAAGGTCTTTTTATCGCCGACAAATATATCAAACGCTATATACCACGGCAGACTTACAAAGGATGCCGAAATTACCGAATAAGCTAAAAAAAAGAGTCTCAACGGTTGCTATAAGCAATCATTGAGACTCTTTTTATTCGAGAACAATTTTAAAGCATAACGGCAAGGTCGTTTGCGGAATTTCCATAAGTTTAAGTTCCATATATTTTTCGGTTCGGCTGATTATTATCGGTGAGTGATTACCGAGGAGCTTTACCGAATATACAATTGCGTCCTGCGTTATCTTTTTAAAGTTCTTAATTCTTATTACACCGTCATGTGTCGGTTTCATTTGGAAAGCGTAAACCGCTCCGTCCTTATATGTAAAACGAAAATCCTTTTCGGTATACTTTTTTGTCTTATTATCCTTAAAGGACCCGTCCTTTGTATTGACTTTTCCTTCGCCGAAGGTTTTCCACGGAACCGTATCGTATATCCCCTCACCGTTAGTCTTCAGCCAATCGCCGATTTCATTCAAAACCGCAGTTTCTTCATCTGTAATCGTGCCGTCGGGTTTCGGACCGACATTTAAAAGCATAACACCGTTTTTACTTACAATATCGATTAAATCGCATATAACATGGTATGCCGACTTAAACTTGTTATTTTCGGTATATCCCCATGAATTTTTTGCTATTGAAGTGCAGGTCTGCCACGGTACGGGCGAAATATCTGTCAAAGCTCCCCGTTCAACGTCAAACGTAGCACTTCCCGGAGCAAAAGCCTGAAGCTTATAATTTATCGTAACTTCAGTGCCCCATTCTGCGGCACGGTTATAATAATATGCCGCAAATTTCTTTAAATACGGTTTAAACGCCCTGTTATGTATCCACCAATCGAAGTAAACAACTTTCGGCTTGTATTTATCTATCAGCTCACATATGCGGACAAGCCAATCTTTTAAGAAATCCTCCGTCGGAGGTACAGAACGGCAGTTTGATGCCGTTACACCCATTTTATCGGATGACAGCTCCTTACAATAATAAGCAGGTCCGTAAAAGTCGGCATATCTTTCATCGCACACATCGCTGTCAAATGTTCTGCCCATATTCATAAAGAAATAATGTTCGGCACGATGATTTGACGCACAAAAGGCAAGACCGACATTTTCCACAGCCGTTTTCAGTTCTCCGAGAACATCTCGTTCCGGTCCCATATTTACACTGTTCCAACGGTTAAACTCAGTATTATACATGGCAAAGCCGTCGTGATGTTCAGCAACCGGCATTACGTATTTTGCGCCGCTGTTTTTAAAAAGCTCCGCCCACTTTTCGGGATCGAAGTTTTCGGCTTTGAACATCGGTATAAAGTCCTTATATCCAAAATCCTTTTGATTACCGTACTTTTCACGGTGGTACCGATATGCCGGCTTTGATTTATCATACATCTCACGCGAATACCACTCATTGCCGAATGCAGGTACGCTGTAAATTCCCCAGTGAATAAAGATTCCAAATTTAGCATTCTTATACCATTCCGGTGTTTTATGTTTACATAAAGATTGCCAACTATCGGTATAAGGTCCCGATTCGATAACGTAATCAATTTGTTTTAAATAATCCTTTTCTGTCATAATTTTTCACCCCCAAAAAATCTCATTGCTCAATATAATACTTTTACGTGAGAGAATCATTATCCTGCGGAAGTGTTTTTTTCGACGAAGAAACGATGTTCTTTTTTTGCTCGGGACTTATATTTTCCGCCTGTTCCAAAAGATCGAGGCGGCGATTTATCTTCTTTTGGTTTTCAAGAACAAGATCCATCTTTCTGTGCAAATCATCGATTATAAGTTCACTTTTTAAATTGACTTTAAAATCATTTTCCGCACGCTCTCTGTCCTTGGACTCCTGCCTGTTTTGGCTCATCATAATAAGCGGAGCCTGTACTGCCGCAATACAAGAAAGCACTAAATTCAAAAGGATAAACGGATATGCGTCAAAAGCCTTATCTTTAAGTACTATATTCAGAACCATCCAAATAACCATTATAGCTATAAAGCTGAATATAAACGCCCAACTTCCGGCAAAACGCGCAACCGCATCCGCCGCACGCTGACCGAAAGAGAGTTTGTCGGTTTTATCCGAATCCTTGGAAAGCTCGGTGTTGATAAGCTGATGTATCAGTTCCTCATCCGTAAATTCCTTATCCGTAACGTCAAGCAATTCCTTTACTATTCTGCGACGTTCTTTTTTGTTGCTCATAATTTTTAACCCCTTTCACGTTTTCATATATTAATTATACTAAACACCTGTTACGATGCAAGAATTTCTCAACAATCAAAAACCAAACGAGCTTTTTTGGGAAATTCAACAATATATTCCAAAAAGCTAATTACTTTCGCTCAACAATAATTATTATTTTATCACATCTTACTTTCCGATTCTACAAAAACAAAAGCTAATAAAACTAAAAAAGGATTTAGCTTATGCTAAATCCTTTTATGTGAAGACAGGACAATAGAGATGTTTTTGCATTTTCACTGTCTTGATTTGAACACTCGTCACAATCATTCTACATCACTCCGTTTCTGTTTTCAAGGCTGTTTACAGCGTCATCTCGATTTCGGTGCCGCCGATAAAGACCACCTTGATTTTCTCTTTTGATTCCACCACTACACATTCGATGATCTGACGGACGAGCTTATCGTCATACTCCATCGGATGGTTTTGCAATCCGTCAAGTATGGTATAAATCTCATCGAGTCGGGATTTTGCGCTTTCTCTCTTTTGCCGCATGGCTGCATACTGTTCGAGCTGTACGGTCAGTCTTTGCTTCTCATTCATCAGCTCGGTGATGCGTTCCTCATCTATACCGTCTGCATTGTTGGCAGATACCGCCTTGAGCATTTTCTGAAACTCGGCGTTGATTTCGGCAATGCGTATCTGAATGTCGAGGGTTTTAACCTCGGTGACTTCATCCGTAAGCCCCATGCCGATATGAATTTTCAGTGTTTTCAGCACCTCAATATTTTGCTTTGCCGTCTGTATGATGGCTCTCATAACAGCGTCTTGCAGCAGGGTTCCCTCAATGCTCGGCGAGTGGTGGCAGTATTTCTTGCCGTAGTCAAGTCGGTTAATGCATCGCCATACGATTTTTCTCTTGCCCTTGGCAGTCCATGTGCATCGGCGGTAAGGCGTTCGGCATTCGCCGCATATCAGTAGTTCGCTCAGAGCGTACTTACTTGAATATCGGCTCAGTTCGGTTTTAGTGCCTTTTTGCTTGACCTTTGGCTTGCCGGAGCGCCTTGCGATTTCCTCCTGGACTCTTGCGAAGGTGCCTGCGTCGATGATTGCAGGGTGATTATTCTCGATATAGTATTTGTTCCTTTCACCGTTGTTTGCCTTAATTCTCTTGCTGATGCAGTCGGACACATAGGTTTTGTTTATAATGGCATCGCCCTTGTATTTCTCGTTCGAGAGGATAGAGCGAATGGTTTCCTGCCGCCATACACTGCATCCGGCAGGCGTCGGTATCTCTTTTGCTTCGAGATAGCATTTGATTCCGTGCAGGCTCTCGCCGGATAGGTATCGCTCATATATCTCTCGGATAATCTCGGCTTCTTCGGGGACGATCTCAATTTCGCCGTCTGCTTTTTTGGTGTAGCCGAGGAAGTGTTTGCATTGGAATGGCACATTGCCTTGCTTGGCACTTTGTGCTTTGCCCCATTTGACATTGGCGCTGATGTTCTCTGATTCGCTTTGAGCTATTGAGCCGTAGATGGTGATGTAAAATTCTGATGCGGGATCAATGCTGTGAATGCCTTGCTCCTCGAAGTACACATCCACATTGATCTCTCGGAGCTTCCTCGTTATCTTGATAACATCGAGGGTGTTTCGGGCGAATCGGCTGATAGATTTTACGATAATCATGTCAATCTTGCCCTTGTAGCAGAGACGGAGCATTTTATTGAATTCGTCACGCTTTTTCATGCTTGTTCCCGTAATGCCTTTGTCAGCGAATATACCCACAAGCGACCATTGTCTATCGTTCGGATTTGTTCGAGCAGGACGGTGGATTCGGTCTTGAGACCGCTTGTCATTATCGCTACGTGGGTGGGCAGAGCCGCTTTTGACTTTCTGACTGTGATCGCCGCCACGATGGTGGTGGGGCTGTACTTGTTGCCCATATTATTCTGCAAAATCAAAACCGGACGAACGCCGCCTTGCTCACTGCCGAAGCCTGCGCCGAAGTCGGCGGAATAGATTTCGCCTCGTTTAATCTCTTTCATATTAGCCTCCGTTTTAAGTAAAAGGCGGCCGTGCGCTTTTGGGCAAACGACCGCCTTGTGTTTTGTATCAATCGTTTTTTCTTTCATGTCCGTATTTGTCCACGACGCCCCGAACACAGGGAACGCACCCTCCGGTCATGCATTTGACCTCATTGGAATCTCACCACTCCCGGGATCTCCGCGAGGCGCCCTCATTGGCTGCGACGGCTCACGGCACTTTGTTCGTACCGCTTCAACGCTCGGCCTGTAACTGGACGCAAGTATCATTATTGCTTCTGCTTTTCATGGCCTTCGATGCGGATGCGCCGCACCGTCCGACTCAAAAGGTCGTGTGGCTTATCGGTTTCGCCGACGGCAGAAGGAAGGTAAAGGATGCGCTGTGCTATTCGATTTTCAAAGAACGGGCGGAGGCTATAGAGAAAGCCCCCTCACTTTCCATGCCGAAAAGTTGAGGGGGCTACAACCAAGTTTTTTAATTTTCTAAAAGATTTTTGAGCTTTGCTCTGATTTTTGGCGATCCGCTTGCTGATTGCCTGTTGAGATACGCCGTAGATTTCGGCAAGGTCTGTGCCTGAAATGCCGGCGTAATAGTGGCGGCAGATGAGGAGCTGTTCCTCATCGGTCAGCTTGAGGATGGCTTTCCTGAGCTTGTCCGTCATAATGCTTTCCACTACGGCGTCACATACATCCGGCTGCTCGGCAATGAGAATATCCTCGCCGCTGAATTCATCGGTGGTCAGCATATCGTAGGAGAAGTCGCCGTTGTCCGCAGAGCGTTCATCCAGATATTTCTGCCGGCGCTTTGCTCGGTAGAATTCCATGTAGTCCTCTTTGGATACCTCCATAAGCCTGCCGTAGAGAGGCAGGAACAGCTAGTCCGCATATAGCGGGCAGATTTGCTCACGGCGACGGAATTCCTCATAAGTCAGTTCCGTGTACCCGCCGTTTTCTATGATATAAACCGCTTTGGGTTGTTTTTTCAAGTTTATGTACCTCCGTTCAATCGTTTTTGGTTGGTTTCAAAAACGATTGATACGGATGGCTTCGACAGCCGACGCTGCCGGATTGCCACTGTTTTAGGGCGCAAAGGACGCAAAAAGTCAAGCCAAGTAAAATTCCCGTTTTTTCGGTGTTTTTATTGGCGCTTCTCGGATATTGTTTTGATTTTTGTCGACCGGGAAGGTCAAAAAAATATAGGTGTCTGTGTGTCCGCGCAAAGACAGCCTTTGCTATTTCAACACCTGTATCTTTCCTATGTTCTTTTTCATGTTCTCACCTTGTCGCCGAAGGACGGCAGGGCGGCCGCCCTTTACGGCAAAGATCCGTATTGTATGTCCTCTGAAAGCACTGCACTGTACATCGGTATCACCTCCTACTCCAGATGGTTTTCTATAAAATAAGAACGACGGCATTCTCGGATTTATAATGTCTTTAAGTAATTTTTTTGACGAACCGCCTGCTTTCTCGTTGAAAGGGACGGTATTTTGCCGAAGGCAAAAAGTTAGGGCGCCAAACTTGCTTTTACACAAGCTTGGCGCCCTTGATTCCTTTGCGGTGCTTTCCACCACTGTCTATTCGATTTTTAGTTTGCATACCGCATCACCTCAAAATAAAAGCAAGCATGAAATTCATTTCCGCCGAAAGATGGTTTTATTGTCTTATGCTCTCTCCGGCACTAAAACATCTATATTGTAAATTCAGCAGCATATTGAGCATTAAACACATCACAAAGCTGCCTGTCTCTTATACACATCTCCGAGCCCACGAGACCGAGGCTGATCTCG
>ENA-OXEX01000305-OXEX01000305.1-human-gut-metagenome-genome-assembly--contig:-NODE-305-length-26043-cov-15.196937_pt1 | contig 26043 bp, 19 predicted proteins | sample MGYA00249364_ERZ652261 | MGnify/ENA primary metagenome ERZ652261 (study PRJEB26925, sample SAMN05826642) | human gut metagenome | biome: ENVO:2100002; feature: ENVO:00000062; material: ENVO:00002003... | reverse complement strand
GAGATCAGCCTCGGTCTCGTGGGCTCGGAGATGTGTATAAGAGACAGGTTCAGCGTAACCCATACCTAAAGGGTTTTATGTACTATTTATAGCTTGCTTTTGTAAATCCGTGCCATTGCCTTTTGGTACTGATTTTCCAATTGCAGATAATTTTGATGACTTTGATAGATCACCGATACTTCAACGAAGTACTCGATCATACTAATTTGTCCACCTGTCAAAGCTTGTTTCAGCAATGCCAAATCTTGTTGAGACTGGAAAGTCTTGCTATATTCTTCCATTGAAGCATGCAGCGTTTTCGCTTCCCGGTAAAGTTGTGCCAATTCAGATTCCACTTGCAGTGTAGCATTATCCTTTTGCAAGTCGATGTTGAGTGCCTGCGCTTTAGCAATTTTCACCTTATTCCGATTTTCGAAAAGCGGGAAGGAAAAGCCCACCACTACACCGTTGAAAGGCACACCAGTCTCTGTATTCCGACGGTAGCCGAGTTCCAGCTTCGGCAGCCACTGGGATTTATTGACAGCAATCTGTTTACGGGCAACGAGAGCCTCGTTGCCTAGTGCCATTAAGGTACGGTCTGTAGCCATGACTTCTGATTTCAACATTTGGTAATCGCTTGGGAACGGTATAGCCGGATATTGATTTTCTTCGAAAACCACCGGAATATTACCATTCAGCGTATTCAGTTCCTGCTGCTTATTGCGAAGTGCCGTTTCGTTCAGAGACGCTTCCGTTTTGACATTCAACAGTTCCAAGTTGATTTTATTGGTTTCGAGAGCATTTGCATCCCCTGTTTGGAGACGTTTGGCGTACATTTTAGCAAGTTCTTCCGCATTGCGGAGACGTTCCTCCAAAATATGCTTTTGCTGACGAAGCATGATAATGTCCAGGCAAAGTTCTTTTGCCTGTAACAGTTTCTCCTGACGAAAAACATCCGACTGACTGTCAAGAGTTCCGGCTTTCAGACGGTTTAACTTGTTACGTGTGGCGTATAAACTAGGGAAATCAAAGCTTTGTGAAACAACCAGCTCACCGATTGTTTCGCTTTTATCTTTTGCTCCCCATAGATGCGCGTAAGAGAGAGTAGGATCAGGCAAGTTATTATCCGTTTTGGCTTCCAGCTTCTGCGAGGTAATCAGTTGCTCGTTTGCCTGCAACTCCTTATTGTTCGTTTCGATATTCTTCAATACCTGTTCAATTCCGTTTTGGGCTTGCACTTCACCTATGGTTAAGAAAAGAAGTGCAGCGCTTATGGTCATGATTTGTTTCATTTCTAATTTCTTTATTTATTACAATCTATTGTTGATAGATACTTTATGATAAGGCATCTATTTGTTTGACACCGAGGAACGACCCGTTCCTCACCGAGAAACACTTGTTTCCTCACCGGGGAACGATGGTTTTCTCACCGAGGAAAAATATCCCTCTCTACAGGCTTTTCTGGGCCTTTTTCCGATGCATCATCAGATAAACAATCGGAACGATAAAACCGTTCAAAAAAGTAGACGTTAATAATCCTCCTAGAATCACTTTTGCCATCGGACTTTGAATTTCGTTACCGGGCAAGTCGCCGGCAAGTGCCAATGGAATCAGTGCCAGTGCAGAAGACAATGCCGTCATTAAAATCGGATTCAGGCGGTCGAGAGAACCTTGAATCACACTATCATATACATTCAAACCTTCTTCCTTTTGCAAATGATTGTAGTGACTGATGAGCAACATACCGTTACGCGTTGCAATACCGAACAAGGAAATGAAACCGATGATAGCCGGAATACTGACTTCTCCTGTTGTAATCACCAAAGCAAATACACCACCGATCAGTGCCAGCGGAAGATTCAGCAAGATAACCCCGGATTCTTTCACACTGCGGAACTCATTGTACAGCAACAGGAAGATAACCACGATACTGATAAATGAAGTCAACGCTAATGTCCGGCTGGCAGCCTGCTCGCTTTCAAACTGTCCACCATACTCGATATGATAACCTTCGGGTAATTGTACCGATGTGTCGATACGTTTCTGAATATCATTCACAACACTGCGCAAGTCACGATCGGCCACATTGGCGGAAATGACAATTTTACGTTTCACATTCTCGCGGTTGATCGTATTCGGACCCATGGCCGATACCACTTCCGCTACATAGCTCAAAGGAACTTTGCGGCCGTCGTTCGTGTCTACCATCAGGTTACGGATTTTCTCTATTTCATCCCGGGCATCATCCTTCACTTTTACGATCAGGTCAAAACTCTTGCCCTGTTCATACACTTGTGAGATCGCTTTTCCAGCCAAAGCTACATTCACATATTCCGAAAATTCCGGCAGGGTAATACCGAACTTAGCCAGCATTTCCCGTTTAGGCTGTATTTTCAGCTGCGGACGTTCAATCTGTTGTTCCACGTTCAGGTCGGCAACACCGGGAATGTCACTGATCGCTCCTTTGATTTGATTACCGAGTGAAAACATTTTATTCAGGTCATCACCGAATAATTTGATAGCAATATTCGCTTTCGTACCCGATAGCATTGCGTCGATACGGTGGCTGATCGGTTGTCCGATTTCTATGTTTGCTCCGGTGATCGTACCTAATTTTTCACGTACATCAGCTACCAGTTCACTGCGCGAGCGGTCTTTCAATTCGAACGGAGCTTCTATTTCAGAAACATTGACTCCTAACGCATGTTCATCCAATTCGGCACGTCCCGTTTTCCGGGCTACCGTTTGTATTTCGGGAATTGTCATCAATAACTCTTCGGCACGATGTCCCATTTTGTTGCTTTCTTCCAGCGAAATACCTGGCAGAGAACTGATATTGATAGTAAACGATCCTTCATTGAACGAAGGAAGGAAGCTGCGTCCAAGTGTGAAAAACACTCCGAGGGCAACTGCAAAAAGTCCGATTGTACTTCCGAGAGTCACACGTTTATGTGCCAGTACCCAAGTCAGTGCTTTTTCATAAATCCCTTTCATCCAGCGGGCAACAGGAGCTTCTTTCAGTTCCTTGTTCGTCTTATTGCTTCCTAATAGATAAGAGCAGAGTACCGGAGTTAGTGTCAGGGCAACTATCGTAGACGCAAACAGGGCCACGATAAAAGCAACACCTAGTGGAACCAACATTCTGCCTTCCATGCCGCTCAAGAAAAATAACGGAACAAAACTGACTACGATAATCAACGTTGAATTAAGGATAGGCATGCGCACCTCTTTCGACGCATTGAATACCACTTCGAGCGTACTTAGTCTTTCTGCTTCCGCTTTCAGGCGGTTCTCCCGCAGTCGTTTATATACGTTTTCCACATCGACAATGGCGTCGTCTACCAATGAACCGATAGCTATCGCCATACCTCCAAGACTCATGGTGTTGATTGTCAGCCCCATGTAGTGTAAAGTCAGGATCGAAACGAGCAGGGAAAGAGGCAGTGTCACCAATGAGATCAGCGTAGTACGTACATTTGCCAGGAACAGGAAAAGCACGATGACAACGAAAATACCTCCTTCAAAGAGTGATTTTTTCACATTGCCGATGGAGCTTTCGATAAAGCGGCTTTGACGGAATATGTCCGTTGAAACTTTTACGTCCGGCGGCAGATTTTTCTGGAGGTCTTTCAGAGATGCTTCCAGTTTGTCCGTCAGTTCCAGTGTGCTGGTAGCCGGTTGCTTGGTAACAGTCATCAGGACGGCAGATTTGCCGCGTTCTGAAGCAGTACCCAGTTTCGGAGCCTTCGGGCCGATGGTTACGTTTGCAATATCTTCCAGCGTGACAGGGAAGTTATTCACTGTCTTTACTACCGCTTTGCCAAGTTGCTCTGTTTTCGAAGTGGAGAGTACACCACGTACAATATATTCATTTCCGAATTCATAGAGCACACCTCCATTGGCATTTAGGTTCATATCCTGTGTTACAGCCATCACTTCTCCCATCGAGATGCCGTAATGACGCATCCGTTCGGGATCTAGCTGAATCTGATATTCTTTGATATCTCCTCCGAGCACAGCCACTTGTGCCACTCCTCCGGTAGACAGCAGGCGTGGACGGATGGTCCAGTCCGCAATCGTGCGAAGATCGAGCATGGAAGTGGAGTCGGCAGTCAGACCGACGATGAGCATTTCGCCTAAGATAGAAGACTGTGGTCCAAGAGTCGGTTTGCCGACATTGACCGGCAGCGATTCGCTGACCACCGCTAATTTCTCACTAACAATCTGACGAGCGAGATAAATATCCGTTCCCCAATCAAATTCTACCCAAACAACGGAAAATCCGTTAGTAGAGGAAGAGCGGACACGGCGCACACCCGTAGCTCCGTTTACGGCAGTTTCAACAGGAAAAGTAACGAGTTGTTCAACTTCTTCCGCAGCCATACCGTTCGCTTCGGTCATGATTACTACCGTAGGTGCATTTAGGTCGGGGAATACGTCTACTTCCGTATGCATGGCGGTATACGTTCCCGCAATAAGCAGGAGGATGGCCGCACAAACTACCACCAGCCGGTTGTGTAGGGAGTAATGTATAATTTTATTAAGCATGATATTTCATTAATTGAGAGTTATAAATAACTTGATAGATGCGCCGCACAAAAAAAACGGTTGCGACGCCTAGTCTCTTTAGTGTTCGTGGCTGTGTGCCGGGATTGCATTGCTTGCGCTTGCCAGTCGAACCTGATAAGCACCCTCGGTCACTACACGGTCGCCAGCCTTTACACCAGTTAGGATTTGAACGCTTTTGCCGTTGTCGGCTCCTATCGTTACTTCCTGTTTTTTATAACCCTCTTCGTCCAGTTGCAGATATATGAAGAATATGCCTTGTTCCTCTGTCAGCGCGGTGTGCGGAAGAGAAATCACGTTTTCCATTGCTGAAGAAAGCAGGAATACCTCCACAAATGAGCCGGGAATCACTTCCCCTTTGTTGTCGAACTCAAAAGTGACAGGCACATAAAAAGAATTGTCTCCGGCAGCTTTTCCGAAAGAGAGAAGTTTACCGTTCAATGCTTTCAACTCGTACACCTGATTATTATAAGGAGTCTGGAAATTGGCGGAACTGATGGTGCGGAGATACGGGTAATACTTTTCCGACACTTCGGCACGGAGGAAAAGACGACGGTTCTGCGTCACGCTTACCAGCGGTTGTCCGATTGTCACATAGTCACCTTCTTTCACGAGAATACTTTTCACATATCCGGCAATAGGAGCCGTAATGCTTTGGCCGATAGCCGAATGATTCTTGGAAAGAGCTTCGTAACTAAGACGGGCGTTTTCGTAACTTTGCTCCGCTTGTGCAAAATCCTTGTCGGATACGATTTTGTTTTTAACAAGCTCCTTCATACGTTCGTATTCCTTCTTGGATACCTCGTAGGCAATGCGGGCACGTTGCACCGGATCACCATCGGCGATATTCTTTGAAGAAATAGTGACTAGCGGAGTGCCGCTGCCGACGCTCATACCTTCCGTTACTTTTCCACGGAAAGATACCACGCCGGCTACTGTAGCTACGGCAACCGATTCATCCCCTTGAGCAGCCAGCACCTGTCCGCTGGTTTTAATCACTTGCTGGAAAGGTGCAGGTTCAATAACGCTCACCTTTACACCGGCTGCTTCAGCTTTCGCTTTCGGAAGAATGATTTCATCACTGTGGGCTTCGGCAGCTTCGTTGTATTCATCGGCTGCTTCATGATTGTGTTCTCCGCTACATTCGCCTTCATGGGAATGATCGGGTCCTTCTGCCTCGTGATTATGTCCTTCCGCGGCATGATCGTGTTCATCGTGTGTGTGTGTGACGGTACTATTATTACAGGATCCCAGCACGAATAAGCCCAGGATTCCCACGAAAATAAGTTTTTTCATAATGATATTTTCCTACTAAATTTTACTGTTTTCTTTTTATGCTACAAAGATAAGGTAGCGCAGATGCAACTAATTTGCATTTACGCTTTTACGCAAAAACAGAGTAGGGAGGGGCACGAAGAGAAGTGGTACGATGAGTATCCGTACCATGCAGAGAGTCTCGGTAAACGTAATAGTTTTTAATCCGTTTCTCTTGCGGTCGTAATAAATGCTCGATGATTACATCCGTGAATAAGGTAGCGATGAATACGTAATCCGGTCCGCTATCCGTATGTATGGATGGAGTGGGAGAGTAGAAACGAGTCATACATTCACTGCTGCAACATGAGTCGTTTCCCGGGTGATGATGATGCGTGGGACATTGCTGTTCTACAGGCAAGTCCTGCTTCATGCAAATCATTCCGTTGGGGTGATGATGATGGGGAATAACCGCTGCCACCAACATAATAATGTTGATAAAAAACAGCAGAGTTACTATAATTCGTTTCTTCCCTTTCATCCTTTCTTTTAGAGGTTATCCGCTTTTCAGAGCTTCAAAATGCAAATATACAAATACTTTTATTTCGCCTGTAGCCGATACCCTCTTTTTATTATTTATTATTTCTTTTCCAGTTCTTGCAACGAATCCATTTTCTTCTTTTCGAGGAACTCATAGATACCGCAAAGATGTTCCGTCACCTTTTGATTACCGAACTCATACACCTTGGTAACCAGCCCGTCAAGGAAGTCACGGTCGTGTGAAACGACGATCAGCGTACCATCAAAATCCAGCAATGCCTGTTTTAGAATATCTTTCGTTTTCATGTCCAGATGATTCGTCGGCTCATCTAAAATCAGGAGGTTGACAGGTTCCAGCAATAATTTAATCATGGCCAGACGGGTACGCTCTCCACCCGAAAGCACTTTGACCTTTTTCATCGATTCCTCGGGACCGCCAAACATAAACGCTCCCAGCAAATCACGAATCTTGTTCCGGATATCCCCTTTGGCTACATCGTCAATCGTTTGGAAAACCGTCAGGTTTTCATCCATCAGCGAAGCCTGATTTTGAGCGAAATATCCAATTTGCACATTATGTCCGAGAGTCAATGTACCGTCATGCTCAATCTCCTTCATGATACACTTCACGAGCGTAGACTTACCCTCACCGTTCTTACCAACGAAAGCTACCTTATCACCACGCTCAATCGTCAGATTAGCATTGCGGAATACCACTTTGTCTCCGTATGTCTTTCCAACACCCTCCATGATGACCGGGTAACTGCCCGAACGGGGTGAAGGCGGGAATTTCAGTCGCAATGCAGAAGTATCCTCCTCGTCCACTTCGAGCAATTCCAGCTTCTCCAGCATTTTGACACGGCTCTGCACCTGCAACGTCTTTGAATAAGTCCCCTTGAACCGTTCGATAAACTCCTTCGTTTCAGCAATAAACTTCTGCTGCTCGTCATAAGCCTTCTGTTGCTGTTCGCGGCGATCCTTGCGCAGCTGCAAATATTGCGAGTAATTTACCTTGTAATCATAGATACGTCCCATCGTTACTTCGATGGTGCGTGTTGTAATATTATCCACGAATTTACGGTCGTGACTAATTACAATGACCGCTTTTCCATTATTAATAAGAAAATCCTCCAGCCATTGAATAGATTCGATATCCAGATGATTCGTCGGCTCATCGAGCAAGAGCACATCCGGTTTCTGCAACAGCAATTTGGCGAGTTCGATACGCATTCGCCATCCACCGCTGAAATCACTCGTCTGGCGTTGGAAATCTCCTCGGGTGAATCCTAATCCAAGCAATGCCTTTTCCACATCCTCTTCATAATTAGTAGCATCGATTGAATAAAACTTCTCGCTCAAGCTGGACACTTCCTCGATCAGCGCCATGTAACTGTCGCTCTCGTAGTCCGTCCGTGTTTCAAGCTCCTTGTTCAACTTTTCGATCTGCGCTTCCATCTCATGAAGATGTGAAAAAGCCTGTGCCGTTTCGTCAAACACTGTTCTTCCGTCTTCCGTCATCAGATGTTGAGGCAGGTATGCTACTACGCAATCTTTGGGTGCGGAAACTTTTCCACGTGTCGGTTGCCGTGCGCCTGCCAAAATCTTCAGCAGCGTACTTTTTCCAGCCCCGTTTTTGCCCATCAGAGCGATGCGGTCTTTTTCATTAATTACGAAAGAAATATCACTAAATAAAGCAGTGCCGCCAAACTCTACGGCTAGTCCGTCAACAGAAATCATACTATTCTTTTAAATTGAGGCGCAAAGATAGCGAAATATATGAATATTTTTTATACCTTGCGGGCTGAAAAGGAAGATAACTCTAAAAAAACAGATAAAAAAAACAATATATAAGCGATATGGAAAGCGAACAAATGAATGAATTCAGACCTTTAATTTTGGTAGCTGAAGACGATGACAGCAACTTTAAATTAATCAAGGCTATCATAGGCAAAAAGTGTGATATCGAGTGGGCTAAAAATGGCCAGGAAATGGTGGAGTTGTTTCAGCAACACCAGCAAAGAGCCAAAGCAATGCTAATGGATATTAAGATGCCGGTGATGAACGGATTGGAAGCAACGAAGATAATTCGTGAATCTAACACAGAAATTCCTATTATCATGCAGACGGCTTATGCTTTCAGCTCGGATAAAGAAAATGCAATGAATGCAGGAGCAACTGAAGTATTAGTGAAACCTATCACCTTGGGTATTCTCCGCACTACGTTGAGTAAATATTTACCCGATTTGCAGTGGTAAGATTGATTCTTACGAGATTTTTTTTAGTTTATTAAAAAAGTGCTTAAGCGTTAAAAACGTAAAAGCATGGAAAAGAAGTATGATTGGGTAGAAAAATGGTATTGCCCTAACTTCATCTAATGCATTTGGATAAAATAAAATAGGCGAACCTCACGGTTGGCCTATTTTTGTTCGTCTCTGTTAATTTGTTAGAGTACAGAAACGACTCTATGTAAAGTCTCTCCTTTGAGAGATTTTAAGTTCATTATTTGTTTCCGCCAGCCCACCATACGGCTTCGCTATATACGTACTGTCCATCACCGAAAGCAGCTTTCACTTCAGGATTTGCCAATACATCATCTGCTCCATAACCGAAGCGCAATGGGAATTTACTGCTGTTCTGCGGGTTCTTCAGTACAATGAAGTTTTCTCCTGCACCTTTCAAACGACGGTAGTCATTATAGGCTTCCAGTGATTCGCCGGATGCGCCGAAGAAAGCGAGATACTTCTGTATCATTGTCTCTTGCAGAGGGTTGGCATCGAATAACGGTTCTACTTCATCCGTGAAATAGGTTTCTGCTACATCTGCCCCCAAATCGCTGTCACCATCATATACCCAAGTGTCAGCGGCATCTATAATTGAGTTTTCCAGATTCTCGAATCCGGCAGTGACTGCATCTTTCAAAGCAGTCTTAGCTTCGCCCAGTCTGCCTCCCAAACGGCACAATGCTTCTGCTTCAAGGAATTTCACTTCGTGATAGCTGATTAAAAGAGTAGGAGCCGACATAGCCCATGATATCATCGACATACCATAATTATTCTGCAACTCTTGCGGAGTTCCGTTAGGAGCCGCTTTGATGCCTGCGATGTCCGTAGCTTGCGTAGCTCCGTATCCATAAGTGATATATCCGGTAGGATCAGGTTCCAGGAACGCTTGCGGTGCTCTGGGGTCATTGCGCTCAACGAACTTTTCAATCAGACTTGCACTAGCTGCTAAACTGTTGCGGCTGTAGCTGAAGGACCAAAGCGGATTCAATTGCGAATCAGCATCGTAAACGGCCAACTTACATTCTTCACTTGCGTTGGCAAATGATTTGCTCACATAAGTAAGAATATTCTGAAGATCTGTAGTCTTGTTGGCACTTTTATTGAGCAGACGCATTGTATAACGTGCTTTTAACGCATAGGCCGTTTTAAGCCACATACTTGCCTGTGTACTGGTGTTTGAACCATAGATCAAGTCTTTAGAACCGACTGCACCGGATAAGCCCGTATCTTTGGCAGTACCGTTATTCAGTAGAGTGATGGCATCATCCAGGTTCTGCATTACTTCCTGATAGATACTTTCCTGTGTATCCATTTTAGGTTGCATATACATCGGTGTACCGTCCGGATTGAGGATACCTGTCTGGCTATACGGTGTGTTTCCAAACACATCGGCTGCCACAGCTCCATTGTAGGCGAGCAGGATTTTAGCAATCGCTTCCGTCACTACGTTTCCTTTTTCCGAAGGATCTTCTTCGCATTTCTTGATAACGATTTTAGCATTTTTGATATTTGAGTACACGTTGATCCATGCATTGTTGTAGGTAGTAGCCGTTGTGGGCTCTCCGCTGCGTACTTCCGCGCGGTAAAGCTGGTTGGATATACCCGTTTCATGTTCTATGTAAACAGAAGAATAGAGCGAGAAATCCCCTCCTACAGTGCTGAATGCAGTACTTACGCCTAAGTCCGTAATTAAGAACTTAGCGGGCGCATCCAACGGATTGTTAGGGTTTTCATTGATTTTATCCATTGCGTCTTCCGTACAAGCAGAAGCAATGGTAGCAGTCAAGAAAGAAACTGCCAGCAATTTTCCTATTGATTTATATTTTTTCATTGTCTTGCAGATTAAAATTTAATGTTGAAACCAAAGCCGAAACTAGCTGTTTGCGGCATTGAATAATCTTCAAATGCTCCTGCCATGTTGTTGTTACCCTGACTGGCTTCCGGATCGAGGTCAGGCAATTGTGCCCAGATCAGAATGTTTCTGGCAAATGCGTTTACAGAAAGTTCAATCGAACGTTTTTGAAGAATTTTGTAGTTGACAGCCACTTCACGCAGTTTGATGAAAGAGTTGTCATATACAGAAGATTCGTCGATGTCGTTCAAACGGCTGTAATATACCTGTTGTGCGTTTGCACCTGTGATGGCGATATCGTTTTTAGTTCCATCAGTTTTGTAGCCGTCAAAGATGATAGTACCATCACGGTTTTCCGTTCTCTTGCTGACACCATAGTAGTCTGCCAGTCCGGTTGTCCTACTATACATCTGACCACCCTGTTTCCAATCGAGCACTGCGCTGATTGTACACTTCCATAAGCGTAATGTGGTGTTGAAGCCCATCAGGAAGTCCGGAGAAACCTTACCGATAACCTGTGCTTCACCAGCGATAGGTAAACCGTTTTCGTCTACCAGACGATTACCATTCGCATCTCTCTTGAAGCCTACACCGTAGATGACAGGGAATTTCTCACCTGCTGAAGCGCGTACCTGCGGAGTAACGTATCCTCCCAGAGAGATATTCTCCACACCCGGTGCCAGTTCATCTACGTAGTTGTCGATCTTCGTCCAGTTGAATGCAAAATCCCAGTTGATATTCTTCGTCCGGATTGGATTGAAGCCAAGAGTGAATTCATGCGTGTTGGTATGAATCTTACCACCGTTGGTGAGCAGTTTGCTAGCACCGGTAGAAGAAGCCAAAGGCACTTCAAAAATCTGGTCTTTAACGTTCTGGCGTGAGTACGTATAACTGAATGTGATTAAGTTATCGAGGAAGTTCACGTCAGCGCCCACTTCATACGAACGTGTATTCTGCGGTTTCAGTTTCGGGTCGAAAATCGTGTAGTACGGAGTATAGGCGGTAGTACCTTTCATCGGGTACATGATTGGAGTTAACGTATAGAATCCACCTCCATACGTAGGAGTAGAGTAGTAGTTTTCAAGGAAATCACCTGCTTGTCCTACTTCCGCATACGATACTCTCAATTTGGCGTGATTAACTATATTGTTTTTCAATGCATCTAATTCCGTCAGGATAAAACCAGCCGAAATAGAAGGATAGAAGAAAGAGCGGTTGTTACGTGGCATATTGGATACATAGTCCTGACGTCCGGTGAGGGTCAGATAAAGCATATTTCTGTAAGAAGCCGATACGTTACCGAAGAATCCCACCGTACGGTTTTTCCATGTCTCTTCCTCTGTCTGTTGAGTAGTGGCGTTGTTGATGTGGTTCCATCCCGGGAAGTTGTAGTTCGTACCATATTCATAATACTTCTTTCTGTTGCTTTGGATAATTTCGTTACCCACTACCGCGTTCAGTCCCCAGTCTTCATTGATATGCCAGTCGTAGTTGATGGTCAGCAATGAGTTGTATGTAGCATTTGTCCAGCCGTAGTTCTCGATCTGTCCGCGACCGCCACCGGTGTTGCTACCATATCCGTAGCTGTCTACATAGTGAGTGGTGTAAGCATCCACACCAACCATGTATTTCGCGTTCAACTTGTGGTTCGTTGTGCCGAAATCAGTCTGATAGCTTGCATACACATTTCCGAAGAAGCGGTTGGTATCTTCCGTAAATTTGTTGTTTTCCATCGCCCAGTAAGCGTTGTCAAAGCTGCCACGGAAAGAATTCTGTGTGTACGGGTTACCGTCTACGTGACTTGGAATACCGGCCAGATCATAGCTGGGAGGAGCTGCGTAAACCGTTCTCAACAGACCGTTACCGGAAGTCACTGCCTTGTCGATAGAAGTAGTGATATAGTTAGCTGTAAATCCGGAACTCCAGTTGTTAGTCAGTTTCGTGTCAGCACTAACCTTTACATTATATCTGTCCATACCAGTGCTTGAGATAATACCGTCCTGATGTGTATTTCCCAATGAGATAGAGTAGGAGCTTTTGTCGAGCATCTGCGCTACATTCAATGAATTGCTCCAGGTGATTCCTGTGTCGAAGAAGTCTTTTGCATTGTCATATGCCTGTGGAGTAGCCCACGGGTCAAGACCGGCTGCTGCACGCTGGGGAACATAATATTTTCCTTGTTGCTTACCGAACTTCTGCGTGTATTCGTTATCTGTGTTACCTCCATACGTTGCGTCGTTTGGAAGTTCGGAAATCTTAGGTCCCCAAGACGTTCCCGAAGTAGTGCTGAATACTCCACCCGAACCTTGTGCGTATGTTTTCTGGAACTCCGGCAGACGACCGACTACATCGAAGCTGACATTAGAAGAGAAGCTAACCTGCGGTTTGCCTTTTTCCAGTCCTTTACCACTCTTGGTTGTGATGATAATCACACCATTGGAAGCGCGGATACCATAAAGTGCAGATGCAGCCTGTCCTTTCAAAATGTTGATACTTTCAATATCATTAGGGTCGATATCTACCGCACGGTTGGCGAAGTCCGCTCCGCTCACACTACCATTGTTCTGAATGTCTGTGCTAACATCCGGCGTACTGGTCACCGGCATTCCGTCAATAACGTAAAGCGGAGTGTTGTCACCCGAGAAAGAACGTGCACCACGGATAGTGATCTGTGAAGAAGCTCCCGGCATACCACTTGAAGGCTTCACGTCCAAACCGGACACCTTACCTTGCAACGCTCCCGCCAGATTAGAGTTGGCAGCTTGCGTCAGTTGATCCGATTTTACGTCCTGAACGGCGTAACCCAGTGCTTTTTTCTCGCGTGAGATACCCATGGCTGTCACCACAACCTCATCCAGTGCTTTCGCGTCGCTTTTCAAAACAACTTTTATCACTCCCGGTTTGATGGAAACGTCCTGCGAAATCATTCCTACATAAGAAACGCGCAAAGTTTTAGCAGAACTTGGTATGTAGAAGTTTCTGCCTTTATCATTGTTAATAGTTCTTTAACCCTTTTGAAGGTGCAAAATGATAAAAAGATACCGTTTTGGAGGTAATAATGTTCTCTTTTTCTTGAAAAGCCTGATTTTGGTGCTATCTTTATGACATAAACTATCTTTTAAAAGATGCTAAATTTAAAAGAAGTTGTTTTAACCTATCAGTTTTTAGAAACTTATTGCTTTCAAAACGATACTTTTTAGTTAAATACGTAACACTTTTTTCGATTTGTCATAATTCGTGTTATCTTTGCAACCTGTTAGAGACAAAAAATCTGTTTATAGGTTAAATTTAAGAGAGAATTTATGAAAAGAAAATTGATGTTCTTAATGACCTTCCTTTTTATAAGTATAGGTCTGGTGACAGCGCAAACATCCAGAGTTACCGGTTTGGTTACCTCTGAAGAAGATGGGCAACCTGTCGTAGGTGCTTCAATATTGGTGAATGGCACTACCCTTGGTACTATCACTGATATTGACGGTAAGTTTACAATCACGAATGTACCAAGTTCTGCTAAGACTTATTGATTTTTCTTTCCTCCTTTCCTTCTGCTTTTTTTCTCCTATCTTGTTGTTTTTCAATGTTTTTGTTTCGGATTTTAAAAATTAACCTATTCTTCCGGTTTCTTTTATTGAAACTTCCTTTATCAATTTAGTAGTCTTTGCTTCTCATTGATTTTTGAGAAGGGATTAATATTCTACCCAAATTTTTAATAAATTTCCCGGTGTTTTTCTTTATCTAGGCGTTTTTAATATTCGTGTTTTGGAGGTATGAGTTAAATGTTACAATCTAATAGTGATTGAAATTATGAGTGATAGTAAAGAAGAATGCAAAAGACTGCAAGTATAAGTTGTCTGACACCCGGGTGTCGGTATGTCTGAGACCCGGGTGTCAGATAACCTAGTTCTACTAACTAAAATAAAGGTAAAGCTATACTATTTAATTTGCATTAGAACAAATCAAATTTACGTCTTTACAAAATGGGATTTTCAGCTTGTGTTATTTTATTCCGCCACGATCACTTTGATGTCATAACCTATGAAAAGTCCGCTCTCTATAACACCGGTGATTGCCTTCAGTTGTTCTTCGAGCGAAGAGTCGATGTAGTTGAAACGGGTGTCGAGGATAAAGTTGCCGTTTTCTGTAAAGATAGGTCCGTCTTTGCCACGAGCGGGACGAAGAACAATCTCCGAGGCACCCAGTCGCTGCAACTCATGCTCTACATAAGTCAGTGAGTCCGGAAAGACCTCTACAGGGATGGGAAATTTGCTTCCCAGCTGATTCACACGCTTGCTGGGGTCGATGATGATGAACGTTTTGCGGCTGCTTCTAATCAGTAGTTTCTCTTTGAACATCGCTCCGCCACGTCCCTTAATCAAGTTCTGTTGCGGATCTACTTCGTCTGCTCCGTCGAATGTCCAGTCGGGCCGTTGGTTCCAGAGGGTAGTTTGGGGGATGCCTAGCTGTATGCAGGTCATCGAGATTTCTTGTGAGGCGGGAATCACTTCGATATGCAAGTGCTCTCCACGAATTCGTCGTGAGAGTTCAAACAGAGTCAGGTAGACTGTAGAGCCGGAGCCGGCTCCTATCACATCTCCGTCTTTTGCCGTGGCGGCAATTTCACGGGCTACGTGTTCTTTTGCCTCCCGGTTGATGATGGAGTCCGACCATTGCAGGTGTTTTATCAGGTGATTTTCCCAATCCATAAGTTTACGTTCTAAATCGTTTTCGTTTTTAAGTTCCTCTTTTCTATATAACGAATTTGTGAATCTGTTTGTTTGTTCGTTTCAAATTCAGAAGGAAAAAAACTCATTAGCGGCAATTCAATCATTTAAATCGTTAATAAACGATTCGTTAATTTTTAACTTTATTGCATTAAACGTTAACGAACCTCTGCTTTTTATTAAACCGTGTTATAAGTTAGGTTGCTTTGGCCTGAAAATTTGGAGATGACCGAAAAGTCCGTATCTTTGTACTGTGTTTTTCATAGTATTAGATTTAAGGTTAACAAAGATTGGCTGTCTGGGATAGATAGCCTTTTTTTTGTCCCTACCATTCCTTACAGAATCAGCCAGATCGCAATGATATGTCCGATGCTGCCTCCCAGGCAAAACAAATGGAAAGTGGCATGCATATACGGTTTGCGTAATGAATAAAAGACAGCTCCCACGATGTATGAGACTCCGCCGCCGATCAGCCACCAGAAAGCAGTAGTGGCTCCCAGTTCTCCCAGATGATCCAGCAAAGGCTTCATGGCCACTAATATGCACGCGCCCATACCCACATAACAGGCCGTTTCGAGGTTGCTGTGTTCTTTCAGCTTTTTGAAGCTAAGAATGAAACCGGCAATAGCCGACAGCCAGACGAAAGCGAAGATTCCCCATCCCCATCCTCCGGCATGCCGCAGGACAAGTAGCGTGAAAGGAGTGTAGGTGCCCGCGATGTGCAGGTAGATAGCTCCATGATCGAATTTGCGGAGCAACTCTTTCAGTTTCCCCGGACGGCTGCCGTGATACCACGTAGAACTGATATAAGAGGAAAGCATCCCCGCCAGATAGACGGATACACAAGCAACTGCCCACTGCGGTTCCATATTCTCGGAAGCCTTTTCCAATAGGAAATATCCGGCCACGATTCCAAGCAGGATGCCTATTCCGTGGCTAAGGGTATTTGCCCATTCTTCTATATGATTGTATCGTTTGTTCTTCAATGTTCCTTTTTTTGAATGGTTAAGTCACAAAAAATGTTGAGTCGCAAAGATACTTTATTTTCTGTAAAGCGTTTCCCTCCTTATTCTTTTTTTAAAATGATTTTTCCTCCATATTGTCCTGCCACTTGCTTGCGGAAATCAATGAATGCCGCATATTCATCCGGACTGTAAACCCCTTTGTGCATAAACAATCGGTGAGTGATGTAGATTTCCTTATCTTTCACCTGAATACCGGAATGGAAACTGCCGAACTTGCTTTTCACGTCAAGCGGTTTCGGAAGTCCTTCGATTACATATCCTTCCGGCAGTTGGATGCGGATGCTGTCGGTATCTGTGTATCCGTAGTTGATGTAAATGGGATAGGTGCGCTTCGTCACAGGAGGAACACTGAATTCTTTTCGGAACACATTGGTGGGGATAAACAGACGGTTGCCCGTTTTATGCCCGTATTGATTGCTGGTGGCAGTGTAGTCGAAGGTGATAGACGGATTGGGCTCCTTGCACTCGCTGATTTGCAGGTTCTGAATATCGGCTTGGGATAAGTTGATGCTTGAACGGATGCGGTCTTTCTGTTTGTTAGGCTCCAGATAGACGATGCCTGCTTCATTCTCATATTGAAAAATCCGGGAGATTTCGTTCACCTCTATCCGTGCCTCGGCTGTGGGGGAGAGGGTGATGTTGGCAACGATGTGCTGTGTGTTCAGCGAGTCGGGATAGGTGGGCAGGCGATACATCTGGCCGCCGGTCGGTTCGATGAGTAAGGCGTCGTGTCCCGCAATGTCTTGGTGGACATAGCCGAAGGGAAGCGATGGATTTGTACATTCCAGCCAGAGCGTATCTTGGGGAAGCGGAACTTGCAGGATGACGTGATTCATCTGGTTGGCACTGGAGAAGTCTGGTAGCAAGCGCTCGTTGGTGGTGCTGATGACTGTATAAGTGGAAGCAATTCCCAACTCTTTCAGCATGGCGCGGGTGTAATTGGACAATCCTTTACAGTCGCCGAATCCCGTGCGGCAAACATCGGCGGCGGCAATGGGCTGTAAACCTCCGATGCCTAGTTGGATGCTCACGTAACGGGTGGTTTTGGCCAGATAATCGTAGATTGCTTTCACCTTGTCCCGGTCGGTAGTGCAGCTGGCTGTCAGTTCGTGCAGCTTGGCGCGGAAAGGTTCGGTGAGCAGGTCGCGTCCGTTGAGCAGTTGGTATTGCCATTCTCCGTACTTTTGCCAGCTGCTCATATCGCCTTCCGACTTGTCGTACTTGAAAGCGGAGGGAGCAAAGTAGACACGTGGAAATAGCTCGGCGAAATCCGGACCGAAAGGTTCTTTGATGATGGGAGAGAGCTTGGAAGCGGTGGCTTCAATTACTTGCTGCCCGTCGGCTCCGGTGGACTCCTTCACTTCGATTCCTTTTCCCTGCGTGTTCAGTTCGCGGTATCTGCATCCTTGTCCTGCGGGCAGCTCGATCCGGTAAGTCGCTTTCTCCACTCCCTGGTTAAATTCTGCCTGCGGGACAAAAGGGAGATAACCGATCAGTCCGTTGTTGCATTTCATTTCCCATTCGTATTTCACTGTGAAAGGGAAAGAAGGATGATTACATTCGTAATAATAAAAATAATCGTCCGTGGTAAGCGAAGAGCTGTATTCACTTTTCTGTAGTTCGGATTTCTTTATCTTACGTACACTTTGTCCGGTGGCATTGAGGATTTCTCCGGAGAATTTCTGCAAAGAACGGAACATGTCACATCCGCAGAAGAAACGGGCTGCCTCCAATCCTTTACGGTTGAGGACGCTGATTGTCAGGCTTTCTTTTTCTATGGATTGGGTCATAGATTTGCAGAGAACCTCTGTGCGTGCTTCAACGATAACGGAATTGGCATCCTTGAGAATATCCTGTGCACATGCCGGCTGTATGTGCAGACTTAGGCAGATAAGGACACAGGACAGACCGAATGCCCGGCATATCCTTTGTTTCAGGATGGGGTGGCTGGAACGGATCATTGGTGTAAACAGGTAAAGTTTATATTTTTTTGAGCACGATGAGTGCGTTGTTTTTTTCGATTACTTTGGCCCATAGTTCCTGCAGTTGTTTGTATTGTTCGGAAAGGAATATGTAGCCTTTCAGGTGGAATACATAATTGAGCAGGATTGTATTTCCCTGTTGCTGAATCATATATTTACACTGTAATCCGTCTCCTTCCGACCGGATAGATTGTGATTGAGGAAGTTCTTCCACTTCATATCCTTCGGGGAGAGTCAGCGTAGACAGCATCGTGAATTTGTACGGGTAGGGAAATTCGATGGGAAGTACCCGTTCCGTCTGGATAAAAGGATTGCTTTTCAATTGCGGAAAGAGCATTGGATTGATATAAAGGTGATCGTCCGTTCGGTCGGCTTGCAGGACGAAGTCAAACTCTTCTTCTATCAGTGCCCAGTCATTTTCCTGCTTTTTCACTTTCAGGTTGGTGACAGTGAGTTTCTCTTTCTGGCTGACTTTGTTTTCAGGATTCGAAACGAGATTGTCCTGTTTATGATTTTCATTTGCCTGATATTCGATGGCTTCCTGCCCGTAGAGAACCGTGCTGCGATGTCCTTTCACTTGATTTCCCTCTATTCGAGCATCAATCTTCATAAAACTTTTGTTGTGGGAAAGAGCCATCACGTTCACCCATTTCTTTTCTTCTTTCTCTTTTAGGGAAAGCATGCGTGCTTTGTTTACAGACAATTCAAGCGGCAATATATTAAAGGCAGGTACGTCCATAGAACTGTCTAAAAATACATATTTTTGTTTGTTTATATCGTGGATAGCAACAAAGAACGTATTTAGTTTTTGCAGAGAAGGAAAGTTGTACGGCAGCATACCTGATGAACGTCGGCTCATAACCACCGGATAGGCCTCCAGTCCAAAGTCTTTCAGGATGCTGATAAGGATGAAATTCAGGTCGGCATTACTGCCGCTTCCTTTCTTGATTACTTTTTCGAGCTCTTTGCTGTAGAGCTGATACCGTCCGTTCCAGGCCATTTTCTTTTTGAGCACCTGGAAGGCGCAGATGATTTTCTCCTCGAAATTCATTTCGCTGTTGTAGGCTTGTTTGGTTTCAGGGCGGAAAGGGTTGGTGAGTGAGAGGTGTTCGCCGAACTGTGTATTTTCCGGTTTGAGCAACTGCTTGTCTACATCTTCCCATTTCTGGCTGTATGGTTTGTATTCATTGGGGGTGAATTGAGTGCCTTGCAGATCGAAGCTCACTTGCACCTTATAGTCTTCCGGACACCAGCAGTAGGATTCGTCCTGACGGATAGCCGGAAGGTTGCGTGAGGTAAAGGTGGTTTCTTGTGCCGAAACGGTGAAGTCTTTGCTGACTCCGCCTGCACTGGATCCCTCACGTTCCGTGGCATGAATGGAGGAGTCTCTTTGCTTCACTTGTATGTAGTCCTTTCCCCGGAGTTCGATGTTGTAGACAAATACATGAGGGATGGTGATTTTATACTGGTTGTAGAGCATCGGGAGTTCTTCCTGCATCATCCAGTTGTCGATGTGTGAGAAATAGTCGGAGTAGAGTTTGTAGTGATATTCGATGACAGTGCCTTCTTTGACAGCGGGCAGAGAGAATTTTAGCATTTTATACAGGTTGTTGATCCGCTCGAAAGAGATAGATTCCCGTTTCATGGACGTTTTTATACATTTCCCGTTTTCCATATTGTAGGAGCAGCCTTCTATGTCGCTGGCTCTTTCCTTCCCTTCGTCCCTATCGGTGGGAGAGTAGTAGGGAACGGACACGTCGGCGTATGACACTCCTTGCGGTTTCAGGATTTTGATGCGTACCCAATGCTCGGTAGTCAGTTGAAAACCGTCGTGGTAGACGAAGTCACTTTGTCCCTGATGGAAAAGATAAATAGCCGTGGCGGTGGTGTCGGGGGCATAGGAGGTGAGAGATAGTTCTTCTTTGGAAGGTTTTCCGTACTTTAGATTGGGCTCTATGGTGGCTGTTGTGGCTTGTTGCGAGTGGACAGGCGACAGAAATTGTAACAGAAATGCGTAGAGAATAAATAGTTTTCTCATAATTGTGTTTTTGTAGTATGCTCACAAAGATAAAAAAAATAGAGAAAGGTGATACACCTTTCTCTATTTTAATTTTGTTTTATGTATAAAATATATTATACCAAATGTCCGATCCATTCTTCGCGGTCGCCGGGGAGAAGGTCGATAACGGGAACTTCTACCATCGTGTAGCATCCCGGTTGTTGCTTCATGGAAGCGCGTGCCACGCATACCAGTACTTGTGCGGTCAGTGCGGGGTTGTTGATACGCATATTAAATTCGAACAACTGGTTCTGTGTTTTGCCGGATACACCTTTGCGAGTCAGATTTACACCATGACCCATGTCTAGCAGGGCGTCTACACTCGGAACGAGTTTCACGTGTGTTTCATCGTTCACGAAGTAAGGATCTGCTTTGATGGCAGCGGCTACTTCTTCGAATTTATATCCGTCTTTCAGTTCGATGTATACCATGCGGCGGTGGATTCCCGTGCCGGTCGGAATGGTCATGGAAAGGGCAGCTTTCACTCCGTCAATCGCTTTTACGGCTACTGTGTGTCCCATGCTCATACCGGGACCGAAGTTGGTGTAGGTGATGCCTTTCGGAGCAATTGCTTCCAGCATGGTGCGTACGATGGAATCGCTTCCCGGATCCCATCCGGCAGAGATGATCGATACGGCTTTATGTTTTTTGGCGGTAGCATTCAAGGTACGGCGCAGGTCTACGATACCGGTGTGGATATCGAAACTGTCTACCGTGTTAATACCCATCGCCAGATATTCTTTTGCATATTTTTCTACGCTGCGGGTCGGCGTGCAAAGAATAGCTACGTCTACTTCTCCCAGCTCTTTTATGTCCTTCACTACTGCGTAGTTTGCTAACTCTTCCGGTTTGTTCTCTGCTCCTGCACGACGAACGACTCCGGCTATTTCGAAATCAGGTGCCGCCTGAAGCGCTTCAAGTACATAATGTCCAATGTTGCCATAACCAACGATGGCAGCTCTTACTTTTTTCATTCTTTTCTTGGTTTTAATGAACAAATTTCTTTCTTTTGCTTGCAAAAGTAAACAAATTACTACTAACTTTGGTTCATTTGCTTTAATATTTTTATTTTTTTCATATTCTTCATATCTAATGCACAAAAGAATAATCTGTGAAAATCAGTGTAATCTGTGGTGAGAAAGTTTTATCTTTGTCCCTGTTATGATAGAATATATTAGAGGCGAACTTGCCGAACTAAGTCCGGCAACCGCGGTGATCGACTGTAACGGGGTGGGATATGCCGCCAATATATCTTTGAATACCTATTCGGCTATTCAGGGAAAGAAAAGTTGTAAGCTATATATTTACGAGGCGATTCGTGAAGATGCGTATGTGCTCTACGGATTTGCCGAGAAACAGGAACGGGAGATTTTTCTATTATTGATTTCCGTTTCCGGAATCGGTGGGAACACGGCTCGTATGATTCTTTCGGCTCTCTCGCCTGCCGAACTGGTGAACGTAATCAGTACTGAAAATGCGAACATGTTGAAAACGGTGAAAGGCATCGGGCTGAAGACTGCGCAACGCGTGATTGTCGACCTGAAAGATAAGATAAAAACAATGGGTATGTCTGCTGCCGGAGGGGCTTCCGCAGGTTTGTTGTTGCAACCTGCCAATGCGGAAGTGCAGGAAGAGGCGGTGTCTGCATTGACGATGCTAGGCTTTGCTGCTGCACCTTCACAGAAGGTGGTGTTGGCTATCTTGAAGGAGGAGCCGGATGCTCCGGTAGAAAAGGTTATCAAACTGGCTTTGAAACGTTTGTAGTATGAAGCAACAGAAGATATATATGAAAGCATGGCTGGACGCTCATGGTCGTGCAAAAGCAGTGGATACGGATGAATGGTATCTGGATTTCGCTAACCAGCTATTGCCGTTGGTGGCAGATTCTTTTATATACGGTGGGAGAGAGTGGGAGGAAGACCAGAAGCGAGTGGCTTTGACGTGTGCCTTGTATTTGGAAGATTGCGTAGCAGACGGAGGAAATTGGCGTCAGTTTATTCATTGGCACCGGAAAAGCTACGGACGTTATTTGCCTTTTTACGCACTGACGGAGGAATATTTGCCGGACGAAATTAACCGTGAAGATGTTGTTTTCCTTTTGTGGGCCATCAATTCTCCGGTTGGCGATGATTTTGATGGAGTAGAGAACCCGATGGATGCGGATTTGCTGGAGTTTGCGGATACGCTTTACAACCGTTTGGATGCTGCGTTCGAATTGGCTCCTATCAGCGATTATCTGGCAACGGACTGGCTGATGGAAACGGAGCTGATGCAAAAGAAGCGGATGCCTCTGCCGGTAGCTTTGCCGGGAGAAAAGATGCCTACGAACGTAGAACGTTTCCTTGAAGCGAGCAAAGGTGAACCGCTTTTATACTTTGACTCTTACGAAGCGCTGAAATATTTCTTTGTGCAATCGTTGAAGTGGGAAGATGAAGAGGATTCTTTGTTGCCTGACTTAAAGGAGTTCGGTAACTTTGTGGTTTTTGCCAATCCGAAAGGGTTGTTGATCGGTCCTGATGTAGCCGAATATTTTGCAGACAAACGTAATCCGCTCTACAATGCCGAACTGGCTGAAGAGGAAGCATACGAGCTGTTTTGTGAAGAAGGTTTGTGTCCGTTCGATCTGCTGAAATATGGAATGGAACACGATTTGTTGCCGGAAGCACAGTTCCCGTTTGAGAACGGAAAGGAGTTATTGCAGGAAAACTGGGATTTTGTGGCTCGCTGGTTTTTGGGTGAGTATTACGAAGGAGAATAAGAATTATAAGAAATAAGTACTGTTTATATAAGTGCTGTCTATGCCAATCAAAAAAAGTAACAATCCTTTTGCCGGAAAGACAAAGTCTGCAGTCGGTAAAAAGAAGACGACCGGAAAACGGGTCGGAAAATCAAAGCAGGAAAAGGCTAATAATCAGTTGAATAGAAGGATAAAATAAAGGCGTGTAGACCACGCCGTTTTTGGTTATCAGGCTACGCCGTTTGATGATGGCAGACTACGCCTTTTCTCCCTACCAGGAAACGCCTTTTCTCTCACGCAGAGGATTAAGAGTCTCATTATGCATTTGACGGGAATAGTTGTCGTTTATGAAAAATAACAACTATTCCCGTCTATTTTATTATTAACCAATGGCTTTTTCTGGTGGATGGCTTTCCTTTTACTAATCGGTAATTTCTTCCTGTGCTTTCCGTTCTTTCTTCTTATTGATGAATCCGATTTTCAGGTTGGCTTCCTCTTGTTCTTTTTTAATCTGTTCCATGGCCGAGAGGATTTGTGCTAATTCGTAAACACCTGCTGCGGCCTGGCGGTCGGTTGGACTCATTGTCGTTTTATAGGTGCGGTCGCCTATATATTCCACACGGATATTTTTGTCTTTATTGAGATTCAGGAATTCGATCACATTTCCGTCTTCCCCTAGTTTGTAGTCAGCTTTTTCTATTTTCTCGTTCATATCCGTTGTCTCGTAGCTGTCTTTGGAGCTTGGAGTTTCTGCAAAACTGCCGTCAGGAGCAATCACTTTCACTTTTGTATGGTGAATATTGCCGGCACCACAGTAGATGGAAGTCATACTCATTATACCTTGCTCGTTCACTTGGAAGCGGAGGTACGAACGGTGCATATTTTTTTCAATGGTCTGTGTAGGCCAGAGATAGTTGCCGACTTGTTGATATTCGGCATCTTTTTCTAGTTTGAATTTGTCCTTGATGGCATTGAATTCTTCTGTCTTTGCCTGAAAGGCGCTATCCAGGTAAGCAAGCGTTTTTTGTTGTGCTTTTGTTTCAACATCGAGCATCAGTGCCTGTCCCGCCTTACGTGCTTCGAACGCTTTGGGATAGAGAATTTTGATACTGTCAATTTGTAACTTAGCTTCTTCATAGTCGCCACGTTCGTAGGCAGCCTTGGCAACCATCAGTTTTTCATTGGCTTTTTTCTCAAGGCCATTTCCGCAGGCAGCTAATGCCAGCGTACCACAAAAGAGGATAATCAGTTTTTTCATCACAAATTCTATTTACTGGTTTTATTAGCGGCAAAAATACAAATATATCCCTTATTTTTGTAATTTTGTCCCCTCAAAACTTATAACTAAAAAGAATGATAGAGTTGACTCAAGAGGAATTGAAGCAGCATTTTAGCGAACCCATCTTCGGACAGATAGCCGAAACGGCTGATACACTCGGTATGGAGTGTTATGTGGTAGGTGGTTATGTTCGTGATATTTTTCTGCAACGTCCCTCTAAAGATATAGATGTAGTAGTTGTAGGAAGTGGAATTGCAATGGCGGAAGCCCTTGGAAAACAGTTGGGACGTGGTGCTCATGTTTCTGTTTTCAAGAATTTCGGAACAGCACAAGTAAAATATAGAGGCACGGAAGTAGAGTTTGTTGGTGCACGTAAAGAATCTTATCAACGGGATTCGCGTAAACCTATTGTTGAAGACGGCACGCTGGAAGACGATCAGAATCGTCGCGATTTCACGATCAATGCTCTGGCCGTATGTCTCAATAAAGCACGTTTTGGTGAATTGGTAGATCCGTTTGGAGGTTTGGAGGATATGAAGGAAAAGACAATCCGCACTCCCCTCGACCCGGATATTACTTTCAGCGATGATCCCTTGCGCATGATGCGTTGCATCCGTTTTGCTACGCAATTGGGTTTTTACATTGACGATGATACTTTCGAATCGCTTTGCCGGAATAAGGAACGGATTGAAATTATATCCCGTGAACGTATTGCGGACGAATTGAATAAGATTATTCTTTCTCCAATCCCCTCAAAAGGATTTATTGATTTGGAGCGTAGCGGTTTGCTGCCGTTGATTTTTCCGGAATTTGCCGCCTTGCAGGGTGTGGAAACACGGAACGGACGTTCCCATAAGGATAATTTTTATCATACGTTGGAAGTGCTGGATAATATCAGCAAGAAGACTGATAACCTTTGGCTGCGTTGGGCTGCTTTGTTGCACGACATTGCCAAACCTGCCACGAAACGTTGGGAGCCTAAAGCGGGATGGACGTTCCATAATCATAACTTTATCGGTGAAAAGATGATTCCGCATATCTTCCGCAAGATGAAGTTGCCGATGAATGAGAAGATGAAGTATGTACAAAAGCTGGTCAGCCTGCACATGCGCCCGATCGTTATCGCAGATGATGTGGTGACAGACTCGGCTGTACGCCGTCTGCTCTTCGAAGCGGGTGATGACATTGACGACTTGATGATGCTTTGTGAAGCGGATATTACTTCCAAGAATATGGAACGTAAACAGCGTTTCCTGAATAATTTCCAGTTGGTTCGACAGAAACTGAAGGATTTGGAAGAGAAGGACCGTGTCCGTAATTTCCAGCCACCTGTGAGCGGAGAAGAAATTATGGAGATTTTCGGCTTGGAACCTTGTCGTGAAGTCGGAGTTTTGAAGAGTGCTATTAAAGATGCAATTTTGGATGGAGTGATTCCGAATGAATATGAGGCGGCTCATGCTTTCATGCTGGAACGGGCAAAGAAGATGGGAATGACGCCTATTCGCTGATAGAAGGACGGAACAGATATAAAATCAGGCATCGTAATCCTATAGTATTCAGACACTGATTTATGCGAATCAGTAGTTGAATTGGAGTAAAACAAGGCAGGAATGAACTAATCTTAGTTCTTCTAAGATTTAATTGGTAATATGCGATGATTTAATATTCATCATACATAGATTTATTCGTCTGACAGTTGTTGAACTTTCGTCTGACAGCTGTTTCTTTTTCGTCTGACAATTGTCAGACGAAAAAGAAACAGCTGTC
>ENA-OXEX01000303-OXEX01000303.1-human-gut-metagenome-genome-assembly--contig:-NODE-303-length-26193-cov-6.752582_pt1 | contig 26193 bp, 21 predicted proteins | sample MGYA00249364_ERZ652261 | MGnify/ENA primary metagenome ERZ652261 (study PRJEB26925, sample SAMN05826642) | human gut metagenome | biome: ENVO:2100002; feature: ENVO:00000062; material: ENVO:00002003... | reverse complement strand
CATCGGGCATTATCTGAACATAAAACACTATCAATAAGTTGGAGTCATTACCAACAGGGCCGACCGATTAATACCCGCACCTTGCTGGAATACCTTCAGGTCATGCAGGACAAACAAAAAAGGCGGGATGACAAAATCGCCATGCAGACTGCGATTGATGTTCTCAGGGATAATCAGCGCATTAACGGCAGACGTTAATGCACCTCCGGGATCAGTGTCAGTTCTGAATGATCTCAACCGTATGGTTTTGTCCATCATCCTTCAGCGGTATTCTGTCATCAGGGAGGAGAACACCATCCAGCGTCACGCAATATTCTGCATCGCCGCGTGAAATACTAATCTGATAATGGCTTTCACCATATTGATATGCCATAGAAAAAGACGACCACTCATCCGGTAACCTGGCATGAACACTAAAGTCAGTGCCGGAACGTTTTATCCCCAGTAATTCCTCGGTAAGTAAACGCCAGGCCCAGCCTGCGGAACCGGTATACCAGCTCCACCCTGCACGTCCGGTATGGGGAGCGACGCTGTAGACATCAGCACTCATGACATAAGGCTCAGCTTTATAAATCCCGACAGAGTCCGCATTCAGGGTATGATTTACAGGGCTGAGCATTGACCAGAGTTGCCAGGCTCGTTCGGCATTCCCCATTCGGGCAAAGGCCATCACTGCCCAGATGGCGCCATGCGTATACTGCCCTCCGTTTTCCCGCACGCCGGGCAGGTACCCCTGTATGTAGCCCGGATTTAGACCGTGTCCGTCGAAAGGAGGCGTTAACAGTTTGATCAGCCCTCCTTCGTTATCCACAAGGTGCTTATCCAGCGCCTGCATGGCCTTTGCGCACCGTCCCGGGCTCGCGGCGCCGGACAACACAGACCAACTCTGCGCAATCGCATCAATCCGGCAGTCCTGTGAGGTTTTCGATCCCAGGGGAGTACCATCGTCAAAATACCCGCGCCGGTACCATTCCCCATCCCAGGCGTGGGCTTCGAGATTACTTTGCAGGCGCAGAGCCTGTGAACGGCACATCGCGGCGACGCTTTCATCCAGCCTGCGCTCCGCCAGCGCTGCAAACCGCTGCAAAATGTCGTACAGGAAGAAGCCCAGCCAGACGCTTTCACCTTTGCCTTCGATACCCACCCGGTTCATCCCGTCATTCCAGTCACCAGCCCCCATCAGCGGCAGGCCATGCTCCCCGAAGCGAAGTCCATAGTGAATAGCTTTGACGCAGTGTAACCAGAGTGTCTCTTCGGTGCCGCTGATGACCGGCGTGTCATAGACAGACTCTTCACCAGACTGAAGCGAGCGTCCCTCCAGATAAGGAATGCGTATTTCCAGTGCATCCATATCCCCCGTCGTTTCAACATAGTGGCAAACAGCAAGCGGCAGCCAAAGATAGTCATCGGAACAGCGGGTACGCACACCGTTGCCGTGTGGCGGGTGCCACCAGTGCTGCACATCCCCCTCGATAAACTGCCGTGATGCACAGAGTATTATCTGTTCACGCATCCGGTCCGGAGCAGCATGGCTCAGAGCCAGCGTATCCTGCAGCTGATCGCGAAAACCAAATGCACCGCCAGACTGATAGTAGCCACTCCGGGCCATAAGACGGCAGGCGACCGTCTGATACAACAGCCAGCCATTAACCAGTAAATTTACGGACGTGTCGGGGGTGTTAACTACGATTTTATCGAGAACATTGTGCCAGTAATTATGAATCCGGTTCAGCTCCTGGCGGACCGTATCCTCGTTCATGTAGCGGGCCAGCGTCTCCTGAGCACAAACATCATTCTCCTCTGCGCCGAGGATAAAAATAAACGTCCTCTGGTCCCCGTCAATTAATGTAACCGCCGATTGCACCGCTCCGCAGGGATCCAGACCGGCCCCCGTCTTACCAGAAAGCTTTTGCAGTTTCATGGCCGAAGGGGCGTGAAGGGAACCATTACGGCCAATAAACTCCCGGCGGTCCCCTGTCAGAGAACAGTCATTACCGCTGACGGCAAAAAATGCAGTTCGGCCGCCACCATTATCACCATAAAAGTTATTCGCAAGCACCCCGCAGCCGCCGGGCGTTCTGGCCACATGTGTCACAATGTGAGGGGCTGAGCGCGTTCGTGTTTCTCCGAGCGCCCACTCTACATAGCCTGTGACGGAAAGTTGACGTGTCCGTCCCGAAGAGTTACTGAGCGTCAGGAGCACCAGTTTAACCGGATCTTCTTCAGCAACCAGGACCGTCAACTCGCTGTCTATACCACTCTCACGATGGGCAAAAACGCTGTAGCCAAAACCATGGCGGGTCAGGTAATCACCGTGTCCGCGAACAGGTAAAGCCGTCGGCGACCAGCACTCCCCGCTCTCTTCATCGCGCAGGTAAAATGCCTCGCCGCTGCGATCGCTGACCGGATCGTTCTCCCACGGCGTCAACCGGTATTCATGGGCATTCTCATACCAGGTATAGGCCTGCCCTGCCTCTGAGATCACACTGCCAAAACGAGAATTTGCCAGTATGTTCGACCAGGGAGCCGGTGTAAGCGCATTTTCCCGAAGGACGATCTGATACTCCCGCCCATCCTGAGAAAATCCACCGTACCCATTGAAATGGCATAACTGACTGGTATCAGGGCTCCAGTCCGTATGTTGATTACGCTCGCGCACAGCACGCGGAATGAATGCTCTTGCCGGCGATTTCAGGGTATGAATACGCTGGTTAAGCTGCTCATTAATACCCCCTGCGCGGTCATCAAGATAAAGACAGGCCACGCTCATCAAAAGCAACTTATCCTCAGCGGAGAGATGCTCACCGTTCCGGACAAAAAGCCCGCCCTTTTTATCCAGCAGACTGGCTTCAGACCCGGCATAAATTAACTCCATAATCTGATTTTGTAATCCCTGCTGGTAGCCGCCGGGGCTGTTATTCAGGATAACCAAATCAACATCCAGCCCTTTCTGTCTCCAGTAACGGTGTGCCTGAATCAGTGTGGTCACTGAGGTGATACTTTCCTCGCTGGTTATACTCAGCAGCACTATCGGCAGATCCCCTGAAATTGCCCAGCCCCACAGTCCGGACTGGCCACGCCGGTTGCGGCCGATCGCCTGGCCTTCGGCGCGCAGCTCCTGGACAGGGTAAAGCACAGCGCTGGCGAGACTATTGAACAACGTGGCATCATCTTCACTGGCGTTCATCTGGCGCAAAACCACCAGACTGTGAGACCAGGCCAGTTCAAAGACGCGATCGGCGATAGGGTAATCGCGATATTTCTCCAGCAACGCCAGGCTCTGCTGACGGGTCTCGCTGATGCCATAAATGATATCAATCGTAACCGGCTGCCCCGGCTGCAGAATGATGGCGTTGCGAATTGCCAGTATCGGATCCAGCACCGAGCCCGACGTGTTGCCTAGCATCCCTCCCGTCTCTATTGCCTGGGCATTCGCAGGGTTTCTGCCACGTCCAATAAACCTTGCCCTGTCCGTTTCAAACGACACGTTATGTCGGTTATCGCCGTGCACCACCATCATGTGAAACAGGCAAGGGCCCGGTTCATCCGGTGAGCGCGGGCGCCGGTGGCAAAGAATAGCGTCACGCTCAGGAGCCAGCTCAGTCTGAATAAACAAATTGCTGAATGCCGGGTGTGCCAGATCGCTGACATCAGGTGCCAGTACCACTTCAGCATAGGTTGTCAGCTCCAGAGAGCGAGGTTTGCGACCACGATGAATCAGTGTGAGCCGTCGCAATTCAACATCATCCTCCGGAGAGATCACCACCTGAGTTTTGACGCTGAGTCCCCCTAAGCTGCGTCTGAATTCTGCCCCCGCATCGGTGAACAACACTTCCTCGTCTTGTCCGCTGGTGTAGCCTGTTGGTTGCCAGGTATTGCTCAACACATCTCCCGTCTGGGTATCGCGGATGTAGCAGAATGCTCCCCAGTTATCACGGGTGGTATCACTGCGCCAGCGCGTTAGTGCAATATCATTCCAGCGACTGTAACCGCCGCCGCCCGCGGTCAACATCAGATGATAATGGCCGTTGGACAGGAGTTGAATATCCGGGGCGGGGGTATCCACGCTATAGAAAATACGGGGTTCATAGCGAACGGGTTTGACCATGCCCTCATGAGATTCAAAATGACGGCGCGGACTGTACAGATCGACCGCATCCGGCACGCGCTCCTGTAACAGCAGACTCGCTGACCGGAATACCGTACTGGACATAAAGCGTTCAGTCATGGGGGCATCAAGCAGCACATGAGCCAGCGCCTGAAATGCCATACCCTGGTGATGCGCCATCCAGGACTGTACCACCGCATAGAGCTGACCGGTTGCAAGACGTGAGGGGGTATAGTCCAGCGCTTCATAAAAACCGTATTCTCCGCATGCACCATTTTTTTGCAGCCTGAACAGGTTCTCACAAGCTTTCTGCGGGGAAACCATCAGCGCCAGCAGCGTGGCGTAAGGAGCGACAACCATGTCATCGGCAAGTCCCCTGCGTAGACCGAGCCCCGGTACGCCAAATGCCTGATACTGATAATTATGCTGAACATCAAAAGCATGATAGCCAGACTCTGAAACACCCCATGGTACCCCGCGTTCTTTCCCCCAGTGAATCTGGCGCATAACCGCCGACTGACTCATTTCATCGAGCAGGCTGCCGGGCCAGGTGGGCATCACCAGATTCGGCATCAGATATTCAAACATGGATCCGCTCCATGACATCAGGGCAGTTTCATTATCAATCGTGGTAAACAATCGACCCAGCGCGTACCAGCTTTTAAGAGGCAGCTGATTAGTCGCAATGGCAAGAAAACTGGTCAGGCGGATTTCAGACGGCAGGAGATCGTAGTGGCTCTTGTCAGGCATATTGGTGTCACAGTTATAACCGACGCTGAGCAGACTGGTTGCTTCACTGTACAGAAAGGCGAAATCCATCCGGGCATGCTCATCCAGCCGCTGTTCCAGCTCGGTGATAATATTGAGTCGCATTCGGGCCTGCTCCGCCACTGACGCCGGAGGCGTTCCTGTACCGGTTAATGTCGGACGGGCAAGCTCGCTCAGCGTCGGCAGCGTCTGTTCATTCCAGGATGCAGGCAACCAGCCAAGCAACAGAGACCACTCATGGCAAAGCTGAACCAGTTGATGCTCCAGATGTCCAGCCCAGCGCATCTGAAGAGGAGATCCCTGATGACATGCGCTGGTCAGATGGTTGCACTGGGTGCGCATGCTTTTCAGTTCGCTGAAAAGCGCCTGCGGAGAGAGCGACACCGCGTTCAGGCAATGCTTGCGCAGCAGTCTCAGGCTGTCAGGTGGGTTCTTACCCCACTGTTTTTCCAGAATATCCAGCGTATCGTTCAGTCCTGCCAGTATCTGTTGGTTGCTTAAAACAGGCTGATGACGCATGGCGGACAGGCCTGCACGCAGGGTCAATAAATGCCCGGCCATATTGCCGCTGTCGACGCTGGAGATATAGCGTGGACTGAGGGGGACCAGCGTACGGGTGTCATACCAGTTGTAGAGATGGCCCCGGTAGTGCTCCATTTTATCCATCGTGTCGAGCGTGAGCGACACGCGCCGGAGCACCTCTCCGCCAGGCAGGTAGCCAAAGTCCCATGCCGTCAGGTTAGCCATAAGTGAAAGACCAATATTGGTAGGAGAAGTTCGGTGTGCCACCGTCGGTTGTGGTATTTCCTGATAATTATCAGGCGGAAGCCAGTTCTCTTTTGCTGTGGCAAATGTTTCAAAAAAAGCCCAGATTTCACGGCTTGTCTGGCGTAACAGCTGTTTTTGTTCCTGATTAGGCGAAAAAACCTTTCGCACGGGCTGGCGACTCAGCCAGCTCATCAGCAGCGGTGCCACACACCATACCAAACCGATCGGTAACGCAATCCCCAGCAGCTGTGGGGCAAATTGTCCGGTCAGTATTGTCAGCGCCACGCCACCGGCAGCGTTCAGCCACATCGCCTGATAAAAACGTGCAACAGTGGGTCTGGCCTGACTGCTGTCCTGGCTGTGGCTGACCCACTGGCTGAGGTGACGCCTGCTTATCCCCAGTCGCCATAGCGTCACGGCGATCGCTTTCAGCGAATATCCGGCTTCGTGCGGCAGTATCGCAAAATTAAGGCTGATACCTGACAGACGCTTTAGCGCGCCCGCCCCCACCAGTAACAGATGCGACTTCACGCGGCGACGCAGAGGTTTATGCAGAAGGTCGTGGCTAATGCAGAGGATGGCTGGCAACAACCATATCAGCAACAGTATGCCCAGCCAGTAAACCGGATTGGGTACCCAAAGCAGAGTGAAGAACAGCAATATCAGTAAGGAGGGGGCGACCAGACTGCGACGTAGATTATCGAGTAATTTCCAGTAAGAAAGCGCGGTCAGCGGATTCCTGACCCGGGTTCCATCGGCTTTTCTGACGCGTGGTTTTAGCCAGTTAAGCAGTTGCCAGTCACCCCGGATCCAGCGTGAACGTCGTGCAACATCCGACAGATAATTATTAGGGTACTGTTCGTACAGTAACACCTCGCTCAGCAGACCCGAACGTGCATAGCATCCTTCAAGCAGATCGTGGCTGAGTACCAGATTTTCCGGGCAGATGTTCGTAGTGGCCTGCATAAAAATATCAACATCGTAAATCCCTTTGCCCACAAACGAGCCTTCCCCAAAGAGATCCTGATAAATATCCGAAGACATCATCGAATAAGGGTTATTGCCCGGTACGCTGCTGCGCAGGGCTGCGTAACGCCCCTGACCGTTGCGTGGTATCTCCTCCGCAAGACCGGGCTGTAAAATACCGAATCCTTTGACAACCCTCTGGCGTACCGGATCATACTCAGGCGTATTCAGCGGATGCGCCATCGTCGCGACGAGTTTGTGTGCCGTATCGCGCGGGAGCACCGTATCGCTGTCCAGGGTAATGACGTATTTTATGTGACCCGGTAAAAGGTGGGCAGGCATCTCTGCAACGCTGACGAATTGCGTTCCGGGATGGCGCAACCAGCTGTTCAGTAACGCCAGTTTTCCCCGCTTGCGTTCATAGCCCATCCACGCGCCTTCCGAGGGGTTCCATTCAGGCTGGCGATGTAACAGATAAAAACGTGGTCGGCCGGAGGGGTAGCGGCGATTAAGCGCCTGCGTATCGGCGATAGCCTGTCTGAGCAGTGCGTGACTTTCCGGCGAGGGTTCATTTTCAGAATCAGCAAAATCAGTGAGCAGCGCGAACCTGAGATTTTCGTTTTCATTCCCCAACCAGCAGACTTCAAGACTGGTGAGGAGCTGGCTGAAACTTTCGTGGCTGGTCAACATGCAGGGAATGACTAACATGGTGGCACTGTCAGCGGGAATACCGGCTGAAAAATCCATCCCCGGCAAGGGTCGAGGAACGCGAAAACGGGTGGTTGCATCACTGAGCAAATCGCTCATTAACTGAGTTAATGCGATAATCAGAGGTAATATCACCGCGATCAATAGCCAGTCTGCGCCCTGCATGGCGGTTTCGTGCAATATTGCTGCGGTCGCTGCGGTTGTCAGCAACGCCAGGCTTCCAAGCCATGACAGCAGGGTTATTCTGTTGAAACTGTGCCGCAAGCGTATGAGCCTTGAGGCGTCTGCCAGGAGATGAATATCCAGCGCCTGTCGACCTTCGCCCGCAAGATAATAACCAACATGATGTTCCGGTGTATCAGGCGCTTTTTCCTCTGAAAACGCCAGCGCCTTCTCAGCAACCTCAGGCTCGCTGAGACCGCTGTCTCTGGCCAGAACCTCAACTACGTGCCGGTAATGATCCCGGGTATTGAAATGCATCCGGGGATAGATGCCGGCAGGATCATTGCGTAATGCCTGTTCGACAACGCTTATCGTTTCGGCGAAATCAGCCCAGTCCGTTTCACTCAATAAACGCAGGCCCGCGATGCTGTTACTGACGGACAGCTGGCTGGCGGCAAGCTGCTGATTGAAACTATGTATGAGAACGTCAGTGGTGATCCCCTGTTCCCGAAGGCACTGATCAACCCAGGTCAGAGGTAACGATAGCGCGTTGCCATGCCCCTGCAGGCGCCGCACCAGCTCTGCGACAAACGCACTGGTTAACGGAGGTCGGGAGCGCGCCATATCGGCAACCACCATGATTAAATCACCAGGCGCACTCTCTGCACATTCGACAATCCTTGTTATCCACGTATCAGCAAGGTTTCTGTCCTGCTGCGCTTTTATCACTTCCATACTGATACGACGAAGATTTTCAATCAGCGCAAGGCGCAGCATTCCCGGTAACGCCCAGACTTCACCCAGCGTCAGCGGCGTCACCTGTTGATAGGCAGTGAGATAGCTGGTCAGGCTGGCGGCATCCCAGCGGCCATCGCCGTGAGCAATGGCCTCTGATGCAATATGATAAATTCGTGGGCAATTCAACGGCGATACAAGCGACGGAAGACCTTTGCCAAAGCTTTTCGGCAGATGCTGGCGGACAGTGCGGATTTGTTCCTCAATCAGATAATAATTGTCCAGCAGCCATTCACCGGCGGGCATGATACTGGTCTTTTTACCCGCGTTAAGCTCATAGCAGTTTTGGGTAATGACGGCCTCATTGTCGCCAAGCCGTTTCAGAAGATAATAAGGATGCCTATCCGGTGATACTTTATGAGTCCGCGCCAGCTTCTGGCCGTAGCGTTCCATCTGGACGGTCGAAAAGAGTTCTGACCGCGGCGAGCTTTCACCGGCAGGATCGTTCGCCGAAAACGTTTTGTTTTCGGCAGCATTCATCAGAATACGGGAGCGGTTAAACCACGCTCTGGGGATCATTTTCATAGCATTGCTCTGATGCGACGTTAGCGCGCAGGAGCAGTTGCGAAATCAGTTCAGAAACGTTCTCTCAGGATGGGCGTCAGGCATCAGGGATTTAACAGCTGCCGGAATCTAACATAAGTATAGGACATGAGCTCTGTTCTGCGATTTTGGTCGAGCTAGCGTCGGGAGATAAACAGAGCCTTACATCCGGGGCAAAGCATGGTTTGGTTGAGCCGGATTTTTGACAACGGTTGTACTGATTTTAAGCCACAAACAGGACAGGCAGCAGTGGCAGTAGACGCACTGCTGAAGAATTTCATTGCGTAATTGATAACAGACATAACCATTAACCTTTCAATGAATGAGCTTCACCGTACCACATGTGGTTAAGTTTTAATCTATCTATTTTGGCATACTGAAAATCAGGAAAGATAAATGTTCGCAGCCACAGGCCCCCTGAGACCGTTTATCCGGCAAGACTCTATGCGGCTTCCAGGGATGAGTAATTCTGATTAGCGAGAGTTAACGGCTGAAATGTGAAGCAGAACGTCTTTTCGTCCATCAGATGGGATGATGAGGCCTTTACCACTAAGAATATCAAAGCTTTTGACAATTCCTGTCATTTTATGGGACAAGTCAATTCCTTATTGAAAACACTTAAAGACTATACATTGAAAATGGCATTCAGCCACTTTTATTTTCCCTACAGGACCTCTGGACGGCTAAAAGATAATTTGCTTATATCGATTCCCTGTGCCTTAATGAATCCCATCAGTTCGATGTACTAATGAAAGTTAGAAATTTTCCGGGCAGTTCTCATTACCAGGCGCTATCGTTGATATCCCCTCTTTTGAGTACATACGTTTAATCTTATACGTTTACTATCAATACAATCATGTATAACGGAGTCAGTATGACCTCTAGAATTATGGGCCTGGTTAAATGGTTTAATGAAGACAAAGGTTTTGGTTTCATCTCTCCTCTTGATGGCAGCAAAGATATCTTTGTCCATTTGTCTGCACTTAATGGCGACAACTTTAAAACTTTATTTGAAGGTCAGAAAGTTGAATTCGCCATTCACCGCGGAGACAAGGGTCCTGCTGCTGCAAACGTAACACTTTGCGATAAATAAATCATTGTGGGTCTGCGATAACGATGAAGGATTATTCCTGAGTAGACAGATCCATAACTTAAATCAGATGAAAGTCGTTTATTCTTAATCTCTGATCAGCATATTTTTCAAAATTATGAGTATGCTAACCGATGTGATGAAGTGCAGTACTACTGCATAAAAAGTCTAAAAGCACAAGCTAACCACATGTTAAATAAGAAGTGCGTATAGGCTTTGACCTTAATGGCATCTGCCAGTTAATATCCACGAGAGAACAGGGTAATAGAATATGATTAAAGTCCTTGTTTTCTTTAATGCTGAATCCTGTAAAGTCATGACCGTTCTTGAAGGTATATCCTCAATCAGGCAGGAATATCCAAACGGTGAAGAAACACATCTTCGGATTATGTCTGCAGGTTTTCCTTCCTTAACTGGCGATCATGGTATTGTTTACGTGGCTACTGACAGGGAGTTAACGTCACAGGAGATACTTGATGCGGCCAGGAAATATTTATAGAATTTTTGTCATGCTCTCTGCTCCACGTTTAATTGCATGCTTACCCTATTTATCAGAATCGAACAAAAAATGAGTTAAAAACATTTATGGCCTGCTAACAGCAGGCTTTTTTTTAACATTACACTTTTTTAGAAACACCTCTATAAAGAGAGAGTAATTCGCTACCCTCTGACAAAATGCAGGTGTCTCTCACCTGCGTGCCATCTTGCCAGTTGTGAAAAATCTTACTAAGTGGCCGCGCTAATTCACTAAATGCCTCTCCTGATTTAAAGCTCATCAGGTATGACTGAAGCAATAGCTGTGAGGGTATAAAAAGCCTCTCCGGATGGCTCCTGGCATCATAGTTTTAAGTACCTTCAAAAATGCAGGGACATTTCCTAGGAGTTGTAATTTAGTTCTTGCACATTCCTCTTAATTTTGTCTTGCGATAAGAGATTTATATCAGTAGTCTAAACCTCGTTAATAACAATATGTACCAATCGGATTAAAATGCTCATTAAAAAAATCGGGTTGATGAGCAACCGTCGACATTGGTATTTGCTGAAATTTTAAGAGGTCTCTTTATGTCAGATGCTCTCACGCAGTTGAACAATATCCGTACCTTACGTTCCCAGACTCGTGAAATGTCCTTAGATGTGCTGGAAGATGTTCTGGAAAAGTTTAAACTTATTCTTATAGAACGACGAGAAGAAGAGACATTACGTCTTGCAAATGAAAGTCAGCGCCGCGATAAACTGGAATCACTTCGTCAGATGATGCTTGATGAGGGTATCGACCCATCCGAACTTATGGCTGCTATTGGCTCTCCGGGTAAGGCTAAAAGAACGCGCTCCCCCCGCCCCGCGAAGTATCGATATACTGACGAAACTGGAGAGTCAAAAACATGGTCAGGTCAGGGGCGAATGCCGAAGCGGATCTCAAATCTGATTGCTGAAGGTGGGGAATTAAAAGATTTCGAAATCAGCTAAAAAAGAGCCGGGCATACCCGGTTCTTTTTACGGATAGTCCACAACCATCCTTAGAGGATCGTCGAGAAGCAGCGGGTTCGTAACTGGCTTCAACAAGGTGTATCATGAAGAGTTTATGTTGCGCTATAAACTGGATAAAGAAGGTGTTAATGGTGGCATTACGCAGTTGTAATGCAGCCAACACCACAGTCTTTCCTCTCATAGCATGATGCGGACGGGGTTAGTAGGCTGGAGGTCTTTAGTGAACGGCAAGCGGACGCCCTCGTAGATTAAACAGGCGTCCGATATCTTGAAGTGGACAGATTACCTAACCCGCGTCCCCATTTCGTCAATGACCTTCTCGCCATCCTCTTTGGTAAACGCTCCTTTCTGACCTTCCGGTAGAATATCGAGCACTATTTCTGAAGGACGGCAAAGACGAGTGCCAAGCGGCGTAACTACAATCGGCCGATTAATCAGGATCGGATGTTGAAGCATGAAATCAATCAACTGCTCATCACTAAATTTCTCTTCATCAAGACCCAGATGTTCATAAGGCTCAACATTCTTACGCAGTAATGCACGCACCGTAATTCCCATATCTGAAATAAGTTTAATTAGCTCATCACGGGTCGGTGGCGTATCGAGATAATAAATTATCGTCGGTTCGTTGCCGCTGTTACGGATCATCTCCAGCGTGTTGCGTGAGGTGCCACAGGCCGGGTTGTGATAGATGGTAATGTTGCTCATATCAGTTTCTCATTACAAAGTGACAGAGAGCCGCCACGCCAGCGCGGCCAGAGTGACAAACAGCACCGGTACAGTCATGACAACGCCGGTACGGAAGTAATATCCCCAGGTGATAGTAATATTTTTCTGGGCAAGCACATGCAGCCACAGCAGTGTTGCCAGACTGCCAATCGGGGTGATTTTCGGGCCTAAATCGCAGCCAATCACATTGGCATAAATCATTGCCTCTTTGACGACGCCGGTCGCCGTACTCCCGTCAATCGACAACGCGCCAATCAGTACCGTCGGCATATTGTTCATCACCGATGAGAGAAATGCCGTCAGGAAGCCAGTGCCGAACGTCGCTGCCCATAACCCCTTGTCTGCCAGCAGATTCAGCATGCCAGACAGGTACTCCGTGAGCCCTGCATTGCGCAGGCCATAGACCACGAGGTACATGCCCAGCGAGAAAATAACTATCTGCCATGGCGCTCCGCGCAGGACTTTCCCGGTGTTGATGGCATGGCCTCTTTTCGCCACCACAAACAGCACTGCTGCGCCAGCCGCCGCTATCGCACTGACCGGGATCCCCTGCGGCTCCAGAACAAAGAAACCAACAAGCAGCAATAACAGGACAATCCAGCCCGCCCTGAAGGTTGCCGGATCCTTGATCGCACTTGCAGGCGTCTTCAGCAGCGAAACGTCATACGTTGCCGGAATATCCCTGCGGAAGAAGAGATGCAGCATGATCAGCGTGGCCGCAATCGCTGCCGCATCCACGGGGATCATAACTGAGGCGTACTGCGTAAAGCCCAGACCGAAGAAGTCCGCCGAGACGATATTAACCAGGTTAGAAACAATGAGCGGCAGGCTGGCCGTATCTGCAATAAACCCTGCAGCCATGACAAAGGCCAGTGTCGTGCCCTGGCTGAACCCCAGTGCGAGCAGCATCGCAATCACAATCGGCGTCAGGATCAGCGCGGCGCCGTCATTGGCAAACAACGCAGCAACAGCGGCACCGAGCAAGACTATCCAGGTGAAAAGCAGGCGGCCACGTCCGTTACCCCAGCGGGAGACGTGCAGTGCGGCCCATTCAAAGAAGCCGGACTCATCGAGCAGCAGGCTGATGATGATGACCGCAATAAATGCCGCTGTCGCGTTCCAGACGATATTCCAGACAACGGGAATATCAGCGATATGGATGACACCGGTTCCAAGCGCCAGCACTGCCCCGATACTCGCGCTCCAGCCAATACTCAGGCCTCTGGGTTGCCAGATCACCAGTACCAGCGTCAGTAAAAATATACTCCCTGCCAAAAGCATCTCAGACTCCGTTATATATGATTATGTAAATATGTTTACTGTCTCAGCAGGAGGTGCAGGCTGATTTGTTCAGCCATTCACGTACATCCTCGCGCAGACACTGCCAAGTCGTCGTGATTGTCTCTGCTGCCCACGCCGGTATATGGGGTGACAGACGATAGTGGATCCATTTGCCTTCCCGACGGTCAAGAACCAGTTCAGCCTCGCGAAGGATAGCCATATGTCGCGAAATTTTGGGCTGTGATTGGGAGGTGGCCGCGCAGATATCGCAGACGCACAGTTCACCGGACTCCCGGAGAAGCATGACGATGGCAAGCCGTGTTTCATCCGACAGGATTTTGAAAAGCTGAACAGGTTGTAGCATTTATCACTCCATTCCCTTTAGAATATACATATGTTAAATCATATATATTGACTTTGAAATCATCTGTTCTCTCCGAAGGAGAAAAATGGAACAATTTCCTGCCCTGAACACCGAATGCTTTGATCTACACATCGCTGAACGCCTGCACCTGCAGGAGCCGCCACGGATTCTAATCCTGTATGGCTCAGTAAGAGAGCGTTCGTACAGCCGCTTTGCCGCGGAAGAAGCTGGTCGCCTGCTGACGGCGATGGGCGCGGAGGTAAAACTCTTTAACCCCTCCGGTTTACCCCTGCCGGATGATGCTCCGGACACGCATCCTAAAGTCACCGAGCTACGCGGTCTGGTCAGATGGTGTGACGGGATGGTGTGGAGTTCTCCGGAACGGCACGGGGCTATGAGCGCAGTTATGAAGGCGCAGATCGACTGGATACCCTTAAGTGAAGGCGCGGTTCGTCCTTCACAGGGCAAAACACTTGCAGTGATGCAGGTCTGCGGTGGTTCGCAGTCCTTTAATGCGGTGAACCAAATGCGCATTCTGGGCCGATGGATGAGGATGTTCACTATCCCCAACCAGTCATCCATTGCTAAGGCATGGCAAGAGTTCGACGAAAACGGCCGAATGAAACCTTCGTCATGGTATGACCGTATCGTCGATCTAGCCGAGGAGCTGTTTAAAATCACTGTGCTGCTTAAGGGACAAACTGGTTATCTTGCAGATCGTTACAGCGAGAGAAAAGAGAGCTATCAGGAGCTTTCATCCCGTGTCAATCAGGACAAAATTTAACGTATGTTTTTCATGAATCCATTCTGCATGAGATTAATAACATCCGCTATGGCATAAAGGAGATATCCCATCCTGTGTCAGAATATGAAAAACTACCTTAAGGTGAGCTAGTAACTCTGTTTATGACGTGGCGCTTGCGCGTCATGATGCGAAACTAATTTTGATGTTTAATGAAATCCTGGTTGCACCCAAGCTAAGCGCTTCATGCTAAATTTTAGGCGAAGGAATTACAGACGTCCTGTCCATTGCGTGTTATAACCGAGGTTGAAAACCGGCACACTGGCGCTTGAGAGGCATCGCATGAAATTTCAAATCACAAGAGCAATTGGCCTCAGTAAGTTCTCTCCACGTTGGGTTAAGGTTATCTGCTTACGGTTAATTAAAAATGATATTGAACGCTCTCTCAACGTTCTTCTGGTCAAAATCGATGAATCTGAACTCTCTACGGAGCAACTCAAAGCGTTTAAGGAATGCGTTGAAAGAATTAACCTGGCACGGGGTAAGGGAATGCAGGCGTGAGCACTTTTAATTAAGCATTTTTCGATGTTGCATTGGTGATGATGACTTTTATCCAAAAAATTTCGCAGGCGAATAGTAGTCTAAGCGTTTGATAAAAGGTAAGCCCAAACCGTATATGCGCGGCGCGTTTGCTGCGCAAGTATCGCTGACAGGCCGGCACCAGCGGAGCTCTCGAAAGCCACATATGAGCCAATGAAGGCTAATGGGAGCAATGAGGGATGAAACTGTCCGCTATGAGCGAGGAGCGGACATCGTGTTACGGTAAGATCGCTGAACTCAAATGGCCACTAGAAACCTATCGTTCAAGTAGGTGTGTGGCAATTCCCCATCTGAGCGCAATGCATTTTCCATCAAAAAAATCGAAAACGGAGTAACTTGCATTGGGGTGAGCATATCGGGAAAAGTTATCGATAGTCCCTTCTTTAAGTATTGCCAGCACTCCCTGACTGACATGCCCATGCGAGACGATACATACGCACTGATGTTCTTTGGTGCCTTGCAGGTTTTGTAAGAAACTTATTACGCGTTGAGTTGCCTGTGCTAATGACTCTCCCTCTGGCGGACAATACTCTGCATCAAGTTTGAATAACGCATTTGCATCGTTCGGATGGTGTTGCAGGAACTGTGCCGTTGACATGCCTTCAAACTGACCAAATGCCTGTTCTTTAAGGGCGGTTTCAGCTACCAATGAGCAACCAAAGCACTCAGACAGGCTCTGTCCCATTTGCCAGGTACGACCAAGTGGAGAAGCGTAAACACGTTCAATCTGGTAATCACTTGTGGCAAATGCTGCCAGTAAGGCTGATGTTTGGCGCTCCCCCCGGTGGGTCAACGTACTATCGCTCTGCCCCTGAATAACGCCTCTCACATTCCACTCTGTTTCTGCGTGTCGAACAAGAATCACTTTCATCGTTATTGGACCATGCATGTTGTTGATTTAAATGTCCTGGAACAAACATACCAGCCTGCTGCAGCGGAATACTATCTGTTCATGATGAAAAACAGGAACAAGTGTAGCTGAAGGCGAACCGGGATGGCCTATCTTACGAGGGATGCATCGAACGTAAATAATGTCCGCTCTTGGCACAAAGCCGACCTTCAGCCCTCCCTTTAAATTAATGAACACATCTAATAAACCCTAGCTAATTACCCCACCTAATCGAATAAATCACTTTGCGTTATGCTTTTCCAACACAACAGCTGAAGGATAACGCCATGCAAACGGTAAAACTGAACAACGGTATTGAAATGCCCCTGCTGGGCTTTGGTGTGTTTCAGATGTCTGATGCCGCTGAATGCGAAAGAGCCGTTATTGATGCCATCGATACGGGATACCGCCTAATCGATACCGCCGCGTCTTACCAGAATGAAACACAAGTGGGGAACGCACTGAAACAGACCGGTATCGCACGTAACGAACTTTTTGTAACGACCAAACTTTGGCTACAGGATACCCATTACGAAGGCGCTAAAGCCCAGTTCGAACGCTCCCTGAATCGGCTGCAGCTGGATTACGTCGACCTGTATCTGATTCACCAGCCCTACGGCGATGTCCATGGGGCATGGCGTGCTATGGAGGAACTGCAGCAGGCAGGAAAAATTCGCGCCATTGGCGTCAGCAATTTCCATCCTGACAGACTGGCCGACCTTATCGCCTTCAACAAAGTGGCTCCTGCGGTGAGCCAGATTGAAGTTAACCCCTTCAACCAGCAACTACATGCGGTTCTATGGAACCAGAGCCATGGCATTCAGCCGGAAGCCTGGGCACCTTTTGCTGAGGGTAAAAATGGCCTGTTCCAGCATCCCGTGTTAACGGCAGTTGGTCAGAAGTACGGCAAAAGCGTGGGCCAGGTTGTGCTGCGTTGGACCTTCCAGCGTGGCATCATTTCACTGGCGAAATCGGTGCGCAAAGAACGCATGGCAGAAAACATCAACATTCTCGATTTTGAACTCAGCGCTGAGGATATGCTGCAAATTGCCGCCCTCGACACCGCAACCAGCGCCTTCTTCTCTCACCGCGACCCAGCGATGGTGGAATGGCTGACTGGCCGCAAACTTGATGTTTAAGTCGCGATAATAGAGGTATTCATTCAATGCAAAAACGTTATCTGGGTAAATCCCGACTCGAAGTCTCCGCGCTTGGGCTCGGTTGCATGGGCTTAAGCCACGGCTACGGCCCGGCGACCGAGCCCCGACAGGCTATCGAGCTCATTCGCGCAGCGGTTGAACGTGGCGTCACCTTCTTCGATACCGCTGAAGTGTATGGACCCTTCCTCAATGAAGAGGTTGTTGGCGAAGCCTTAAAACCAGTTCGTGACCGCGTGGTCATCGCCACTAAGTTTGGTTTTACTTTTGGCGACGACAACAAGCAGCAGATTTTAAACAGCCGTCCGGAGCATATCCGTGAAGCGGTGGAAGGATCATTACGCCGTCTTAAGACTGATGTCATTGACCTGCTATATCAACACCGTGTCGATCCGAATGTCCCGATTGAAGATGTTGCGGGTACGGTAAAAGACCTGATCGCTGAAGGCAAAGTTAAACATTTCGGTCTGTCCGAAGCGGGTGCGCAAACCATTCGTCGTGCGCATGCCGTACAACCGGTCACTGCGTTGCAAAGCGAATACTCTATGTGGTGGCGCGAGCCTGAGCAGGAGATCCTGCCGTTACTGGAAGAACTGGGTATTGGTTTCGTTCCCTTCAGCCCATTAGGCAAAGGCTTCCTGACGGGATCGATTAAGCCAGGAACTACTTTTGGGAAGGATGATTACCGCAGCACCGTGCCGCGTTTCGCCGAGCAGGCGATTGAAGCCAATGAAAAGCTGGTCTCATTGCTGGGTGAACTGGCGGCAGAGAAAGGCGTGACGTCTGCACAAATCGCACTGGCATGGCTGCTGGCAAAAAAGCCGTGGATTATTCCTATCCCTGGCACCACGAAACTGCAACGGCTGGAAGAAAACCTTGGGGCCGCCGACATCATCCTTTCTCAGGATGACGCGCGAAAGATAACCCAGGCGCTTGAAACGATTAAAATCGTCGGCGAACGTTACTCTCCTGAGCACCAGGCCCGCGTAGGCCGTTAATATCCGGACGGGTCCGCTGAGATTGGCGGACCCGTTATTCCTGGTAGCGAAGTGCATCGATCATCAGCGCAAAAGCAGGCGGATGCTGCTTACGGCTCGGGTAGTAAAGATAATATCCGGGGAAAGATGGGCACCAGTCCTGCAAAACCTGAATAAGCTCTCCTGACTTTATATAATCCTGCACCCTGTCTTCAGGTATGCAGGCGAGGCCAAAACCCGATAACGCCGCATCAATCCTTTCTGCCTGCAGATTAAACGTTAGCTGCCCTTCCACTCTGACCCGTAACGGTTTCCCATCCTTCTCAAACTCCCAGTGGTAAAGCCCACCGGCAGTCGGCAGGCGCATATTGATACACCGGTGATTTTGTAGCTCGTGCGGCGTTTCAGGTGCAGGATTTGCAGCGAAATAAGACGGCGCTCCTACCACAGCCATTCTCATGTCCGGCCCAATTCTTACCGCAATCATGTCCTTATCCACGCTTTCGCCCAGGCGGATCCCGGCATCAAAGACTCCCCTCATGGCGGGAAAGTACTCTTTAACGATTTTGAAAATGAATATCGTGTATCATTTTTAAGCGAACTTGCTAAACAGCATATTGGGTATGAATTTTACTATAAAAAAATTGATGATGTTCATTTCAATCCAGATAAAGATGCAGATTACTCTACACAACCTCAATTAGTAACCAATTTCCTTGAAAAAGATATTGAGCAATATCGAGTTAAAGGGGATCTTGATAAAATCATATCAATAAAATGGAAACATATTCACCCATACGTTAAAGTAACTAAAGTATTAGCTAGTTATACAATTGCACATGGGAAATATGAGGGCGATTGTAAAGTCTCATATGAATTTAGCGATTACGGGCGTAAAAACTCTCTCAATCCAGAATTATGCATTACTGTTGTAAACATAAAAATGAAAGGGGCCTCTCAAGAGAGGTTGAATGAAATACAAGACTTAATAATGCGACAAATCGAGACAAGAAAAGCTGAATTACTCCGTAAGTACAAAAAATCATAATCATGAAACCCCATCACTAATTTATCAGAGATGGGGTTATATAAATATTAAAAATGGCTGTATTTTATTAAATAAAAAGTTCCAGAAAGAATCATTAGTAAGAAATATTATTCATAACAGTTTTAAATAATCACTATACCACTGCATCATTTCCCTTCTCCCTTCCAGGTATTGAGCGTGGTTATACGTCCCACGAATTGAGTTCTTATCAACGTGAGCCAGCTGTAACTCAATCCAGGCCGAGTTGAATCCCTGCTCATGCAAAATGGTACTCATCGTGTGGCGGAATCCATGCCCTGTAACGCGCCCGGCATAGCCGATACGCCTGACCAACACAGTCAATGCCATGTCACTCAACGGTTTCTTAGGATCATTACGTCCTGGGAACAGCAACGCTCCTGCTCCCGTCATGGGTTTAAGCTGATTAAGCAGGTCAATAGCCTGACTTGATAATGGAACCAAATGAGGGCGACGCATTTTCATGCGTTCCGCTGGTACATTCCAAACCTTTTTCTCAAAATCAAATTCCTGCCACTCCGCTTGCCTCAACTCCCCAGGCCTTACTCCTGTCAGAATAAGTAATTGCATCGCAATCTTAACAAGCACACTACCGGCATAGGTGTTCAGAGTCCGAAGAAACTCTGGCAATTCACCCTGGCTTAAAAAAGCATAGTGCTCTTTTTCATGAGGAGTCACGGCACTGGCTAGATCAGGTGCCGGATTGTACTCGGCCCTGCCAGTCACAACGGCATACTTCCAGACTTCTCCACAACGCTGGCGAACCTTACGGACTTTCTCTGTTGCCCCTCGAGCTTCTATCTTTGAAAGAACTGCAAGCAACTCCATCGGCTTGATATCTTTGATTGGCCGGTGACCGATATAAGGGAACACATCCTTTTCAAAGGTTCTCAGCATTTCTTCGCGGTAGGAGACAGACCAGCGGTCATAGCGACGCTGATACCACTCCCTCGTGATAGCCTCAAAAGAATTTTCTGCGTCTTGTTGACGACTAAGTTTCTCGATTTTCCGTTCAAGAGAAGGATCGTTGCCAGCCGCTAATGTCCTTTTTGCATCCTCACGCTTACTTCGAGCTTCAGCTAAAGAAACATCAGGGTAAACGCCAATAGCGAGCAGCTTCTCTTTACCTAGTGAACGGTATTTGAGACGCCAGTATCTTTTGCCGTTGGGATTAACCAGCAGGTAAAGACCACCACCATCGGCCAGTTTGTAGGGCTTCTCTTTAGGTTTTGCAGTTTCAACCTGACGAGCAGTCAGCTTCATTGGGGGTACCTCTCAGCAGGGGGTACAATTATACCCCCATCCATACCCCCACATTGAGCTTGACCCTGGGGGAGTACAATTGAGTTCAATAGACTAATAGAATGCTATAACTGCTGATTTATCAAGGGAAAATTGAGTTTGGTAGACTTCAGGAGACTTGAGTTTGGAGCGGGCGAAGGGAAATCACCCCCGCTCCAAAGATCTCGTAATCCCATGGATTTATTAACAAAAACTCGACGCATTGTAGGAGGGTTTTGTAGGAGGAACTACAACATTCCTACGCAACTGCACGAGAGTTAAGTAAACGCCACTGCGTTCGGATTTTGAATCCAGTTAAACCCCGACAGACCTTGTTCAGAATAACCATTTAACTCAATGTTATTTATATGAATTAAGCCATTCAGCGTCAAAGTGAAACGCCACCGTAACGCCTACGTAATGCACGCGCATTTTGCTGTTTTATTCACTCTTATAGAAACAAAGGGCTGATGAAACGTAAGACTATCAGCATCTAATGAATACTGTTCATCCATACAGCATGAAAATTCATAAACTTACACTTGAGCTACTTTCTCAGTTTGTCCCACCGAACCGCCGATACAATACCCCAGTTTCCGCTAGGATTGGGCCTACGCCACTTTGCCGTCTTCATGCTACGGAGATACTCAAGCGCTTCGGAAAACGTGGCAAAACGCTTCTGAGCGGCTTTATCACCAACGCCAAACGAACCCATCGCGGGTTCATACCTAGCCATGCTTCAGTTGAACAGATTGAAGCATGGCTTTATGTAGTAACTATTTAACGTTGCCACCCAAACACTGATATTGCTTTGTCACGCTTCCATTCATAAGCTGTCCATACATGTTACGCTGCCCTTCAGTGCGAGCATGTGGAGTTAGCTCTTCCGCACTTTCGTATCCCCACTTGCTACACACACGAGTAGCAATACCAACAGCGTCACCCCATCGCGCTTTACTGCCATCATCCATCAGAGGTAGATTCTCAGAGTTTACATAGCCTATGGTAACTACACCACCAGCACGATCGGCGTTAACAACCTCAACGGGCTTACCACTTGAACTTGCGCATCCAGATAAAACAATTGCTGTAACAATAACCAAAAGAGCTTTTTTCATTTTAATATTTCCATAAGAGTGATTTTACTTAACTAGTCGGTGTAACTTTTTAGTCACTTAGCTTTTAAAGCTTGAAGATATACCAATCATATTTCAAGCCGCAGGCGCGTTGACTTCATTCACCCCGTCGCTTACTTTAACTTTAGTAAGCTCTTGAGGATCAGCTCCCCCGCCGCCTTCCTGCAACTCGAATTATCTAGGGTATGTTTTATCAAGCCATGGCAGCGAAAAGAACTCAAGAATTTAAAGCGTTAGTTTATCAAACTTGCCAAGCGAGTATATAACCAGACTACTTAATCAAAGATAGCGGTAATCGTTGCCCTAGATACACCATATTCCCGCGCTAACGCACTGACACTCACACCGTTATTCTTTTTCGCCACAATCGCCCTACGGGCTTCTGCCGCGATTTTCGACGGTCTGCCCAATTTCTTGCCTTCGGCTTTTGCTCGTGACAGCCCCGCCTGGGTCCGCTCAATCAGCAGGTCACGCTCCATCTCTGCAACTGCTGCCAGCATCGACAACAAAAGCTTACCCGCTGCGGAGGTGAGATCAGTCGTGCCAAGCTGGTGGACAATGACCTTGATATTTCTATCAGACAACACCCTGACCGTTTGCATAACGTCGATCGCATCACGCCCGAGGCGGTCGAGTTTTGCAACAACCAGTGTTTCACCTTCACGGATTTTACCTAGCAATTCAGAGAATGCTTTACGCTGCATCGCCGGAACCTTACCGCTGACAACATCAGTAAACCAAAAGTCAAACATCCAACCAGCTTGCTCAAGCTCCAACCTCTGGTTCTCCGTATCTTGCTGAGCGGTAGAGACACGCCCGTAGCCGAAAATCGCCATTCTCAACACCTCTCAATACCTGTCAGAAAACGGTGTCAACAATAGGACGCCTGCCAACAATTGCCAAGGCTAATTTTTCAACATCTCGGAAGATACCTGCGAAGAGGTGCCAGAAAACGGTCGTTTGTTGGCAGCAACTTTTTGAAGAATCGAAAATATTTACCCTGAGTGCGAGATAATGGCGGTATCATTAATAAACCCAAGCGCCCGAACTACTTGTCTTCAGGGTATCTACGCTGCCATTCTGATAGCCAAATGGTGCGTTCTCTCATCCAGCTAAACAGTCTCATACAAACAAATCCCCCGCACAATCCGCCTACAACTAACGCAGCGCCATTGATGGTGTAGTAAAGCAATGGTGAAGTGAAAAAATATGGATTGAATGGTTCAACAGCTGAAACAAACAAAAGTGCGAACATAACGGGTAAAATCCATCCCTTCTCCCTTACAAATAAAGTCAAAGAATACTTAAAGCGAATTGGTCTGCGCTTTTCATCGTTCGGATATAATTCCGGGAAGGCATTTTTATGTGAACCAACGCCCAAAAGCAGCGAGGCCAGCCCAAGAAAAACAAACATCAAGAATCCCCAGACCTGCAAAAAAAAGCAGGAAACCGGGTGTTTCCACTCCCTATCCGTCCAGTCCGCAAACTCACTGCGAGCCCTAAAGAACTTCTTGTGTGTTTCGATGCTTATCCAGTGTCTACGCTTCATGCGCCCCCCAATGCCTGCCTGACATTATGTCTCTACGCTGGTGAAGAATACGCGGCTAAGTATGCTCATCTCGACAAACTTTTCCAAACGCTCTGAGATAGTGCCACAAATTTCAAACCAATAAATTCCACTGCCCATGATAAAAAACACGCCACAGGGCTTCCCAGCGCGTTGGATGCGCATGTTACAGCATCAGCAACACTATGTGCTTCGTCTTAAACGCCACAGGTGAGCCAAGGCATCCTTTGTATATGAAAAATGACAGTGTTCTCATACCCTTAAAGCAATGACGACGAGTGCTTTCAAAAATCGAACGCAGTTGGCTGAAAAATAAGGTTTTTATAAGAAATTCGTTGTGCTACCGTGCTCAAAACACACTCAGATTCGCCCATTGGCTAATGACCCTATGGGCGAATTTGAGGTTTCGTTCAACAAGGTCGCATGATGAAGAGTCGAGAATACAAAGCTGCCGAAGCAGACCGCAAATCCTTTAAGGTTTCAGCCGGGATCGACTGGCTGGACATAAAAGTTAGTTTATCCAAAGGGACCCAGCATCGCTACGTTCAGGAAGAACTACTTAGAATCACAGAGTTAAAACTCTGGGTTGAACCTTGCGGCATATGTATCTCAAAGTTGTCATCATACGCACCCCGTCCCGATAACAACGTCAAAACGTGGGTAAAACCCATGATTAGCAGCACTAACGATACTTTTCGGATTCGCTTCCATGATCTACTGGCAAAAAACCATGGCGGGATGCTGGAAGCAGTGCTCGAACAATTGCAAAAACGTTTCCCCTTTGTGCATGAGCCGCAAATCGTGGGAATCGAAGTTTTCTGCGATTTCTGGCATAAACAACGGTCAGTATCAGCGACACGAGCAATGACCTATCGGCTTCAGACAAGCCTGTTTAGTAACGGAACCCGACCAAGGCAATTCAACCCCGCTTCGTGGAAAAATGTCTACCTTTTCCCCGGAACACGTATCACTCCGTATCGAAACTTCAGGACAGGTAACAAGTGGGACAACATCTCGTGGCAGGTCTACCACAAACGCACTGACAACGCTCAGAAACTACCTGTAGAAGAGCAACGCGCTCGTGTTGAAGTCACGTTAAAAGGTGCTGCGCTCACTCACTACTCTCTTCACCGTCTTAGCGACATGCAGCGCTTTCGATTTGAAACCCTCACTCACCTGTTCAAATTTCGCAAACCAATTGAACCTGAAATGATGGCTAACGGTGATATGTTCCGGTTTACCGCTATCAACGCAGTTCGTAAGGTGAACGACGCAACAGCCGAGCGCGGATTGCATTCTTTCAATAACATCGGACGTAGGGATAAACGTAGCTGGATGATGGTCAACGGTGACAAGCGCCTGCGGAAAGAAAGCTCTCATCTGGCAGTTGTTAACGATCTACAAAACGCCGTCAAGGGCGCTTTACGTCGTCTCCACGTTTGATCCGCCGCCCGCTCCCTTATTCCAGAAAAAAGTGACAATCAGCAGGAAAGAAGCCGCATCCCTGCTGCTCTGGATGAGGTTCTCTTAATAACTGTATATATAGCAACTCAACTTACCTTACGTTTTATTCCTCAATAACGCTGTGTGTGAGTTGCTTTTCTGTTGCATCAAACGCAACAAACATACCTGAAACGATAGCTGTTAACCAGCAACGTGTTCGCTGCGTCAATGCAGCCGGATAAGTTGGGTGCGAGAAAGTGGATGCCCTAGGTTTGGAAGCGCCCCTCTCAGGCATTGCGTCCGAAAATTTCCGTAACGGTGAGACAGTCCTTATAGAGCCAAACAGACTTAAAAGTTTAGGCGCGGTGAAGCTAAAGCTCGCCCAAATTCCTCAGTGATTGCTCGATCTCCGCTACCCACTCCTCAGGGCAGGGATAAACCCGGCTTTCGGGGTTAATGCGGTTAGGAGATATTCGGCGGGTTAGCCCATGCAATGACTTAACGTGCGCTATACAGCATGTTTTTACTGTTTTCCCCGTCCGAGATTTAACGTCATCGGCAATCTGCCGGTAAGTCGCCATAAACGTCCGTGCTCCTCTGGTGGATAATTTTTCTGCACGATAGCAAATGCTAGTATGCTAAAAATTACTTTAGGTATATTCGTGCAATATAGATTTTAAACATCTCCAACTTACAGTTTATCAAGATTATGTAGCTCGCACTGTGCATCAACGGCTTGCTGTAATGATTTAATTGTTTCGCTCGATAAATTCGGAGATGAAGTCAATGTATTTATTGCAACTTTTTCCCCATACCCTTGACATTTTAGAACAAAAGAATCCCCAAAACTAATCCCAGAATTAGTAATAGTAGACATAATCAAAGAGAGATCTTCTTTCGCTACCTCTGGTGCATTTTTTAAAAACTGCAACGCCTGTTGTTTGCGGTTAATGGCGTCAATACGTAAAGAAGAATAGGCCTGAGACTGTTGTATATCCAATTCACTGGGTTTTGTTATATAATTAACTATCTTGGCACTACCATAAATTGCAACCATCACAACTAAAATCACCAAGGATTTTCTGGCAATTTTTTTACGGCTTTTTATTTTCTCTCTTTCCTTTTCATCTATTGCGATGGATAGAGCCAGATAGCGGTCCGAAAGATAAATAAAAAAGTCATTATGTGTGAAGCGAACGTGTTCAATATTAGCTTCAATAAGTTTATATACTTCAATAATTTCATCGTCGTTCAGCGACTTTCCATCCTCAACCGAAAATTTAAGAATCCTCTCCAGTTCCACTTTGTCCTCCAATGCATTAAGTTGATTTATTTTCAATAAACATCTGACAATCGGTTATTGTCAGCTTATAGTAGAACAATACTAGTTATCAATTACTTAATCTTGTTTTACTCCATAAAACCTCTCACTTTTATTACAGATCCAAGCGGGCTGGTAGCTTGATGGCCCAGTCCAGTTTACTTTATTGCTATCAACCAAGAGTCGCCCAAGGGCGACACGGAGATAACGCTTGAGAACCGTCGAGATACTGCAATACACCTTA